>Ga0268261_10002163_pt1 | contig 13998 bp, 12 predicted proteins | sample TergutNc150P1_FD_190353 | JGI IMG/M metagenome (GOLD analysis project Ga0268261, IMG submission 190353) | Nasutitermes corniger P1 segment gut microbial community from laboratory colony in Florida, USA - Nc150 P1 (SPAdes) (version 2) | ecosystem: Host-associated > Arthropoda: Insects >... | reverse complement strand
GAATAATTTCTACATTAGTCACTCTTTTTGTTGTGTTTAAAAAACTAAGATTAGGACATATGATGTGAGCTTGCGAACATTATGTGTCTGATCTTAGTTTCTGGTTGTTTTCTATTATCTAATTTTTATTAAGATAGTGTTAAAATAATCATTTATTAAAATAAAGTGTTCTCATTGATAATTATTTTGTATATAATATGTGAGTTAAATATACAATAATGATGGAGGTAAAATCATGGGATATAAAAGTACAAAATTAGAAGAAGCTAGAAGAGAAGCTTACAAAGCTAATGAAAAATTAAAAGAAGAAAGACGTATGGAAAGATCTATGAGTTCTTTTGGTAATAAGCAACACTTAGGGTTATTTGTAGCTGGTGCTTTAGCTGGAGCTGTTTTAAAAAGTAAGCCAATGCGTTCTATTTTAGTAAATGTTGTTGCAACTGGTATGAAAGTAGAAAAAGAAGCAGTAGCACAGATTAATATCATTAAAGAAGAAGCTAATGATATTATTTATGATGCACAACAAAAGAATAACCAACAATAATCATTGAAAGACTAAGGTTGCTTAGTCTTTTTTAAAGTATAAGAAAACATATATGGAGGTGAAGATATGGAATATCGTATAACTTATGATACACAAGGACGTTTAAGAGTAAGAATGGGACATTCTATTTTTACCTTAGAAGAAGGTTTTGGTATCGCATCATTAATTAAGAATATTGATAATGTCATTGATGTAAAACCTAACCATTATAGTGGTTCTTTATTAATTGAATATACTGGTGATAAACAAGATATTTTAGATGTACTAGATACTCTAGATAGTAATCATCTACCTTCAGAAAAGATCACTAGTGATTATGAAGTAGAACATTTAAACAATAAGTTTTTTAATGAATTATCTAAATTAGTTATCAACCACTATTTAAGAAAGTTGTATCTACCATCATCAATAAGAACCATCTTTATTGTAAAAGATGCCTTTCATTATTGGTCAAATGGTCTTAAAGCATTAAAAGATAAACAATTAAATGTGGCGGTATTAGATGCATCTGCGATAAGTGCCTCACTTTATTTAAAAGATTTTTCTTCGGCATCATCAATCATGTTTTTATTAAAGATAGCCGATATACTAGAAGATTATATAAAAGATAAAGCTAACTATGCCTTAGCCGATTCATTAGCTTTAAACATAGAAAATGTTTGGTTGTTTAAAGATGATCAAGAACATATTACACCAATTACTAAAATTAAGATTGGTGATAATGTAAAGATAAGGGTAGGTTCAGTCATACCTTTAGATGGTCATGTGATTCATGGTCAAGGTACTGTCAATGAATCAAGTATGACAGGAGAATCAATTGGTGTATTAAAAAGTATAGGTTCACAAGTCTATGCCGGCTCTGTCGTAGAGGAAGGTTACATCATCATTAAAGTAAGCTCTTTGGCTTATAATTCAAGAATACATGATATTGTAAGACAAATACAAGAATCAGAATCAACACGTGCTAATGTACAAGGACAGGCTGAATCCCTAGCTGATTCAATCGTACCATATTCGTTTATCGCATCCTTAGTCATCTATGGCTTTACTAGAAACATCTCTAAAGCCTTATCGGTATTAATGGTAGATTTTTCTTGTGCGATTAAACTAACCACACCAATCTCTATTGTAGCTGCTACTAGAGATGCTTCACATAATCAAATCATCGTTAAGGGTGGCAAACATCTAGAATCATTTGCGAAAGCTGATACCATTGTCTTTGATAAGACAGGTACTTTAACAACATCACAACCAATTGTTTCTAAGATAATAACCTTTAATAATTATACTGAAAAAGCTATTCTACATATGGCAGCTTGTTTAGAAGAACATTATCCTTTCTCTTTAGCTAAAACAATTGTAGAGTATGCGAAGGAATGTGGCATCGACCATTCTAGAGAGATTCATAGTGAATTAGAATATATCGTAGCTCATGGGATATCATCATCTATTAATGGTAGAAAGGTCTTAATAGGTAGTCAACACTTTATCTTTGAAGATGAGAATATTCCTTTATCTGAAGAGATGGAATCTTATATCAAAGAAGAAACATTTGGTTATTCAAACATCTATCTTGCCTTAGCAGGTCAATTAGCTGGAATCATTTGTATTGAAGATCCTGTTCGATTAGAAGCTAAAGCAACAATTGAAACATTAAAAACTTTAGGTATTACGAATACCTTAATTTTAACTGGTGATGAAGAAGCCATCGGTTCTAAGATCGCCAAAGAAGTCGGTATTGAAAATTACTATACGAGAGTTACACCTGAACAAAAGGGTGAGATGATTAAGAAGTTAAAAGAAGAAGGTAAAACGATCATCATGGTAGGTGATGGTGTTAACGATACTTTAGCCTTATCTTTTGCGGATGTATCAATCGCTATGGGTGATGGAAGTGAACTTGCGAAAGAAATCTCTGATATCACATTGAATAATGATTCTTTAGAATCATTAGTAGAGCTTAGAAAGTTAAGTGTGGCTTGTTTCAATCGAATCAATCAAAACTACACTCAAATTGTAGGGTTTAATTCTCTGTTATTAGGGTTAGGTTTAAGTGGTATTTTATCTAATCATATGTTATCGGTCTTACATAATGGAGCAACGGTTGCGATTGGAGCAAACTCTGCTAAGAAATATACTATTAGTTAAAATCCCTTTAAATAAAGGGAATAGAAAATTACACAGAAGATGCGAGAAAAAAACGCATCTTTTTTTTATAGTTTTATAAACTTAATTTATATAAATTTTCTCATATGCAAAGGTAGTTTAGAAGCGTTTTAAATAGGGGCTAATATACCTAATATTCCCCTTATTTATCGTGTTTTTTGTATTATTTACAATTAAGACTTTGTGAAAATATTCACAAATTTGTTAATATTATATTAATATTCTTTATAGGTATTTATTTATTTTTACAAATACTCTATAATATCCTTTGTATGAAAAATGTACATAAAGTTAAAAAATATTAAGGAGTGTTGTAATGATTTTCAGTGGAAGAGGTAGACTTCATTTAAATGGTCGTAAAGAGTTGACTGACAAAGTGGAACCTATCGAAATTAAAGACTTAGAATATGTTTATATTCCAATGTTAAACATGGCCAATACGAATGCTGATATTCTAGTAAAAGAAGGAGACCATGTTAAAGTTGGTCAAGTTGTGGGAAAAGTTGAAAAACCATTTGAAGTACCTTTATTTGCGAGTGTTTCAGGAGAAGTAGTTGGTATTGATGAAATTATGTTACCAGTTGGTGGGAAATTACCAAAGGTAAAACATGTCAAAATTAAAAATGATGGTAAATTTGAAGCTGTGGAAGCACCTAAAGCATTAGATGTAAACAAAGCGACAAAACAAGAGATCGTTGATGCGATTAAAGCAAACGGTATTACTGGTTCAGGTGGATCTGGATTCCCTACTTATATTAAGTATTCTAGTGATGCGAAAATTGATACAGTTATTATTAACGGTGTTGAGTGTGAACCATATATCACTATTGACTATAAGTTAATGCAAGAACAAGCAGACGCTTTAGTTAACGGTATTAAATTTATGGTTAAAGCAGCGAATGCGAACAATGCGATTATTGCTTTTAAAGTTGGTAAGTCAGCATTAAAAGAAGCAGTAAGCAAAGCGATTGCTAACGAGTCTAACATTAGTATTGTAGAAGTTCCTGATGTATATCCAATGGGATGGGAAAGAACTTTAATCAAACAATTAACTGGTAAAAGATATAAAACATTACCAAGTGAGATTGGTTTAATTGTAAACAACTCAACAACTGCTATTAAGATTGGTAATGCTTTAAGTGGTAAACCATCTTATATGCAAGGTGTAACAATGTCAGGTGAAGGTTTAGTTCAACCGACAAACGTTATTGTTCCTATCGGAGCTAAAGTTTCTGACATCGTTGAAAAAATCGGTGGTTACAATGACAATATCGTTGCTGGTAAAGCACGTTTAGTATTAGGTGGACCTATGATGGGTAAAACTGCTATGTCTGATGATGCAACTATTGGATCATATTCAAATGCGATTACGGTATTACCTGAAAGCACAATTGCTGAAGAAGAGAGAGCTTGTTTAAGATGTTCACGTTGTGTGGATACTTGTCCAGCTGGTTTACAACCTGTTTTAATTAAAGATGCAGTAATCAGAAAAGATGTTGCAGCTTTAGAAAAATTAGGTGCAGATACATGTATTACATGTGGTTTATGTTCATTCGTTTGTCCTTCAAGAATTGCGGTTACTGACTACACTTCTAAAGGTAAAACAATGTTAATGGATTCAAAAAAATAGAAAGGAAGTTAATTTAATGAATTTTAAATTTTCTACAGCTGTAGGACCTAATATTAATGATAATGATAGCACTGGAAGAATCATGCGTGATTTAACAATCGCTTTATTATTTATCGTTGTATGTTCGGTTATCTTACAATTTAATTTATATGGTGCTTGGGCATCTTTAAGAGTAGTGTTAATCTGTTTAGTATCAGTTGCTACTTGTATCGGAGTTGACTTCGTATATTTCAAAGCGGTTGGTCTTGAAAAAGCTAAATCGATGAAAAAAATGCATGAGAATGTTCCTTATATTACAGGATTAATCTTAGCATTAACATTACCATTAGGATCACAAGATTCAATGATGATTTTATTCGTAGCTTTCATCTCATCAATTATCGCTGAGTTATTTGGTAAATTATTCTACGGTGGTTTCGGTTATAACATTTTTAACCCAGCTGCAGTAGGTCGTGCTTTTGCATTAATTTCATTTGGTGCAATCATGATTGTTCCTCAAATCGATGGAATGGCTGGTGCTACACCTTTAAATGCGATTCAAGATTACTTATCGGTAAAAGGTGGAGTACAAAACTTAGGTAACTTCACTCAATTATTAATGGGTACTCACGGTGGTATGATTGGTGAAACATTAGCTTTACCTATTATCATTGCAATGGTATTCTTAATTGCACGTCGTGTTATTGACTGGGTAATTCCAGTTGCTACAATTGTTGCAGTTGTGATCTTATCAACAATTCATATGTTTGTAATGGGTTATGATTACTCTTACTTATTATTACAAGTATTCGGTGGTGGTATCTTATTTGGTGGGGTATTCATGTTAACAGATCCTGTTACTAACCCTATTTCAAGACAAGGTAAAATCATTTATGCTATAATTTTTGCAACTTTAACATTTGCCATCAGATCATATGCGAACCTAGCAGAGGGTGTATTAATTGCCTTATTATTCTGTAACATGTTTGTACCTTTAATTGATAGATTGACTTCAAACATCACTGATATCAATACAGGTAAAAAATTCGGTTCTGTAGCTTTAGTTTCAGTTGTATGTTATGTAATCTGTTTATTATTATACTTTGTTAATATGGCAGATTTCGCTTAATTAGGAGGGAGATTAATCAATGAAAATTTTTAAATTAGCTGCTTTTCTAGGAGTTGTTTCAGTTCTTGCATCTGGTGTATTATATTTTGCCAACGAAGTAACTTATCCAATTATTAGTGCAGCAAATATTGCGCATTTAAATGAATCTCTTGGAGAATTTTATCCAGGTGCTGAGTTTGATGTAGAAGATGCAGCAAGTGATGCTATTACGCAAAAGATTCAAGTCACTCAAAACGGTGAAAACATCGCGACAATTTATCACTTAAACTTTGTAGGATTCAACCCAGGTATTGATATGTTAGTTGCAATTAACGCTGATGGTACTTTACATGGTATAGATGTATTAGGACATGCTGAAACTCCTGGTTTTGGTTCTCAAATCGAAACAAATGAAACTTGGCGTTCTCAATTCACTACTAGAACTGTTAATGATCAAATTGACACTATTAGTGGTGCTACTATTACAACTAGAGCGGTAAATGCAGCAGTTCAAGAAGCATTTGCTGACTTTAAAGCAAATCAATAGGAAAGGAATTATATAAATTATGGCAGATAATAAAGTAAATTTAAAAGATGTCCTTACCGTTGGTTGGTGGAAAGAAAATCCAGTTATTTTCATGTTCTTAGGAATGTGTCCAGTACTTGGTGTAACAACTAGTTTAACTAACGCAGTTGGGATGACAGGTGCGGTTATTGCAGTATTAATGATTACAAACTTCTTAATTTCATTAATCCGTAATATTTGTCCTAGTGAAGTTCGTATTCCAGTTTACATTACGATCATTGCAACAGTCGTTACAATTATCCAAATGTTAATGGAAGCTTACCTTCCAGAATTATATAATGCGATGCGTGTATTCATTCCACTTATCGTAGTTAACTGTATCATCTTAGGTAGAGCGGAATCATTCGCATCATCTCATGGTCCTATCGCATCTATCGTTGATGGTTTAGGTATGGGTCTAGGATTCGGTTTTGGTTTAACAGCTATGGCTTTCGTAAGAGAGTTATTAGGTAATGGAACATTATTCGGTGTTAGAGTATTACCAGAAGCATTTTCAATCGGTGGATTCGTTGCTCCAGTAGGTGCCTTCTTAACATTAGGTATTTTAGCTGGTAGTGCAATGGTTATCATCAATAGAAACAATGATAAAAAAGAAGCGGCTGAAAAAGCTCGTATTGAAGAATTAAAAAGAATCGCTGCAGAGAAAAAAGCAGCTAAAGACGCAGCGGCAGCTGTAGAAAGTGGGGCGACTGCATAATGGCATTATTTGGTTTATTTATAGGGTCAGTCCTAGTTCAAAACATCGTATTAACGCAGTTCTTAGGTATTTGTTCATTCTTAGGTGTTTCTAAGAAATCAGATTCAGCTATCGGTATGGGTGCTGCAGTAGTATTCGTTATCTTTATCTCATCGGTAATGTCATTTGTTGTTTATAACTACATCTTATTACCATTAGATATTATGTTCATGCAAACAATTGCATTCATCTTATTAATCGCATCAATCGTACAGTTCGTAGAGATGTTTATTAAAAAGTTCTCACCAGCATTATATAAAAATCTTGGTGTATTCTTACCATTAATCACAACTAACTGTGCCGTACTTGGTGTAGCAAACGCGGTTGTTACAAATCACTTAACGTTTATTCAAACGGTTGTCTTTTCAATCGGTATCGCATTAGGTTATGCATTGGTTATCTTCATTTTCTCAACAATCAGAGAGAAATTAGAAGCTGCTCCAATTACAAGATCTTTTGCTGGTAATCCAATCGGGTTAATCACTGCTGCAATTATGGCAATGGCTTTCTTTGGATTAGGTGGATTAGTAGGTTAAGCTTATGGAATTTTTAAGAATATTTGGATTTGTAGCATTCATATTTTTGATGTTCTTTGGATCTTATTTATTAAATAAGAACACGAAACCTCCAATGGAAATCGTTGTTGAAGGTGGTTGTGCAGGATGTCGTAACCGTGGTTGTGGTTTTAATGAAGCACACAATTCAAACAAGGAGGAAAACTAATGTCAGCAATTATTGTTTTAGCAGTAATGGGTGTATTATTTGGAACGATATTAGGTTTAGCTGATAAGTTTTTACAAGTTGAAATTGATGAACGTGTAAAATCTATCAATGAATTATTACCGCAATTTAACTGTGGTGCTTGTGGTCAACCTGGATGTATGGGTTTATCAGAAGCTATCGTTGCTGGAACTGGTAAGGTTACAGATTGTAAGCCAATGAAACCAGATGGTAGAGAAAAATTAATCGCTTATTTAGAGACTGCTGAAGGTCCTAATGGTGAAAAATTTGACATGAAAAAAGTTGTATAATACAAGACATTTAAAACTTTTGTTTATACAATAAGCTAAGGAAAAGGTATTCCTTAGCTTTTTTTATAGGAATACAATAAATTATTTTAAAGGGGTATTTTATGGATGTTTATCAAAAATCATTAGAATTGCACAAAGAATTAGAAGGTAAAATCTCAACTGAATTAAAGGGACCTATCAAGACAAAAGAAGACTTATCATTACTTTATTCTCCAGGTGTTGCCCAACCTTGTGTTGAAATCTCACAAGATCCTGAGAAAGCCTACGATTACACTTTTAAAGGAAATACCATTGCGGTAGTATCAGATGGTTCTGCGGTATTAGGACTAGGTAATATCGGTGGTCTTGCTTCAATTCCAGTTATGGAAGGTAAAGCAGCTTTATTCAAAGCATTTGCGGGTGTTAACTCATTTCCAATTTGTTTAGAAACACAAGATACAGAAGAAATCATTAATATCGTTAAAAACATTTCACCAGTATTTGGTGGAATTAACTTAGAGGATATTAAAGCTCCTAAGTGTTTTGAAATTGAAAGAAGACTACAAGAAGAATTAGATATTCCTGTCTTCCATGATGACCAACACGGTACGGCGATTGTTACATTAGCTGGTTTAGTTAATGCATTAAAAGTGGTAGGTAAAAACATTGGTGATGTTAAAGTAGTCTTTAACGGATTAGGATCAGCGGGTGTTGCGGTAGCTAAATTGTTTGCTCAGTATGGTGTTAAACACTTTGCCTTATGTGATCGTCCTGGAATGATTTATGAAGGTGAGTTAGGACCTAAAGAATTAGAAACATTACCAGAAACAATTAAAACAGCTAAAGAATCAGGAAAGACATTCCCATCTTTAGCAGATGCTTTAAAAGGAGCAGATGTATTCGTTGGTTTATCTGGACCTAAGATGGTTACTAAAGAAATGGCTGAGTCTATGGCTAAAGATGCGATCATCTTTGCAATGGCTAATCCAGAGCCTGAAATTATGCCAGAGCTTGCTAAGGAAGCTGGTGTTGCGATAATGGCAACAGGGCGTAGTGATTATCCAAACCAAATTAATAACGTTTTAGTATTCCCTGGTATCTTTAAGGGTGCTTTAGATGTTCAAGCTAAGAAAATGAATGATGAAATGAAGTTTGCAGCTGTTGAAGCTTTAACGAAAGTTATCCCTGATTCAGAGTTAAGACCAGACTATATCATTCCATCTCCATTTGATCCAACGGTAGCTGAAACGATTGCTAAAGCGGTTGCTAAAGCGGCTCAAGATTCTGGAGTTGCTAGAAAATAATGTGTTTAAAGATGGTACATTGTATCATCTTTTTCTATAGGTTAAACAAGATTAGAAATTTGATGTTTCTAGTCTTGTTTTTGTTTCTATATACCAGTGAAATTTAAGTATAATAAAAAATCACGATACATAAAGGGAAATCAAGTGGTATGCTTTTATTTTTTAATATTTTAGAAATATAACTAAAAATATAGATCAATAAATTTTTTTGTTTTTTTCGAGTGCATTATAATAGATTTTTATAGGTTCATAATTTATACTAATAATCGTAAAGTACTTTTCACAATTATGCATTAAAGTTTTATAGCTAAAATTATTGTCTTCGTTTTTTTTGAAATTTAGTGAAAACGATTACTTAAATAATTCTAGCTACCTGTTATGGTCCTTACAACCAGACACAGAACATCTTTTAGTAGAAATTATTTCAAAACATTTAGGAGGATTAATTTTATGTATGCATTTCTTGCATTGATTCCACTTCTAGTGGTAATCATTCTTATGACGGTACTCAGGCAGAAATCAAGTTTATCTTTATTTGCTGCTTGGGCAGTAGCTGCATTACTTGCGATGTTTGTATGGCATTTAAATGTACTAGATACCGCAGCATGGACAGTATTCGGTTTCTTACAAGCATTACCAGTTATGATCATTATCTTTGGAGCGATCTTCATGTTGAACGTTCTTACAGAGATAAAGTTCATCAAACGAATCGGAGAAGGATTCAATGGAATCTCAGCCGATCGTAGAATTCAAATTATCATTATCGCTTGGTTCTTTGGAGCATTCATTGAGGGTGCTGCCGGATTCGGTACACCAGGAGCTGTAGCAGCACCATTACTTGTTGGATTAGGGGTACCAACATTCTTCGCAGCCTTAACTTCGTTAATTGCGAACTCAACACCGGTATTATTCGGTGCGGTAGGAACACCTCCAACTGCAGGTTGGGCATCGGTAAGTGAATTAGTTTCATATACTTATACAGAGCCTGTAGCACAAGAAGTATTTGCTCAAATGGTTACAAGAGTATCATTTGCGAATATGTTTATGGGAATCTTTGTTCCATTTATGATGATTGCTTCTGTAGTATACAGAGATGGTCGTAAACGTGGAATTAAAGATGCAATTCCAATGATTCCACTATGTTTAATCGCAGGATTTGTCTTCTCATTCCCAGCTTGGATTACCTCTCACATTGGACCACAGTTACCATCATTAGTAGGTTCTTTAGTAGGTATGCCAATCTTTATCTTCCTTGTTAAAAAAGGAATATTTGTACCAAAAGATGTTTATCGTTTTGAAAACGATCCAGTAGAAGAAGTATCGGTAGATAATAAATCTGATATTTCATTCTTAAAAGCAATTTCACCATATATCGCAGTTATCGTTTTAATCTTATTAACTCGTTTACCTTGGCATTTATGGTTTGGAACAACTAACTTAGCAACCATCTTAAATCCAGGTGGTGGTAACCAAATGATCCAATTAAGATCATTACTAGGTGTTGAAGGTGTTAACTGGACATTCAATCCATTATGGAACCCAGGTATCTTACCATTCTTACCTGTAACATTGTTCTTCTTATTTAAGTATGGAACGCCAGAACAAAGAAAAGAAGTTACAATTAATACATTTAAACAATTAAAGCATGCGGCTATCGCCTTATTCTTTGGGGTTGCTTTAGTTCAAATCATGCTTAACTCTGATTTCTCTTTAAGAGGATTAGAAACAATTCCTCAAGCATTTGATGGTCACTTACCTGCACCAATGACAACTGAATTAGCAAGAGCATTAGCAGCTAACTTTGGTGGTATCTACTTATTCGTTGCACCACTTATCGGTATTATTGGAGCATTCGTATCTGGATCTCATACAGTAAGTAATATCATGTTCATGGGTCTACAGATTGAAGCAGCTTACGCTTTAGGTCTACCTATCACATTAGCATTAATTGCTCAAATGTCAGGGGGAGCTATTGGTAATATGACAGCTATCAATAACGTTGTTGCAGTAGTTGCGACAACAGGGTATAAACCTGAAAGTGGAAGTGCTGAGGGTAAATTGATATCTGCGGCAGCACTGCCAATGTTTATCTATAGTTTCGGTCTATCAGTCGTACTATACATCTTACTAGCAATAGGGTTACCTTGGGTTAGATAGAAAAACGCTTTATACTAAATCGATGGCTTATCTAAATTTCAACCATCGATTTAGTCATAATAAATAATATTTTTGGAGGTATTTATGGAATACGGAAAAATCACAAATGAGATTGTTGAGCAACTTAAAAAAGTTGTCAATGATGACAAAAGAATTGCAGTAGGACCACAAGTTGATCCTGAGTATGGACAAGATAAAATGCCAATCTATGGAATTCATATTCCTGATGTAGCAATCGATGTTTTAACAACAGAAGAAGTATCTGAAATTATGAAAATCTGTTATGCGAATGACATTCCTGTTACAGTACGTGGAAGCGGAACTGGTTTAATGGGTGGAGCTGTTCCTGTAGTAGGTGGATTAGTTTTAAGTACACACTTAATGAATCAAGTATTAGGTTGGGATGATCAACAGTTCGCTGTTAAGATTCAACCAGGAGTATTACTTGGTGACTTACAAGAAATGGCTTTAGAAAAAGGATTCTTATATGCACCAGATCCAGCAAACCGTATGGCGACTGTTGGTGGAAACGTATCTACTAACGCTGGTGGAATGAGAGCTATTAAATATGGAACAACTAGAGAGTACGTTCGTGCGATGACAGTTGTTTTACCTGATGGAGAAATCATTCATTTAGGTGCGAATACTTCTAAAACTTCAACAGGGTTAAACTTAACACAATTAATCGCTTCTTCATTTGGTACTTTAGGTATCATCACTGAATTAACGATGAAATTATTAAAAGCACCAGTAGGGGCTCACTCAGTACAAGTACCTTTCAAAGATTTAGATACAGCTTTAGCACAAGTACCACTTATGTTAAAGGATGGATTTAGACCAACTGCTATTGAGTTCTTTGAAAAAGAAGTTCTATACTTTGCAGAGGACTATGTAGGTGAACATTTATGGATGCGTGAAGTAGATGGAGAGCCTGTAGGAGCTTACTTACTATTGTTATTTGATGGTGATAGTACAGAAGAAATTAGAACGCATACTTCTAGATTTGAAAAATGGATCATGGAACATAACGCAATGGATTGTCGTATTGTTGAAGATAAAGATGAGCAAGGTAGAATTTGGAAAGCTAGAGCAATCATGTTGACGGCTATCTTTGAACAATATGAGTACTTCGATGAGAATGATGCTTGTATCCCAATCAATAACATTGCTGAGTTTATTAGATATACGAAAGAAACTGGTGAGAAGTATGATTTCGATGTCTTCAGTGTAGGGCATGCTGGTGATGGAAACATGCATATCTTTAGTGCTACAAACACTTTACCAAAAGAAGAGTTCCAAAAAGAAACGCATGCATGGATGACTGAATTATACGCTAAAGCTAAGGAATTAGGTGGCGAGTTATCAGGTGAACATGGTGTTGGTAATGGAAAAATCGAATACTATGAGAAGTGGGTTGAGCCTAAAGTATTTGAATTAAATAAACAAGTTAAAATGTTATTTGATCCAAAACTAATTTTAAATCCAGGAAAGATTGCTTTCTATCCAGAAAGAATGTCTGAGTACAGAGAAATTTCTAAAAAATTATACGATGTATAAATCGTTTAATAAGCGTTAACTTGCATAATTGTGAGTATAAAAATATATAGAGAATAGGTAGACCTATTCTCTATATAAATTTAATAAACAAGGAGAATAAGATGGAGAACTACATTAAAGTAGGGAATCTGCAAGTTGCAGAAGAACTATATAATTTTGTAAATAAAGAAGCAATTCCTGGAACAGGGATTGATCAAGATAAGTTTTGGTCTGGATTTGAATCAATCATTTCAGATTTAGCACCAAAAAATAAAGCCTTACTTGCGAAAAGAGATGAGTTACAATCTAAGATTGATGAATATCATAAAGCGAATAAGGGTAAAGTAGATCCAGATAAATACAGTGCTTTCTTAAGTGAAATTGGTTACCTTGAACCAATGCCAGGTGATTTTGAAATCACAACATCTAATGTTGATGATGAAATTGCAAAGATTGCGGGTCCTCAATTAGTTGTACCTGTAAATAATGCAAGATATGCATTAAATGCGGTAAACGCTAGATGGGGTTCATTATATGATGCTTTATATGGATCAAATATTATCGATGAAGATAACGGTAAAACTAAATCAGGTCCTTACAATGAAGTACGTGGTCAAGCAGTTGTAGAATTTGCTAAGAAATTCTTAGATGAGTATGTACCTCTAGCTTCAGGAAGTCATTTAGATGTTACTGAATATACAATTAAAAATGGTAAAGTTGAAGCTATCGTAGATGGTAAAGAAACACCATTAAAAGATGAAGCACAATTTGTAGGATATACAGGAAGTGAAGATAAACCATCTTCAATCTTATTTATCCACAATGATTTACATATTGAGATTGTTATTGACCCAACAAGTCCTATTGGTAAAGCGGATAAAGCTGGAGTTAAAGATGTGGTATTAGAATCAGCTATCACTACTATTATGGACTGTGAAGATTCAGTAGCAGCAGTAGATGCAGAAGATAAAGTGGTTGTTTATGAAAACTGGTTAGGATTAATGAAAGGTAACTTAGAAGCTACTTTCAAAAAAGGTGATAAGACAGTTGTTAGAACACCAAATGCTCCTAGAGTGTTTAAAGATCCATCAGGAAAAGAATTCTCATTAAATGGTAGAGTGTTAATGTTAGTACGTAACGTTGGACATTTAATGACAAACCCTGCTATTTTAACACCAACAGGTGATGAGATTCCAGAAGGTATTATGGATGGAGTTATCACTTCATTAATCGCATTACATG
>Ga0268261_10002162_pt1 | contig 13998 bp, 12 predicted proteins | sample TergutNc150P1_FD_190353 | JGI IMG/M metagenome (GOLD analysis project Ga0268261, IMG submission 190353) | Nasutitermes corniger P1 segment gut microbial community from laboratory colony in Florida, USA - Nc150 P1 (SPAdes) (version 2) | ecosystem: Host-associated > Arthropoda: Insects >... | reverse complement strand
TTTTATTAAAAGATTTAAAATTTTATCTTCTAGGTATCGTAATAAAAATTGTACTAGATATTCCTTGAGGGTTTCTTTTTTGTCCTCTATTTCTAATCTTCTCAAAGGTTAGTGGACACGTCTATTAATATCGAAATAAAGTAAAATTAAAATATTTATTTTAAAAAATCACTGTAGTAAAAATTATTTGAAAAATCAAAAACAAAACAATCCCAAAAACTAAAAAGATAAAAATTAGTTTGAAAATTTTATTTAACAAAACCGATTATCTCCAAGATGAACTTATAATTCCAACTCGATTGGCATTTGCAGTCATCATATTAGTATATGCAAAACTTTGTAAAGTTACAGAAACTGGTTCAAAACCAATTGTATTCGCACCTGAAAAGCTATTTAGAACCCAAGCTTCATTTCCTGCTCCAGAGCTTCTTTCTAAATGACCGGAAGAAACAGTCCAACTAAATACACTGCTATGTGAGGTAAATCCATTTTCTGCTAAATTAACAAGTTCATATGTCTCATACAAATTTGTATTTGCGTAAACGTTTAAATTTATTAGAAATAAAAACGTGAAAATTGATAATATGTGTTTTTTCATAGTTCCTCCCTAGAGTTTTAGCGTTTAAGAAAATAAATAACACAAATAGATACAAGCTAAGTTGTTTTTATTCAATTATGTGAATTATTGTATCTACACGAATTTTAGCAAATAATTTAACCCTTTTCAACGATAAATTATTTACAACAAATACATAAATTACAAATATTTTTGGTTACGAGTGATACCATAGTAACTTCTAATATGAACCTTGTTGCTGGTTGGCTTAAATTGAAAAAAAGATATACCACAACTATTTGTAGTATATCTTTTTTGTTGAAACAAATATTAAATTTACTATTTTTTTATAATCAAAATTTAGGTTAGTTTGGATATGCAATAAATTACATCATACCCATGCCACCACCCATGCCGCCCATACCACCAGCTGGCATAGCAGGTTCTTTTTCTGGTAAATCTGTTACAATAGACTCGGTTGTAAGAAGTGTACTAGCTACAGATGTTGCATGTTGAAGTGCACTACGACTTACTTTTGTTGGGTCTATTATGCCATGATTTATCATGTCTACTATTTGTTCACTAAGTACATCAAAACCTTGTCCTGTACTACTTGCTTTTACTTGGTTTACTATTACACTACCTTCAAGACCTGCGTTAAAAGATATTTGACGAAGAGGAGCTTCTAGTGAACGAAGTACAACTAATGCACCAGTTTTTTCGTCGCCTGTTAGAGTATCCATAAGGTTAGCCACATTTTTAATTGCATGTATATAAGCAGAACCACCACCTGCTATAATACCTTCTTCTACAGCTGCACGTGTTGCTGCTAGAGCATCTTCCATGCGTAGTTTTTTCTCTTTTAGTTCTGCTTCAGAAGCTGCACCAACACGTATAACAGCAACTCCACCTACCATTTTTGCAAGTCTTTCTTGCAATTTTTCACGGTCAAATTCGCTTGTTGTTTCTTCTATTTGGTTTTTGATTTGGTTTACTCTAGACGCTATTGCAGATTTATCACCTGCACCATCTACTATTATAGTATTTTCTTTTTCTACTTTTACAGTTCTTGCACTACCCAAATCTTCTATTGTAACTTCTTTTAGGTCTAGACCTAGTTCGTCTGCTATAAATTTTGCACCCGTTAAAGTTGCAATATCTTCTAGCATTGCTTTTCTTCTATCACCAAATCCCGGAGCTTTTACAGCAACAGATGTAAATGCACCACGAAGTTTATTTACTATAAGAGATGCTAATGCTTCTCCCTCTACATCTTCAGCAATTATTAAAAGCTTTGAACCATTTTGTACTATTGCTTCTAATAGTGGTAATATATCTTGTATGTTTGATATTTTTTTGTCTGTAACAAGTATATATGGATTTTCTAGTTCTGCAACCATTTTATCCATATCTGTAGCCATATAAGGGGATAAGTATCCACGGTCGAACTGCATACCCTCTACCAATTCCAAATCTGTTTCCATAGATTTAGATTCTTCAACACTTATTACACCGTCTTTAGATACTTTTTCCATAGCATCAGCTATCATTTCGCCTATTTCTTCATAACCACTAGAAATAGCTGCAACTTTTGCAATATGATTTTTACCATCTACATTTTGAGACATAGATTTAATGGCTTCAACGGCAGCTTCTGTTGCTTTATGCATACCTTTACGCAAAATAATAGGGTTTGCACCAGCAGCTATATTTTTAAGACCCTCTGCAACCATAGCTTGTGCTAAAACTGTAGCTGTTGTTGTACCATCACCAGCTACATCGTTTGTTTTTGTTGCCACTTCTTTTACAAGTTGTGCACCCATGTTTTCAAAAGGACATTCTAATTCTATTTCTTTTGCTATTGTTACACCATCATTTGTTATTAGTGGAGTTCCATATTTTTTATCAAGTACAACATTTCTTCCTTTTGGACCAAGTGTTACTTTTACAGTATCTGCTAGTTGGTTTACACCTTGTTCTAACGCATTTCTAGCTTCCGCACCAAATTTTATCTGTTTTGCCATTCTTTAAATTGCCTCCTATTCTACAACGGCTAGTATGTCGCTTTGTTTTATTATTATATATTCATCTTTTCCAAGTTTTACATCTGTACCTGAGTATTTAGAATAAATTACTTTATCGCCTATGTTTACTTCGATTTTAACTTCTTTCCCATCTACAATGCCACCGGGACCTACAGCTACAACCTCTGCTTCCTGTGGTTTTTCTTTAGATGAGCCTGTAAGTATTATACCAGATTTTGTTGTTTCTTCTGCTTCTAATTGTTTTACTACAACTCTATCACCAAGTGGTTTAAGTTTCATTAAAAAATATTCCTTTCATATGTGTGTTTTTTTTTACTAGCAAACAAGTTTGTTGATTGCTAACTAATAATATAATAACTGTTAATTGAATATATTTCAAGAGAAATCTTATCCAATTTTATTGATTATAATATTATAACAAAAGTTTTTTTAAATGGCAAACTAAAAATAAATAGGAATAACTGTGATGAGGTTTGGTTTCATTTTTCATATAATTACCTCGATACAATTATAATACAAATTTAATATAAAATCAAAAAGCAGTGTCTACCATATATAGACACTGCTTTTTGATTCAATTTCCAACGTAAGTTATATATTTTTAATTCTATAAAAAATTAAGAAGTGTTAAATTCATAAGCTGATGCATACCTGCCTGCATTGATGCACGTAATGCTACTTCTGCAGTATTTATACGCATCATTACCTCTCCAATATCTACACCGATATTGTTCGCAGAAAGACTTTCAAATGTTACACCATCTTCTTCTAGTCTATCTCCAATTAACTCTAATCTCATCATTCTTGTACCAATATCTGTATGAGTATGTGAAATATGATTAGAGTAATTTTCATTTCTTCCTATCAAATTATTAAATCTATCACCTATTACAGTATCCATAACTTGTATTTCTCTGTCTAAAAAATGGCTTGCAAGAGTAACAGCTTCTGATGGAACACCAAGTAATGCAGCCTCTCTTGCTGCTTGCCTTCTTGCTACTTCTTCTGCATGTTCTGGGGTACCAGGAACAAATTGAGGTGGTAGAGTAGTTGTATCAAAATCTGGATTATTATTAATATTATTTGTCAAATAATCTCTAAATCTAGCTTCTACAGTTCCTCTATCCGTTAAATTGCTGTTTAAAATATCATTTGCAAAACTTTTTATATCAGCAAACATATTTGCTGTTACAACATTTTTCGCAAGTAAATTTATTGGCATTCTCGCATTAATACCAAACTCAAAATTCATATCTTGGTTTTCCATGCTAAAAGCCATCCAATCTGCAGGAGTAGTCGTTGCTGGAACTTGACCATTAACTAGATTTCCAAGAAACAAATTACCGGAAAAATACACAAGAGGATTTAAATCACCTTGTCTAAATCCAGTTTGATTATATGTTACTGTAACCCTATCATTTGTTAATACATCATCGAAATTTTGCATATCAAAAGTAAATAGAGTTCCATTTTCTGGGTCGTGAAAAATGGTGTCTGGTGGAAAAGCCGGTGTAGCTGGTATAGGTGGTGTAGCATTTGGATTTCCTGGATGTCCATTTCGAAGCAAATCAAAATTTATTTGCCCTTCATGCGGAGCAGGCAATCTATGTGTAGTGTTGTTTATTGTAACAACATTCGTTGAAGTAGGTGTTGTATTAAAACTTACACTATTTAAATCTGCATTATGTGGTAGTCTTATTCTAAAAATTTGTGTTGCATGGAAACCACTTTCGTTCCAGTCTCCTGCATTTGTAAGAGTTGGTGGATTACCAAAAAGATTATTAAAATTTTGGCTTCTATCCATTACAAATGTTGTTTCTATATCTGCTCTTGTAAAATCCATCTGTATATCATGTACTGCTTTGTTCGGTTCATCTGTAACAAGAAAAGGAGGTCTATTTGTTCGAAGACCTGAAAAAATATACCTACCACCAAATGTCTTGTTCATTATTTCTTTTTTTTCATCCACAAGGCTCAAAATTTCATTTGCTATTATTTTTTGTTCGCTAAGTGTTTCCATTGCATCTACACGTGTTAAAAGTTCCGATATTCTCGATTTTACATTTACTAAATCTCGCATTGCTTGCTCTGTTACTTCTGTCCAAGAATTTGCATGGTCAACATTTCTTCTATGTTGATTTATCTGGTTTAGAGAATTTTCTAAACGGATATGCCTTGTTGCCATAAGAGGATTTTCTGATGGAGAGCTTATTCTTCTACCAGTTGCAACTTGAGTCAGTAAATTATTTGCAATATTGCTGTTTCGATTTATATTTCCAAGCATTGTATTGCGTATCATTACATTTGTTATTCGCATATTTGCTCCATTTCTTTATTTAATGTGTTTCGATACGTGCCGAAAAGAAATTCGGTAGCTTTTAGCTACTTTTGCGAAGCAAAAGCACTGAATTTTATTTTTCATTTTTACTAGCGATATATCTTTGTTATCGGTTAAATATTGGCTCAACGTTAGTATAACAAAGTTAACAAAAAAAGATTTTAACAATCAAATTTTTTTGTTGACTTTTTTTCAGATTGTTTATATAATTTTATTGTAAAGTTAAATTATTACAAAGTAAAGATCATATTAAGGAGGATTTTATTCATGTTTGAAAAATTAAGAGAATACAATGCAGAAGAAATACATTTTAGAAATTGTAGTGAAACAGGATTAAAGGCGATTGTAGCTATAAATAGTACTGTATTAGGTCCTTCTACTGGAGGCACTAGAGTTTGGAATTACTCTTCTGAAGATGAAGCTCTTTACGATGTTCTAAGACTCTCTAGAGGTATGACTTTTAAAAATGCTGTTTCTAATGTACCTATGGGTGGTGCAAAAGGTGTAATAATATGGGACACAAACAAACCTAAAACTAGAGAAATGCTTTTGGCATATGGAAAATTTGTAGAAGATTTAAACGGGAAATTTACAACTGGTGAAGATGTAAATATGAGTGAAGAAGATGTCGAAATAATGGGAGAGGTTACAAAATATATAGCTGGTACAAAAGGCGATGGAAAAGGTGGAGACCCTTCTCCTTTTACTGCACGTGGTGTTTTTAGAGGATTACAAGCTGGCGCAAAAGAAGTATTTGGAACAGATAGCTTTAATGGTAAAACAGTAGCTGTACAAGGTCTTGGAAAAGTAGGATACGAACTTTGCAGATGGTTATATAATGATGGTGCAAAACTAATTGTTACAGATATAAACGAAAAAAATGTAAATAGGGCAATAGAAGAATTTAATGCAAAAGCTGTTAACCCAGAAGAAATACTAAAAATAGAATGCGATGTTTTTGCTCCTTGTGCAATGGGTGCCGTTATTTCTGAAGATATTGCAAATTCTATTAATTGTAGCCTTATTGGTGGTGGTGCAAACAATGTGCTTGTAGACCAATATGCAGGAGAAAAACTACACAATAGAGGAATATTATATATTCCAGACTATGTTATAAATGCTGGTGGAGTTATATCTGTATATTTAGAAATACAAAGGATACATACAGTTGCCCTTGCAAATGAAAAAATGGATGGTATATACGATAATGTAGCCAATATTTTAAAATTTGCAAAACAAGAAAATCTACCAACTTACCTAGCTTCCGATAAATATGCAATGAAAATAATAGAAGACAAAAAGAAATCTGATAAAAAACAGAGTATTACTTTTTAATTTTTGGTGATTTGTTAATGTTTAAAAATTTTGAAGATTTAAAAAATAAGTTGTTAAATGGAAAATCTAAAAAAATAGTTGTATCAAACGCAGATTTAGAAAGTATAAAAGCAATCAAAGAAGCTCATGAAAATTTGGGTATTTCTTATATTTTTGTTGGTAATAAAGAAGAAATAAAAAATATATGCAACGAAATAAATTTAAATGTAATAGACGAAAATATTGTACACACAAACTCTAAAGAAGAATCGGCAAAAAAATCTGTAGAAATAGTTAAAAACGGTTTAGCAGATATTTTAATGAAAGGAAAGATAGATACATCTACCTTATTAAAAGCAGTTGTAGACAAAGAAAATGGAATAAACAATGGTACAATTATGTCTCATTTAACTGTGCTTGAAAATCCTGTTTATCATAAATTATTATTTATAACAGATGCCGGTATGAATATTTATCCGAATTTAGAGCAGAAAAAATATATAATAAAAAATGCTATAGATTATTTGAAAATTCTTGGTTACAAAAATATAAAAATAGGTGTAATGGCAGCAATAGAAACTGTAAATCCAAAAATGCCAGAAACAGAAGATGCACAAAATTTAGTAGACCTTTTCAAAAAGGAAAATGTAGAAGGCTGTATTATAGAAGGTCCAATTTCTTTAGATATTGCAATTAGTGAAAAATCAGCAAAAACAAAAGGTTCTAAATCTGAAATAGCTGGAGATATAGACATTATGGTTATGCCAAATATAGCTTGTGGTAATATAATGTCAAAATCTTTAGTATATCTAGGTAATACGATAATGGCAGGTATTATACTTGGTGCAAAAGCTCCTATAGTTTTAACGTCTCGTGGAGCCAGCTCTCAAGAAAAATTGATGTCTATACTTCTTACCATGGTTTATAGCAATTAATTAAAAGTAATTAATTTAAAAATCTTAGTATTAAATAATTGAGGTCCGAAAAACTGTGTTTTTCGTTTTTACATAGTTTTTTTGGACTTTTTACATATTTCGTTTAAAAAAGCAGGAGGGAAAAATGAATAAAATAGAAAACAAAATACTAATGACAGGTGATGAAGCTCTTGCACGTGGTGCATACGAGGCTGGTGTTTTGTTTGCTTCTGCTTATCCTGGTACTCCTAGTACAGAAATATTAGAAAATATATCTAAATATAAAGAAGTAATATCAGAATGGGCTCCAAATGAAAAAATAGCATTTGAAGCTTGTGCTGGTGCATCTATTGGTGGTGTGAGAGCTGTTTGTGCAGTGAAACACGTTGGTGTAAACGTAGCATCCGACCCACTTTTTACATTTGCATATACCGGTGTAACAGGTGGTATGGTTCTTATATCGTGTGATGAACCTGGTATGCATTCATCTCAAAATGAGCAGGACAATCGAAACTATGCACATTTTTCTAAAGTACCATTATTTGAACCATCTAATAGTCAAGAATGTTTAGATATGATAAAAATAGCTTTCGACATAAGTGAAAAATATGATACACCTGTAATTATAAGAGTTACAACAAGAGTTTGTCATTCTAAAAGTTTAGTAAAAATAGGCGAACGAATAGACATAGAAATAAAACCTTACAAAAAAAATATTAATAAATATTTACCTGTTCCTTCTGTTTCCAGAAATTTACGAAAAAAAATAGAAGAAAGAATGAAAAAACTAAAAAATTTTAGTGAAAATACTGAATTAAATTATATAGAAAAATCTAAAAATGATTCCAAAATAGGAGTTATAGTATCTGGTATGAGTTTCAATTTTGCAAAAGAAGTTTTTTTAGATAATGCAACATATTTAAAACTGGGTTTTACAAATCCTTTACCAGACTCACTTTTAGATGAATTTTATAGACAAGTAGAAACTGTATATGTAATAGAAGAAAATGACCCAATAATGCAATCTTGGGTAGAGAGAGCTGGATACGAGTGTATAGGAAAACCTACTTTTTTACCATATGGAGAAATGACTCCAGATGTTATACGCTCAGCTGTCTATGGAGAAAAATTAAAACAAGTAGAAATAAATACAGATTTATTAGTATCAAGACCACCTGCTATGTGTTCTGGTTGCCCACATCGTGGCTTCTTTTTTGAACTTTCAAAAATGTCAAGAAAAAAAGATACGATTATAGCAGGGGACATAGGTTGTTATACTTTGGGTTTTGCAGAACCTTATGGGACTATGGATTATATAGTTTGTATGGGTTCTTCTTTTAGTGCTGCACACGGAACACAAAAAGCAATGGAAGCAGCAGGAAAGGATACAAAAGTAATTGGCATAATGGGGGATTCTACATTTTTTCATACAGGTATGAATAGTCTTGTAGAGGTTCTTTACAACAATGGTAAAGTAATTTGTGTAATACTCGACAATAGAATAACAGGTATGACTGGTCAGCAAGGTAATCCGGGTTCAGGTATAAATATAAATTTAGATGCAAGCCCAGAAATAGATATAGAAAATGTTGTTCGTGCATTAGGTGCCAAAAATGTTGAAAGAGTAAATCCAAACGATTTAAAAAAAGTTCGCAATGTTTTGGAAGATGCATATTCAAAAGATGAACCATATGTAATTATTACAGATTGGCCATGTGCTTTAAAACCTATGGGAGAACGTGATTATGAAAAATATGGACAAGACCTATTTAAAACAAAATATTTTGTAGAAGAAGAAAAATGTATAGGTTGCAAATCTTGTATAAGAGTTGGTTGCCCATCTATAGCAATGATAAAAGATGGAAAAATAGCAACAATAGATAATTCCTGTGTTGGTTGTAGTATTTGTGAGCAAGTATGTCCTACAAAGGCAATACAAATTTCTGATTTTAAAGGATTAAATAATATAACGCAGAAAAAACCTGATTTTTTTTCTTAGGAGTATAAATTAATGATAAAAAATATATTATTAGTGGGTGTAGGTGGGCAAGGAACATTACTTGCAAGTAAAGTTTTAACTCATGGTTTAATGCAGGCTGGATATGATGTGAAAATGAGTGAAATAAAAGGAATGAGCCAAAGAGGAGGAGATGTATCTGCCCATATACGTTTTGGAGATATAGTACATTCTTCTGTTATAGAAAAAGGAAGCGGTGATTTACTTATTTCATTTGAGCAAATGGAGGCATTTAGACATATCCCATATATGAAAAAAAATGGGGTAGTGATTTTAAACAACCAAGTTATACATCCCGTTGCTGTACTTGCAGGTAAAGAAAAATATAGTGAAAATTTAATAACAGAAATATCTAATACACTAGAAACGAAAATAATAGATGCAACAGAAGAGGCAAAAAAATTAAATAATCCTAAAGGTGCAAATATACTACTTATAGGTGCAACTATAAAAATACTTGGTCTAACAGATATAAACTGGGAAAACTCTATAAAAGCAAATGTAAAACCAAAATTTGTAGAGCCTAATATTAGAGTTTTCAATAGAGGTATGAATTTGGTGTGATATATTATTGTATAGTATGGAGATTTTGAACAGGCTCTTAAATAATATATCAGAAAAAATTTGGTTTTATACAACTTATTTGAGAAAAGCGGCTACCTGTAGTACAGAAATAGGGGGTGTGCAAAAGGTAGCCGTTTTATATTTAATTTAGAACAAGTGCTAACTGCCATATTGTTATCAATTCTAAAAAAATTATTTCCTACTTTAAGCTTTGTTATGACTTTGCAGATTTTAAGATTATTATAAAAGTTCATTTTTATATTATCTTTTTTTTATATTGTTTTAAATTCAGATTCTTTCGATATGTTTTTTTGTAAAAAATCTAAATGGGATAAGAAAAAACAGATAAAAAAGTTAAAATAATCAAATAGAAAAACACTGTATCTACATTCTGAATTGCCAGACTGTCAATAATTCTTCCCATAAAGTAAGGATTTAATAGCTCTAAAACAATAGAAAAAGTATATGTTACAAATAGAATAAACAGTTTTATTTTTACATATCTAAAATATTTTATAATTTTTTTGAAATTTTCAATAGTTTTCATTTTGAGTATTTACCTATTGTTTAGAAATTCTATAGTTAGTATAAGTAAAATTTGTTTTAAATCCTGCTTTTTTATACAAATTAAAAGCTACTTCGTTATCTTTTTTTAAATCTAAATGTATAATATTTAGGTGTTCTTTTTCAATATTACTATTATCTAACTTTGAGTATACTTCATTCAAACAAAATTGTATAAGATTTTCTCCAAATGGTAATCCTCTATAATTTTTATCTACACATAAATACTCTATTCTTCCAAAAAATAAATCTGAATACCAACACCAAATAATAGCACCTGCTAATACATCTCCATCAAATATAACAGATACGTTATATCCTTCTTCCGTATAGGAAAGTACACTTTCATTCTTATTTATATCATAATCAGGCATATTATTTAGAAATAAATTAGAAACTTGTTCTAATTTCAAACTATCTTCTATAGCAATATTAGTTACATTAAGACTTTTGTTATTTTTCTTATGATTTTTAAGACTATATTTCATAGATATTCTTTTCGACACAACAACAGCACCAAGTTTAATTACAGAAGCAGATAGATTATTATTAGTGTCTATAATATAAAAATTAATTGTAAAATGTTTATCATATTTATTTAAAAATAACTGCAAAATGTCGTCTATATTTTTTATATTATGATGTTCTTTTTTAAAAATAGGACCTACTATAATAACTTTATCATTATCTAAAAGTTCTCCGATAACACCAATAGGTGTATTATTATCACATATAATATAAAAACTATTGTTTATTGTTGTATTATAGTCTTTTAAGTCCGTTTCTATGTCTTCCAAATCTCCTCTTGGATATGCTATTCCTATTTCATAATCATCGTCCGATAATTTCAAAAGTTCATCTATAAAAGAATGGTCTAAATTTGTAGCTTTTTTATAAGTCATTGTATACCTCATTTAAGTAAATAAAAATTTGTATTTTTCAAGAAGAATTTTTATATTTTTATAAGAAAAAATCTGTGCTAATAAATCACTTATCTCGTAACCCATGGATATTTTTAAAAAAGAGGTATTTTCTATAAAAAAAGGAACTGTATTGCCTACTAAAGTTGTCAATTCAATAATATCAAATGAATATAAATTCTTATCATAAAAAACAGGTTCGATAAACAAGATATTAATAACTTCTGTTTCAAAGAAATCTTCAAGTTCAAAACATTTTTGATTTGTATACTAAATCGACTATATTTTCTATGTTTAAATAGTAATATCTAACTGGTTAAGGTTATACACGATAACAGGAGTTTCAAGATTAGAAATAGATTTTATAAATTCTTCAATATCTACACGATATAAATTATTAGGTATATTCATAATTAAAACCTTACAAATTTATTTAATAATAAACAGTGATGAAATTGATACATCACTGTTTATATAAAAATTTAATTGTTACTACATTGCAATATCTCTAAGTCTACTGTATAATATTGAAATACAAGTAAAATACATACCAAACACTTAAAAATATTTGGTGGGAATTATTATTTTATATATCTCATTTGCCGTTTTTAAATATCTGTATTTAAAATATTACCTCTTACAACTCTAAAAATACTACTTGCAAAAGCATCACGTTCTGTAGAAAAACGGCTGTTTATTTCCAAAGTACCATTTATTACAATTCTATTTGGGATATAGAAAGTAATATTTTCACCCGGTAAAAGAGTAGGAAGCTCTAAGTCTAACAAAACATTGCCTGCTGTATCTCTTAATATTATTTGTGGGTTTTGTAAAGAATTATATCTTTCTTCGAGAGTTCTCAAAACTTCATTAGTATGTGTAAGAGTTGCATTATTTGTTATTATAACTCTATTGCCCATTGAAGTAGATACTTGCTCAAAACTCAAATTGTCTGTATCAAAATTAAAGTTATTATTGTTTGTAGGTATACCATCTACAAATAAATTTTCGTATATAACCGATGTTAACAAGTCTCTTCTTCCAGTTTCACTATATGCATCGTGTGATGCCATCCAAACAAGCATTCCGCCCAAATTTTCGGACAAAATAAAATTAGATTTGTATTCTAAAGACCTTGGTGTGTCTATAGTGAAAAATGCCCCTGTTTGTGGATTGTAGAAATAAGAAGCTTTTGCATAATTATCCCAAAATTCTCTTACTCCTAATTCTTCTTGTAACCTTTCTATATTTCTGGCAGCCCATATACCACCATGCCAACCTTGATCACCTTCTACTACTGGTATGTCGTTTATGGCACCAACCTCAAGCCCTCCATGCCACATTGTACGTGTTCCTTCTATTGGCATTGCATTTCCAAATAAACCTGGTCTTTCTGGGTCTGGATAAGAACCTTGTTCTATAGCACCCCAACCTCTAGAATAAAACGCAGCACCAACAAGTAATTGTTCTGGAGAAACTCCCAAATCTAAAAACATTTGTACTGAAGCATCTATAGACAAAGCACCTCTTTCATGCTCTGGGTCTGAAAATAGGTTTGTAGCATGAGAACTGAAATTATTCCATGCTCCAGCCATATCGTATGTCATAATATTTATAAAATCTACTATTTCAGATACGGTAGGTATATCTATAAATTCTATATGGTTTGGTTGAGAACCAACGGCTATTGTAAGCTCATAAGTTTTTCCTAATCTTTCTCCTTGAGAATCTAAAGCAGCTCTAAATTCTCTAAGCAATGTAGTAAAGTTCTCTTCATCTTCAGGAGTTCCTAAAAGATGCCCTTGGTCATTTACATTGTCTACTAAATCTGGCCAACGTACATGACCCGGATATTCCCAATCTACATCTACAAAATCCATATTTGTAAATTCCATTAGAGCTAATACCTGAGAAATTAAATTTTCACGTCTTTCATCATCTGCAGCTACAACTGGAAAATAGCCAGAATGTGTCCACCCACCAAGACTAATACCTATTCTTAAGTTTGGATTGTCTTGTCTTAGTATTTGAAAAGCTGTAAGAATACCAGCAAATTGTCCATTTTCACTTTCATCAAAAACTAAATCAAGACCTGCTTCATTATCTGTTAAAGTAATATTTCCATATTCATCGAAAGCTACAAATGAATATAATAAATGTGTGTACATATGTACAGGCATATCAAAAGGGGTAAAATAACCTTGGGCAGAAAAAGGAGACCAATCTCCATAGTACATTACAAGCCTTGGGCTAGTTTCTCTAGCATATATATTTGCTGTTATGCTAAAAAACAAAATAGAAAATAAAATATAAGACAAAATTTTCTTCATAATAAAAACCTTTCGTGTATTTTTTAATATTTTTGTAAAAAATTTTGATATAAAAAAATAAATATATGTACAATTTATATATATCAAAATTATTATTTCACGCATTATACAATATTATTTTAAAAATTACAAGTGTTTTTTGTCATTTTTGTGTCTTTTTAATAAATAAGCTAAAATAATTGTAAATAGTATTCTCATATATCAGAAAATATGAAAAAAGAAAGAAAAATGATATAATTACCAAAGAGATGAATATAAATAGTAAATATAAAATTTAAGGTTTAAAATTATACACAGCACACCTTAGAGATTAATGAAGATGCTAATTTGGTGAATGATGAGGTTGATACAGATATTTCTTTTTCGGAAATAATTATAGGTGATGAAGAAATTGATAATATAAACATAATAAAACAATATTTAACACAAAATATCA
>Ga0268261_10002161_pt1 | contig 14000 bp, 12 predicted proteins | sample TergutNc150P1_FD_190353 | JGI IMG/M metagenome (GOLD analysis project Ga0268261, IMG submission 190353) | Nasutitermes corniger P1 segment gut microbial community from laboratory colony in Florida, USA - Nc150 P1 (SPAdes) (version 2) | ecosystem: Host-associated > Arthropoda: Insects >... | reverse complement strand
TGGGTTATTCGGTTTCTTCAGCAGCGGGCGCAACTTCAACAGTGCCACCTGCTTCTTCAATCTTGGCACGCAGAGCATCAATCGCGCGGGCAGCGCCGGAGGGCAGAGCCACGAGCAGGTAAGCAGTCTGCGACAGCTTAGCCTTCATCGCGCCAGCAGCCTTGGCCAGCAGTACCTCGCGGCTTTCGAGGTCAGCGAGTTTGCTTACATCTGCTGCGGTGAGCGGCTTGCCATCGAGCATGCCAGCTTTGATCACCAGAGCATGGTTAGCCTTGGCAAAGTCACGTAGCGCCTTTGCTACCTCAACCGGCTCGCCGGAGATGTAAGCAATAGCGGTGGGGCCGTTCAGTTCAGCGTCTAAACCGCTGATGCCTACTTGGTTAGCCGCAATGGTAGCTAGCGTGTTCTTCACCACGGCGTAGGTCGCGTTGGGCGCGATCGACCGACGCAGGGTCTTCATCTGCGCAACGGTCAGCCCACGGTATTCGGTAATCACGGCCGCATTGGAACCGCGGAGGTTTTCCGCGATTTCCGCGACGGCAGCGGTTTTAGCCGAGGTCGCCATGGCATTCCTTTCGTGTTTGACTTACGGTTTCAGTCCCTTGCACGATGGCGAAACAACTTGTGTGTTTCAACATCGGGCAACAAAAAAGCCCTGGCGCACAGGCGCACAGGGCGGTAACTCCGTGGTTTCGAGACGCTTTCGCTCCTCAACCGACGGACACTTATATCCTTGTCCACCTGCGCAGGCCCCAATTGCTTGGACTTCGGTTCTAACGCTTTAGGCATTAGAACAACCGGCGGTCTTTGGTTGTCGCAGATAACTTTACACGATGATGACGAAACAAGGAAATTGAGCGATCACCTAGAGCCACCAATGCAAATGTCCCCGGTCGGAGAAGAGGCGGCAACTCCGACCGGGGACCTATCCCATTAATTACAATCAAGTTTTATCGAATCTGCACCCTGCACCTTTGGTTTCGACTCGCTCAACCGCCGGTAGCACCGCAGTGCGGCAGCGTTCTTATTCCGTGGGGGCCGGGGCCTCAATCGGGTTGCCAAACTCATCCAGCGGAATTACCGGAGCGGGTAGCTTGATGTTGGCGTTCACCACATCGGCAGCCTCACTCGCCTTGGCGGCGGCTGCTTGGCAATGCTCGGCCACGGCCTTGAAATCAGCCACGCTGCTCAGTTCTTTATTCTGCAGCTCTGTGCCCGCAACCTTGGCGGCTTGGATGGCGTCAGCCAAAACAATGCGCAAGTCTTCGGGTACATAAATCCACCCATCAACACTGGGGGCAGTTTCGAATAGCACGTTATCCCAAACGGGAATTTGCTCATTGAGGCGGGCCACGGCAGCAGCCGCTTCAGCCTTAGCATCAACCAACTCCTGGTATGCCTCATGTGAAGCGCGCAGTTTTTCTTGCGCCTTGGCTAAATTGGGCACCATGGCAGCATCGACGGCCAACATGCTATCGGCCACGTCGCGGTCAATATAGGCAACCTTGGCGCCATCGTCCGTAACGGGAACCACCACGTCAACAGCCAAGAGTGTACGGGCCTGGCGGCGCAACGCATTGTGGGTGCGTACGGTGGCCGGGTCGGAAACCTCATTGCCAATTTGATCGGCCAGGGCATCAGCTTCGGCTAGCGCTTGTTCGATGCTGGGCTTGTAACCCCCAACTTCGCCAGCAACTACGGCTGTTTCGGCGAGGCTTCTGGCTTGTTGGTACTCATTTGTGAAAGTGTTATAGGCTAAGGAGCCCGCCGTGCCTAACGTGGCAATGCCGACGCCCATTAGTACCCAGCGGAACTGAGCGCTGCGTTGGGTTCGCACATAAGCGTGGCCCCGGTATGCGCCCACAGAGTATCCGGGGTTGCGAGTAACACGGTTCTTTTTCATTTGGGATCGCCTCTTATCCGTTTACCTAATATGTGTGCCGATCCATCGCCTCGATTCACCGCCGTAAGCGTGGCCCCATTACCAGCTACTTAACCGCGAATCATGTAACGACACGTTGTTGTGTTATAAGTGTTATCCCGTTGCGCCCAAATGTCGCGCTGAAACCGTGTGAAACGCGAGACAAATTTGTATCACAATTTGATAACGCCTAGCGCGTCGCCATCGTGCGTGTAATTACACCCGTGTAAATGGGCGCAAAAACGGCCCGTATCACAAGATACGAGCCGTTCTTAATTTTGGTTAAAGTCTACTCTTCAGTTACCTTCGAAACCCTAGTCGGATCTACCGGAATACCAGGGCCCATCGTGGTAGCGATGGTGGCTTTCTGCAGGTAGCGGCCCTTGGACGATGCTGGCTTCAAACGCAGAATTTCATCCAGCGCAGCAGCATAGTTTTGTACTAGGTGATCGGCGGTGAAGCTGGTTTTGCCGATGATGAAGTGCAGGTTGGCATGCTTGTCAACGCGGAACTCGATCTTACCGCCCTTGATGTCGTTAACCGCTTTGGTCACGTCCATGGTAACGGTGCCAGTCTTGGGGTTCGGCATCAAGCCACGCGGGCCGAGCACGCGGCCCAGCTTACCAACTTTACCCATCATGTCCGGAGTAGCTACGGCGGCATCGAAATCGGTAAAGCCCTTGCTTACCTTTTCGATTAGCTCGTCGCCACCAACGATGTCGGCGCCAGCGGCCTCAGCCTCAGCAGCCTTGGGGCCTTGTGCGAATACCAGAACCTTGGCAGTTTTACCGGTGCCGTTGGGCAGGTTCACCGTGCCGCGTACCATTTGGTCGGCTTTACGGGGGTCAACGCCCAGGCGGAAAACGGCCTCAACGGTCGCATCGTACTTGGTGGTGCTGGTTTCCTTGGCGAGCTTAACGGCAGCCAGGGGGCTGTACAGCTCGGTCTTGTCAACCTTCTCAGCAGCGGCTAAATAAGCCTTTGAATGTTTTGCCATGTTTTTGGCTCTTTCTCTTGTGTGGTTATAGCGAGCGCCCCGGTTGAGGCACTCTCCCACGGGAAACCGGACGGTTCCCCGTATTTATGTCGGACTTGTTAGCGTCCAAATAGTTTTATGTAAGACTTATTATCGAATTGAGGGGTTATGCGCGCATAAGTCTTACACAAAAAACTTACTCAGTCACAATCCCCATTGACCTTGCAGTACCCGCGATAATCTTCATCGCGGCTTCAACATCGTTAGCGTTGAGGTCTTCCATCTTCATGGTGGCGATTTCGCGCACCTGATCGTTGGTCAGCTTGCCAACTTTGGTGCTTTGCGGAACGGCCGATCCCTTGGCAACGCCTGCAGCCTTTTTGATCAACTCGGCAGCCGGTGGGGTTTTGGTGATGAAGGTGAAGCTGCGGTCTTCATAAACGGTGATTTCTACCGGGATTACGTTGCCGCGTTGGGATTCAGTCGCAGCGTTGTAAGCCTTGCAGAACTCCATGATATTAACGCCGTGCTGACCAAGTGCCGGGCCGATGGGCGGTGCGGGGTTGGCAGCGCCAGCATTAATCTGGAGTTTGATTATGCCGGTGACCTTTTTTTTGGGAGGCATTTGCTTCCACTTTCTTGTTCATTGAGCCGACGCCGCGGGCGATGACTCGGTTGCTTTGACTTTACCGATGGGCAAAGCCACCCAACTTTAGCAAAATCTATTGCTAAAATCGAAATCTAGATAAGCCTGCGCCAACCCTACCGTCACCCTGCGCGCAGTCGCAGGGTCTCCTGGATTCTGCGACTGCGCGCAGAATGACGATGAACTAGAGTTTGGCGACTTGGTCGAAGGATAGTTCGACGGGGGTTTCGCGGCCAAAGAGCGAAATGAGCACAGTGAGCTTTTGGGTGTCTGCATTTACCTCGGAAATGGTGGCCGGCAACGACTCAAACGCGCCATCTATAACGTTAACAGATTCGCCAACTTCAAAGTTTGTCACGATGGTGCCCGGCTTAGCGCGGCCCTTGCCCTTAACTGGAGCATTAGCGGCTTCGATGACGGACGGTGCCAGCATCGAAACTACCTCATCAATGCTGAGTGGCGACGGGTTGTGTGCGTTACCCACAAAGCCGGTTACGCCTGGCGTGTGGCGCACAGCGCCCCAGCTATCGTCGGTCAATTCCATGCGAACTAAAACATAACCGGGGATGCGTACGCGGGTTACTTGTTTCGGTTGCGCATTTTTAATCTCGGTAACGGTTTCTTCCGGCACCTCAATTTGGAAAATGTAATCTTCCATATTCAAAGTTTGGATACGTTGCAACAAGTTAGTTTTAACGCGCTTTTCCCAACCAGCATAACTGTGAATTACAAACCAGTCGCCTTCTTGCATACGCAAGTCGCGCTTTAGTTCCGCGATTGGGTCAACCTCAGCCTCATTAGCAATAGCTTCCGCTTCACTAACAACTTCGGATTCAGCTACGGCTTCAGCCCAAGCATCTTCGCCTACTACATCCACATCGGTGTCGGCAAAGTCAGATTCAGATAAATCAGCATTTAACGAGTCATAACCGCCATCGGAATCCATTTGCGCGGGGGCCAATTCAGTCAAAACCCCAGCATTACCTAAATCGGCCAGGTTATCGCCATCGTCCAATACCACTAAGGAATTTAAGTCCGGAGCGGTGTAGTCGCCATCATCGTCAGCAGTGGAGTGGCGGTACGGCGCGGCCTCATCGGGACCTGGCACTACTAAATCGTAGGCGGCATCTTGCGCGGCGGAAGTGTCAAAACCGGCTGAGAGATCATCAGCGTGGACCAGATCATCAGCAATTTCAGCGCCAGCGTGGTCAGCTACGGATTCGGGAGCATAATCCTCATCGCCATCGCCGATAACCCGTGGTTGCTCCAGCAAATCATCCAAAACAACCTCACTGCTTTCATTGGCAATTGCTTTACTTTCCACGGACGATGCCGAATCAGCTACGGCATCAAATGCAGCCGGGTCACCATCAACTTTGTAATCATCTGAATCAGACACGCGGATTCTCTTTCTTTTAAGCTAAATGAATTTGCGCTATTAAGATTCCAGCGCGTAATAAAGTCTTATCATTTATGGTATTGCGGGCGCGAAGGTGGACGCAATTAACCGAATAAGGCAAATACCCCTAAACGAATAATCCAGTCAATCGCGTAAACCAACGCCATAATAATCAAAACGAATGCCAAAACTACAATGGTCATCCGGATCATTTCGGACCGGCTGGGGGTAACTACTTTTTTAAGTTCCGCGATAACCTGGCGGATGAATAGCGCGATCCGGGCGAATAAGCCGTCGCCAGTAGGCCTGGTAGCGGGAACTCCCGAAACGTTGCTCACGTGTTACCTCATGTTGTCTATTGTTTAGCTACGTTACCGCCCGGCAATTTTGCCCGGACGGTGCAGCAGGGGCGACAGGATTCGAACCTGCGACCTGCGGTTTTGGAGACCGCTGCTCTACCAGCTGAGCTACACCCCTAAATGGTTTGTGTCTTTGAATCTTCGATTCTACACAAACCATTTAGGCTATATTCTTGGCCGCATCTTCCGGCGCTTACGCGCTCGGTGCGACACGGCGGTCAAGTTATAACCACACGGCTCCACCTTTACCACTGCTGCGGTTTGGCAGAACTGCGCACCCAAAAAGGCCCAAAAAAAGAACCCTTTAGGTTTCGTGAGTAACCTTACTCGCAAAAGGCCGATTTGGGAAACTGATGGCGCTTGTGAAGCCGAAACTTGCGCCATGATAGGGCAAAAATGCCACAATTGAGGCGTGCGTGACATTGGGAAGCTGCCTAAAACGCACTTGCACCTGCATTTTACTGGGTCAATGGCGCCCGTCACCCTGCGGGACTTAGCGCAACAACAGGGCATCCGCCTGCCTGCATCCCTCGCTACCCCGGTCGCCACACCGTCACCCTGCGGGCCTGACGCCTTAGCGGCTGGCAGCGCAGGGCCTCAAGATCCTACTAATCAAATTAACTTTGGAGGTTCTGCGCTCCCCAACCGAAGGTCGGGGCCGCAGAATGACGATTGGAGTGCGCCAGACGACTCAAAGCGCGGGTGGTTCAAGTTTCAGCGCTTGTACGATGCAGCCAGGTCGGTAGTTACTTGTGAGGCGATTATGCGCCGCATCGTGGATGAGGCTGTGGCTGCCGACGCTGCCGAGGGTTCCGTACGCTTGGAAATGCAGGTTGACCCCACCAGCTACGCGAAGTTTGTTGGTGGCATAACCCCGGCACTGGAAATTGTGTTGGATGAGGCGAAAGCCGCGAGCGCCCGCCACGGCATCGAAACCGGGATAATTGTGGCGGCATCGCGCATGCGCCACCCCCTGGAAGCCCGCACTTTGGCCCGCCTCGCAGCTAAGTATGCCGGTGATGGGCCGGGCGCTGTGATTGGGTTTGGCCTTTCTAATGATGAACATGCTGGTGATACGGCCGCATTTGCCCCCGCCTTCCGATTAGCCCGCGAGGCTGGTTTGGCTGCCGTACCCCATGCTGGTGAATTGCGAGGCCCAGCGCATGTGGCCCAAGTGTTTACGGATTTAGTGCCGCGCCGCTTAGGTCACGGGGTACGTGCCGCTGAAGACCCAGCTTTATTACAGCGGTTAATTGACGATGGCGTAGCGCTGGAAGTTTGCCCGGCATCGAACGTCAGCCTGGGGGTGTTTGCCGAAATGGGGGCCGTGCCCCTGACCCAGTTGCGTGAGGCTGGCGCCACCGTCGCGCTGTCCGCCGATGACCCGTTGCTGTTTGGTGCCCGGCTTAATGACCAATACGCCTTTGCCCGTCAGGTGCATGGCTTTGATGATGCCGCCTTGGCTGACTTGGCGCGCGGCTCCATCATCGCCTCGCTAGCGTCCGAAACCTCCAAGCAGACTTGGCTGGCCCTAATTGACGACTGGTTGGCTTCTCCCAGCAGCGTGTAAGACTTCTGGATGGTGTTGCAACAGCGTGTAAGGGTTAAGGAAGATAATCGCTCAACATCTACCTAAACCCTTACACGGAAATCGCAGCAGTTGTGCGCCGAATCGGTTCGATAGTAGTAAGGTGGATGCCATGACCTCAAAGGGGAAGGCATGAGTGGCAACCGGCCCACGTTGGCCCAGGTAGCGCGCCACAGCGGGGTGTCCGTCAGCACGGCCAGCCTGGCGTTTTCCCAAGGTGGGCGCATCACCCCCGAAACTCGCGAGCGGGTATTGGCCGCCGCCAAAGATTTGGGTTACTCCGGCCCCAACCCGTTAGGGCGGCAGTTGCGCAGCGGCAAGTGCGGCATCATCGGGGTCGTTCTAGGCGCCAATCCGGGCCGCGCATTTTCCGACCCAGTAGCCGTACAGGTATTAGACGGCCTGGTAACTGACCTAGGAGAAGCCGGGCTGGGGGCGCTGTTCATCCCCGGGCTGGCAGGCGACTCCCTAGTGGCGAGCGCGCCGATGGATGCCGCGATACTGGTGTGGGGCGCCATTGAAGATGACCCCAACTTGCCGATGTTGCAACGCCGCAACATTCCCATCGCCGTGGGCGAAGGCCCGCAAATCCCTGGCACTTCACTGGTGGGCGTGGAAGACCAAGCTGGGATGCGTGCTGCAGTGCAACACTTGGTTGACCTGGGCCACACGCGCATTGCTGAGGTCACCTTGGCTTTGCGCATGCATGATGAAAACGCCACGGGCGAATTTGTGCCGGAAGACTTGGTTACCGGAACCACGCGCGCCTCAGCCGGGCACCGCGCCGCCGGCTTTCGCGAGGTGATTCAACCTGTGGTGACCTGGGAAGCTCCTGGTTCAACGGTTGAAGGCGGGCGCGTTGCGGCTCACGCCATTTTGGATTTACCTGCTGACCAGCGGCCCACCGCCATCGTGGCCCAATCGGACATGTTGGCGGCTGGGGTAATTCTGGGCCTGCGCGACCGGGGGCTGACACCCGGTGAAGACATTTCCGTGGTGGGTTTTGACGGCATCGACCTGCCCTGGCTAGCACCGTGGGTGCTGACTTCAGTGCGCCAACCCTTGCGGGAAAAGGGCGAAAACCTGGCAAAAGCCGTTTTGAACCTGATTGATGGCGGCGCGCCCACTGAGGTTTACCTGCCTGCCGAGTTGGTAATTGGTAACACCACTGCCCCACCTAAATCCCAGCCCCCGGTTGACCCGGATACCTTCGGTTGGTCTTGGTAAGGCGTCGAATATGACGCTCCTCCCGTAGAGCATTTCGCTCACTTAAGTTCGTCTCTTCGCCCCCGCTCCGTTCCTCAATGCGTTCGCCGAAACGCTCTACTCGGTCGCTCAGTATTCGACTGGGATCCTGGTGGTTGGCACTAGATGGTCACTGTGGCGCGGGCAATGCGCTGGTTATTGCGGTAAAAGGTTAACCCAGCGTCAGTTGCTTTGGGTTCGTACTGCACGATGACGACAGCGCCTTCGGCGGGGACCTCAACCGGGGCAATGAATCTAGCCTGTATTTGAAGCGGAATAACGTAGTGGTTCAGTTCGCGTTCTATTAGGCTAATGGCGCGGCCCAACATCAACATGCCTTGAGCTAATGGGGCGCAGTACCCAAATTGCTTAGCATATTTATCATCGATGTGGATGGGGTTTAAGTCATCACTTACCGTGGCGTAGTCATTTAAATCCCGCTGCGAAAGTTCTAACTCAAAAGTTGTAAACTGGCTGACCGGGCCTAACCTGGGGCTGCTTGGTTCGAGAGTTGAGAGGCTATATTGCTGGTTTGACAAGAGAGCTAGCTTTTGGGTAACGATGGCGATTGGCTGGTTAGCTTCTTCTGTTAGTTCAGTTTCGGTTGTGAGCGCTGAGATTGTGCCGCTCTTGCGTTGCTGGGTCACCACGGTGGTGGTTTGTAGGTGGGAGCCAGCAACCACGGGCCGCGACATCGTAATGTGAATACCATGTAACAAAGGCAAGGAACCTGGGGCCACCTCCGTAAGCAACTCATTTTGTTGTAACTGCCCCGGCACCACCGCAAACACTGCCGGAGCAATAACATCGCGGTATCCATCGTACCCGGCCACCACCGGATCAAAATATTCAGCAGCATTACTGCCCACCACGCGGGCAAATGCCCCGATCCGTCGCCTCGAAAACTGCATTTTTACCCCCGTTTTGTAAAAAATCGCCCCAGCTTGAGCCGAGGCGATTACAGGGTAACTAATTACCTAGTCTCGCGGTGAGGGGTGCTTTTTCCGCAACGGGGGCAGTACTTGTTCAGCTCCATGCGGTCGGGGTTGTTGCGACGGTTCTTTTTGGTGATGTAGTTGCGCTCTTTGCACTCTACGCAAGCCATCGTGATCTTGGGCCGAATGTCGGCGGTCTTGGAAGCCATAGTGTTCTCCAGTTACTCTTAAAACTAAATGTTCTGGTTTCAGCAACCAGAAATAGGGCGTAGAAAATCTAAGCGTTATTCGACCGCTCAGTTTACGCTGCCGCACCACCAAATTACAAATCGCTATCGTTTCACCATGCGTAATGCGCCTTAATCGGCTCCAAGGTGCCACCTTTCGCAATGCGTTCTCTGAGAATCCTCGCCTTTTATCAAGCCGAATGTAGGCCTTTGCTGGCTAACGCTCTCATTTGGCCAGCAAAGGCCTACATTGGAACTCGAAACCTGGCGCCCTAAGCAAGTTTATGCCGGTTACAGACTTACTCAACTGGTGGAATGCCAAGGAGCGAACAGGAGCGTTCTGTATGGATTTAGAGGGTTCTTAAAGTCGCAGGTGGGGTGGCGTAGGGAAACTTTTGGCGCTACGCCATCGTGCAAAACGTACCAAAAACGCACGCAAAATTAACCGTTACCTGGGCGTAACTTTTGGGGTTTTGCGCTGGTAGGGCGCACAATAACAAGGCGCGATGCATAGCCGCGACCGCGCCGAACCACCCACAAGTGAATATCCCACTTTTCTAGCCACCCCTTTTAAGGAGACCACCCACAATGGCTACCACCACCCCTTGGGCGAGCGCGGGCACTGCCGTTCTTGACCAACTTAAAGTTAGCTTGGATGCTGGCCTAACCAGCACCGAAGCTACCCGCCGTTTAGAACAATACGGCCTGAACAAGCTCCCCGAGCCGAAGAAAACCCCTTGGTACGTGCGCCTGTGGCACCACATCAACAACGTGTTGATTTGGGTTCTGCTGGTTTCCGCAGTTGCCAAGTTCATCATGGGCGACATCGTTGACGCCATCGTAATTTTGGGCGTAGTTTCCGTAACCATCGGCATCGGCATGATCCAAGAAGGCCGCGCCGAGAAAAGCCTCAACGCCATCAAGAACATGCTCTCCGCAACCGCTTTGGTACTGCGCGATGGCGCTTGGGCCGAGGTTGATTCCGAGAAGCTGGTTCCCGGCGACATCGTTCGCGTAAAGGCTGGCGACCGCGCCCCCGCTGACGCTCGCTTGATCGAAGCCACCAACCTGCAGGTGGAAGAAGCTGCGCTGACTGGTGAATCCGTTGCCGCCGACAAGATCACCGCCGAGCTGGGCGAAAAGATTGGCCTGGGTGACCGCACCAACATGCTGTTCAGCTCCACCATCGTAGTTGCTGGTACCGGCACCGCCGTTATCACCTCCACCGGCGCTGAGACCGAAATCGGCCGCATCCAAGACTTGATGGCCACCGCCACCGCTGAAGAAACCCCCCTTTCGCGGACGATGAATATGTTCGGCAAGCGTATCGCTCTGTTGATTGTAGTTGTGGCTCTGTTCATGATGGCCTTTGGCATGATTGTTCACGGCATGAGCTTCCGCGCTATGTTCGGTACCGCCATCGGCGTGGCCGTAGCCGCCATCCCTGAAGGTTTGCCCGCCGTGGTAACCATCGCGCTGGCTTTGGGCGTAAAGGCCCTGGCCGCCCGCAAGTCCATTTCGCGTAACCTGACCTCCACCGAAACCTTGGGCTCCGTAAGCACCATCGCATCGGACAAGACCGGCACCCTGACCCAGAACGAAATGACCGTGCGCGTAATCCGCACCGGTCGCCGTTCTTATGATGTAACCGGCACCGGCTACGCCCCTGAAGGCACCTTCGTGGCCGATGGCGCTGACGTTGAGATTTCCAACGACATCACCGAACTGGCTCAAGCCATGGTTCTCACCAACGATGCCATCATCGAACCGCAAACCAACGGTCTGTGGACCGTAACCGGTGCTCCCACCGAAGGCGCTGTGCTTTCCATGGGTTACAAGGCTGGCTTCCGCGGGGATGGTTGGAATCGCATTGCTGAGATTCCGTTCGATTCCAAGTACAAATACATGGCTACCTTGCAAGAATCGCCTGCTGGTGAGCGTCACGTCATCGTGAAGGGTGCTTTGGATGCCGTACTGGGCCGCTGCACCATGCAGGCTGGCGTGAACGGTGCTGAGGCTCTGGATGCTGACTTCTGGAATGCTGAAATGGAAGTTATGGCCAAGCAAGGTCTGCGCGTTTTGGCCGCTGCTTCTATGCCCGTTGCCGCTTCCGTTGACACCTTGGTTGACCCGACCGATGGTGGCCCGGAAGGTTTGACCCTGCTCGGCATCGTCGGCATCGTTGACCCGCCTCGCCCCGAAGCCATTGAGTCCATCCGCATCGCTCACGAAGCTTCCATCGACGTAAAGATGATCACCGGTGACCACGTGGTAACCGCCAAGGCTATCGCCGAAGAAATGGGTATCACCAAGGCTGGCCAGCGCGCCAACGCTTTGACTGGCCCCGAACTGGAAGCCATGTCCGATGAGGACCTGGAAGCCGTTGTTCGCGACACCCACGTATTCGCTCGTGTATCGCCTGAGCACAAGATCCGCGTGGTACGCGCGCTGCAAAGCCACGGCCAGATTGTGGCCATGACCGGCGATGGCGTAAACGACGCCCCCGCGCTGACCCAAGCCAACGTAGGTGTTGCCATGGGCATCAAGGGCACCGAGGCCACCAAGGCTGCCGCCGACCTGATTCTGCTGGACGATAACTTCAGCACCATCGAAAAGGCTGTATTCGAAGGCCGCCGCGTATTCGAGAACATCCGCAAGTGTACCCTGTTCGCGTTGCCCGCCAACGTGGCTCAGGTAACCGGTATCTTGATCGCTACCTTCCTCGGCTGGACCATCATCTCCGGTTCCACCGGTGAAGTTATGCCGCTGGCTCCGCTATCTCCCGTACTGGCCTTGTGGATCAACATGGTTGTTGCCGTTTGCCTCGACTTGACCTTCGCTTCCGAGCAAGCTGAGCCTGGCATCATGAACAAGCGCCCCCGCAACCAGCAGGAGCCTTTGGTAACCAAGCGTGCCGCTCTGCGTCTGTTCTGCTTCGGCTTTGTGATTGCTGCTGCCATGATGTTCATGTTCATCCGCGAACTGGGTGGTTTGGATGCCATCTACGGCCAGGCTTACTACGGTGCGTTGGCTGGCGCCCGCTCCGCAACCCTGTCCATGTTGACCTTGGGTACCGTTGCGATGGTGTTCAACGTACGTCGCCTCAACGGTTCTTCGTTCACCTGGAACATCTTCCGTGGTAACAAGACTCTGTCGGTATCTTTGATTGTCCTGACTGTGCTGCACTTGTCCATCACCTCCATCCCCGGTTTGCGCGATGCCTTTGGCCTGGTGCCCACCACCTTGGCTCAATGGTCGCTGATCATCCCGCTGGCCATCGGCTGCTTCTTGGCAATCGAAGGCATCAAGTGGATCTTCCGCACCGTAGAAGCCCGCATCGACGCCAAGGCCGCTGTAAAGGCAGAAGCCGAATACAACCTCGCTGCGTAATGCAATTCCCGGTGGTTGAGTTTCGGCGGTTGAGCTTGTCGAAACCATAGAAACTTGAAACTACTAAATAACTAACCCAAAAGTGGGGCTGGTCAAACCGACCGGCCCCACTTTTCCGTGTGGCGGGTTATCGCTGCACAATGTTGCAGTGCCCGATGCCACAACAGGCTAGTTGGTCAAAGCAATCTCAATAGCGGACCGATAAACGTCTGAATCTTGAAGAGTGACATCGTTGAATGCGCGTTGCAGCCTTTCAACTGTGGTACCAATGCGCTCAACAACCGCTAACGGTAGCGGCTCACCATCTCGCACTGTCCCGGTGGCGTGGTAGTCGTAGGCGAGGAAAGTGAGCGATCCGTTCTGCGCTGGATACTCGGGCAACATTTTCTTACCTCCTAAGCGCCGCATTATTCGGTCAAGCACTGGTTTAGGGCAGACAAAGTACAAACCGTGTTTCGCTGTGGATTCCCGTTGCAGCACTTGACCTTTGTAGATCAACTGCGGAATAATGCGTTTAGAAACATTTTCCCAGTTTATTCCAACCGAAGTCTTTATCAATTCGCGGTTTTCTTGTTCAAGCTCTAACCTGCCGTTCCGATAATTGCCAGTAGTGTCGACCGTTTGAACTTCAATGGCAACAAATTCAACTAATTGACCATGTTCATTTAGTAGCGCCAAAATCCAGTCAACGAAATAGTTTCCAAATCCATCCTTTTTAGGCAGCCGTAGTTCGCCGCCCCAACGTTTCCCAAAAGCTGCGACTATGCGGTGTTTAGAATTGATAGCTTCGGCGCGAGCTTCGCGTCCAGGTTTTATTTTTATGCCCGCGCCCCATACTTCAGTAGCAACCTCGGTAAGTATTTTATAGTGCTCAGCATAAAGACGAATTGGACAACAAATGACTGGAGCCGACGTGATGGGCTTGACCGAACAAACTCCCGATACGATGCCGTCGCTTAACCGCTTTTCACAAATTTCATCCAGAAATGGACAGTGATAAGTTGCCGCAGCAGCCAACGCCGCATCAGAACCGTCTTCCGCCCGATACCCGAAAAACTCATAAATGGCGCCAGCCATAGTTATGCCGCCTTAGTGGTAATTACACCCGCGTTGGCCTTTACCTCATCACTGGCACTGAGAAATTTCGAAATAGACTGCCCCACCGCCGCAGCTAGAAATGGCGGAACCGCATTCCCGACCTGCTCAAATTGTTCAATGCGCGAACCCGCAAAAATAAATGAATCTGGGAATGATTGAATCCGGGCGGCTTCACGCACAGTAAAAGTACGTTCTTGGTTATAGTGGAAATAAGCA
>Ga0268261_10002160_pt1 | contig 14000 bp, 11 predicted proteins | sample TergutNc150P1_FD_190353 | JGI IMG/M metagenome (GOLD analysis project Ga0268261, IMG submission 190353) | Nasutitermes corniger P1 segment gut microbial community from laboratory colony in Florida, USA - Nc150 P1 (SPAdes) (version 2) | ecosystem: Host-associated > Arthropoda: Insects >... | reverse complement strand
AGAGATCAGAAAAAAGGTAACTAGCATGGTGAGAGCCAAATGGAAAATAAAGTTTTCGTGGGTTAAGGCCCATGCAGGAATATATGGTAATGAAATGGCTGATAGATTAGCCAAAGAAGCAGCGCGAAGGGACGGAACCAGCTACGGGTACAGCAGAATACGCATAAGTGCCATATACCGTGAAGCAGCAGAAGAAGCCATCCAAAAATGTCAAGAACAATGGACAAAAACATCCAAGGCAGAGGCAAAAAAACAGTATTTCCCAACAGTCATGGACAGAATAGTGACAAAAATTAATCTAACCCAAAGCTAACAGCGGTACTATCCGGACACGGTAAAACAAGGGCATACCTATACCGATTTAACCTACGGGAAGACGCGAAGTGCATATGCGACAAAGATGACAAAACAATGGATCATCTACTATTCCACTGTACAAAGACTAGTACACAAAGAGACCTGATAAAATTCTATTCTAAGCAAACAAAAAAACTGGCCGGCAAACAAAGTAGAACTTATAACAAAGCATAGCAAAGTCTTTAGTGACTTTATCGAATTGATTGATTTCGATCTTCTACAAAAGAGTGATAAATAGAACAGTTCTTTGTGAGATTAGTGAATATATTGGAGTTGATACTGTACTTAAGAGAGATAAATAGGATAGATAAACGAATCCAGATGAAAATGGAAATACTTCAGATCTGATATTAAAATAACTGAAGTTTAATGAAAGAACAGCATGTAGTATTACATGTGTAATGGAGCGTGATTAAAATAATAAATAAATAAACTGCATATACCGTAAATATTGTACATATTGAACAATATGTACGTATTGTACAAAGTGTAAATACCTTACATATTGTAAATAATGTATATGCTGTACATACCGTACAAAAGTACATACAGTACACACTGTCCATACCGTATATATTGTAAATATTGAACATACTGTACATACTGTACATACAATACACACGTATATATTGTACATATAGTATATAAAGTACTTCGCGTACATAAGTACATAATGTACATACAGTACATACTGCACATACCGTACATATTACACATATTGCACATAATGTACATAATGTACATACCGTACATATTGTACATACTGTACATAATTACATACCGTAAATATTCTACATATTGTACATATTGTACATACCGTACATACGTACATATTGTACATAATATACATACCGGACATATTGTACATACGGTACATACGTACATATTGACATATTGTACATACTGTACATATTGTACAAACTGTACATACCGTACATACGTACATATTGTACATACTGTAAATATTGTACATACCGTACATATTCTACACATTGTACATACTGTACATACCGTACATACGTACGTATTATACATACCGTACATAACGTACATACGTACGTATTGTACATACCGTAAATACGTACATATTGTACATACTGTACATAACGAAAATATTGTATATAATGTACATAACGTACATAACGTACATACCGTACATAATGAACATACTGTACAAACTGTACATACTGTACATACTGTACATACCGTACATGTTGTACATACTGTACATACCGTACATACCGTACATATTGTACATATTCTACATATTGTACATATTCTACGTATTGTACATACTGTACATACTCTACATGATGTACATATTGTACATAATGTACATACTGTACATATTGTACGAACCGTATATGATGTACATACTGCACATACCGTACATATTGTACAAACCGTACATACTGTGCATACCGTACATACGTACAATTTGCACATACTGTACATACCTTACATAATGTACATACCGTACATACCGTAGATATTGCACATACTGTGCATACTGTACAAACTATACAAACCGTACATGATGTACATAGTGTACATACTGTACATATTGTACATATTGTACATACTGTACATAATGTACGTACCGTAAATTTTGTACATACTGTACATACCGTACATACGTACATTTCGTACATACTGCACATATTGTAAACACCGTACATATTGTACATAATGTACATATCGTACATACCGTAAATATTGTACATAATATAAATAATGTACAAACTCTACATACTGTATATACTGCAAATTCTGTACATAACGTATATATTGTACACACTGTACATACTGTAAATATCATACATTCCGTCAGACTGTACATATTGTACATACTGTATATACTCTACATATTGTACATATGGTACATGATGTGCATACTCTACATAGTGTACAAACTGTACATACTGTGCGTACTCTAAATATCGTACATATTGTACACACTGGACAATCTGTACATATCGTACATATTGTATATACTGTACATAATGTACATACAGTATATATTGTACACACTGTACATACCGTACATAACTACATTTTGTAAATACTGCACATACTGTACATACCGGACATACCGTACTTATTGTACATACGGTACATAATATACAAACTGTACATACTGTATATAATGCACGTTCTGTAAATAACGTACATATTTTACACACTGTACATACTGTACATACCATATATTCCATACATACTGTACATATTGTACATACTGTATATACAATACAAGATGTACAAACTGTACATACTGTACATACTCTAAATATCGTACATATCGTACACACTGTACATACTGCACATATCGTACATATTGGATACACCGTACATACCGTACATAATGTACATATCGTACATACTGTACATACCGTACATGATATACATACTGCACAAACTGGACATAGTGTACATACTGTACATGATAAACATAGTGTACATAACGTACATACCGTATATCGTACAAACCGCACATACTGTATATACCGTACACGATTTACGTACTGTACAAACTGTACATACTGTACATACTGTACATGGTATACATACTGTACATTCCGTACATACCGTAGATATTGTACATACTCTACATATTGTACATAATGTACATTCCGTACATATTATACATAATGTACAAACTGTACATGATGTACATACTGTACATACCGTATATATTGCATATACTGACACGTACCGTTAATACCGTACATATTGTACACATTGTACATACTGTACAAACTGAATATTCTGTAGGTACAGTACATGATGTACATATTTTACACACTGTACAAACTGTACACACTGTACGTACTGTACATACTTCATACAAAATACATACTCTTCATACTGTACATAATGTATATGATGTACATGCTGTACATAGAATACATAAAGTAAATATTGTACATACTGTTCATACTGTACATACTGTACATGACGTATATACTGATATATAATGTATATATAGTACCCACAGAATTTAATATACATGATGTACATACTGTACATAATATACATATTGTACATACTGTACATACTGTACATGATGTACATACTGTACATACCTTACGTACCTTACATTATGTACATACTGTACATAAGGTATATACAGTACATATTGTACTAACTATACATACTAAACAAACTGTACATGCTGTACATAGTGTATATACTGTATATACCGTGCATAATGTACATACTCTATATGATGTACATAATAAATATAATGTACATATTGTGCATACTGTACATATTGTAGATGATGCACATACTCTACATACTCTACATAAAGTATATGATGTACATTCTGTACATCCTTACATAATGTACATTTTGTACATACTGCACATACTGTACATACTGTACATAATGTATATACTGTACATACTGTACACACTGTACATGCTGTACATACTGTACATACACTACATAATGTATATACTGTATATAATCAACATAACCTACATGTAGTACATACTGTACATAGTGTGCGCGCTGTACTCACTTTACATACTGTGCGCACTGTACACACTGTCCATACTGTACATACTCTATATAACGTACATATTATACATAATGTACACATTTTACATAGTGTACATAATGTAAATACTCTACATAATATATATTCTGTATATACTATATATACTCTCATAATATACTGAACATACTGTTCATACTATACACACTGTACATACTGTGCGCACTGTACACACTGTACATACTGTGGACACTGTACACACCATACACACCGTACACACTGTACATAATGTGCGCACTCTACACACTGTACCTAGTGTGCATACTGTGCCACACTGTACAAACTGTACCTACTGTGCGCACTCTACACACCGTACCACCGTTCTCACTGTAGACACTGTACATACTGTGCGCACTATACACACTGTACATACTGTATATACTGTACATGCTCTACACACTTCATATACTTTGCGCACTATACACACCGTACACACTGTACATACCGTACCTACTGTGCGCACTGTACACACTGTATATACTGCACACACTTCACATTCTGTGCGCACTGTACACACTGAATATACTGTACCTACTGTGCGCACAGTTCACACTGTGCACATTATACATTCTGTACATCCTCTATATACCGTACATACCGTGCAGATTGTACATACTTTACACAATGTACATTCTGTGCGCACTGTACGCATTCTACATACCGTACACACTGCACATACTGTACATATTTTGCGCACTGTACACATTGTATATACTGTACACACTGTACATACTGTGCGCACTATACAAACTTTACATACTGTACATATATTGCGCACTGTACACACTGTATTTATACGTACTTTACATACTGTAAATACCGTACGTACCGTATATAATGTACGTACTGTATACACTGTACATACTGTGCCCACTGTTCACAGTGTACACACCGTACACACTGTACATAATGTACATAATGTACGTAACGTACATACCGTATATATTGTACATACTGTACGCACTGTACATACTGTGCGCACTGTACACACTGTACACATTGTACTTATTGTACATACTGTACATGCCGTACATACCGTATATACTGTACATACTGCACACTCTGTACATATTGTGCCCTCTGTACACACTGTACATATTGTACATACTGTACATACCGTACATACCGTATATATTGTACATAATGTACATACAGTATATACTGTGCGCACTGTACACAATTTACACACCGTAAACCCTGTGTATACTGTGCGCACTCTACACACTGTACAGGCTGTACACACTGTACATACTGTGCGCACTGTACACACTGTACATACTGTACATACTGTGTGCACTGTACAAACTGTACATATTGTACGACCTGTACATACTCTACATACCGTACATACTGTATATATTGCACATACTGTACACACTGTAAATAATGTGCGCACTGTACACACTGTACACACCGTACACACTGTACATACTGTACAAACTGTACACACTCTACATACTGTACACAGTGTACGTACTGTGCGCACTTTTCGCACTATACACACTGTACACACTGTACATACTGTGCGCATTGTACACACTCTACACTCTGTACATACTGCGCACACTGTACACACTGTACATATTATATTTACTGTACATATTGTACATACTGTACATATTGTATATATTTTACATATTGTACATACTGTACATATTCTACATACCGTACATAACGTATATATTGTTCATACTGTACACACTCTACATACTGTGCGCACTGTACACACTGTACATATTTTACATACTGTACATACTATATGTACTGTACATATTGTACATACTGTACATACCGTACATACCGTATATATTGTACATACTGTACACACTGTACATACTGTGGGCACTTTACACACTCTACATATTGTACATACTCTAGATATTCTACATACCGTACATACCGTATATATTTTACATACTGAACACACTGTACATACTGTGCACTCTGTAAACACTGTACACACCGTACACACTCTACATATTTTGCGCACTGTACACACTCTACAGACTGTACAATCTGTAAATACTGTGCGCACTGTACACACTGTACATACTGTACATACTATGCACACTGTACACACTTTACTTATTGTACATACTATACATACTCTACATACCGTCAATACCGTATATATTGTACATAATGTACATACTGTGCGCACTGTACACACTGTACACAGCGTACATACTGTACACACGGTACATACTGTGCGCACTCTACACACTGTACATACTGTGCCCACTGTACATATTGTACATACTGTACATACAGTACATACTGTACACACTATATATACTGTACACACTATACATACTGCACATACTGTACACACTGTACGCACTCTACATACTGATCAAACTGTACATACTGTACACACTGTACATACTGCACATACTGTACACACTGTATATACTGCACATACTGTACATAATGTACACACTGTACATACTGCAAATACTTTACATACTTTACACACTGTACATAGTGTATACACTGTAATACCCTACATATTGTACGTACCGTACATACTGTACATACTGTACCTACTGTACACTGTACTTACTGTAGACATACTATAGACATACTATACACACCTTTTTTAAATTTATTTTATTGCATGTTCCATTACTGGAAGTAATACTACATGCATTAATTCATATTTACATTTACAATAATCTGCTTAGTAGTAGTTACATGTGTTGTTGCATTTATGATGGCTTAACTAGTTGAATATATTAGTGTCGTTAGTGAGTTTATAAGTTTATAGTTTTATCAAAGGAATTTTGTTAATAAATTTAACAAATGATTGATAATGTTTCCTTATTAGTTGCTTTTTATCTATGGGCCAGACTTTGGTCTTTACTACTGCTGATATTAAACTGACTCTCTCCTGGTTTATTAACGCACATTCGTATAGCATATGGTCTATTCTTTGGTCACTGGAGCCACAAGCACATGTTGGTGTGTCCATTATTTTAAATCGGTGAAGGTAAAACCTTATGTTACCGTGGCCCGTTATTGTGGTTGTAAAGTTTGGTGTAATATTTATGTTTATGCTCAAGCTACCAGCAACTATCGGGAAGTACTCATTTTTAATTGCACCCTTTGTTGTTAGGTCCATTCCCGTTGCCACGTCTCAAAACTTATCTCACTGAGCTCACTCATCACTTCACTCTTTGGGGCTTTCTTGTAGCTCTCTATAAGGTCCGCTTTCGTCGCTGCCTCCTTTGCAAGTGTGTCAGCCAACTCGTTCGCCTGGATCCCGACGTGAGCTTTAACCCAGCAGAATTCAATTGTCCGATTTGTTGTTCTCATCTCCGCCAGTTTATCCCATATTTCTTCGATGAGAAATGTGTGGTTGGTGTTATTTTTAAGAGAATCCAATGTGATTTGGCTGTCTGTGTATACGGTGGCCGTCTTGTCTTCCGTTTGTATGTTTTCTGTGTATTCCAGTGCTCTTAATATCACTAGTTGCTCAGCTTGGTTGTTAGTGCATCGTTTGTTTAATCTGTATTGTAAACTTTTAAAATGGTTACTGGATCTAACTATGGCTATGCCTGCACCTACTCCCTGTTCTGATTTGCTCCCGTCAGTAAATATTTGTATTAAGCCTGCTGCTTTGTTACTTTCCGTAAGAAAGGTTATTGTGTCTACGGGATGATGCCAGTGTTTGACTCCCATGTCACGGTCGACCAGTACTTCCTTCCTTCTGTTACCTTTGGTGAGCTGTTATAATTCAAATGTTTCCTTATTTTTATGGCGATGGGGGTCAATCCTGTCAGTATACAGAGGGCGTCGTTGGACATCGCGCGGTATGCCTTTGCTATTTTGATATTTATAAGTCTTTGTACTCTTACTAACTTTGATTTATAACTGGCTTTATCTATGGTTTTTCTCCAGACCGGTGCGCCGTATAAGAGGAGAGGTAGTATTCTTCCTGTGTATATTGTCTTCAGGGCTGCATGTTTTAGCCCCCAGTTAAGCTTTGCTGGTTTTGATAGCGCAAATAGTAATTTTGGGCATTTTTCAGCCATGTAGTTGATGTGTTCCGTAAAAGTAAGCTTGCTGACGAATATTATGCCAAGGTATTTCATACTGTGTACTTGAATAAGAGGGTTTGTTATTCAGGTATATTTTAATTTCTTTTCTTTCTTTCCTCTTTCTTCTTGTCATAAGCATTACTTTTGATTTATGTTCGTTAAATCTGATTTTGTTATTAACTGCCCATGCTGAAATTTTACTCATTTCAACATTAGGAATGTTCTCTGCTTCTTGTATGGATTCTGCCTTCATCATAATTATCAAGTCGTCCGCAAATGCTACTGCTTTCTTATGATTAGTGTATTTCAATGTGCGAAGAGAGTTATATTGTATGTTCCAAAGGCCGGGTCCGCAACATGACCCTTGTGGAAAGCCTTTTATGATTTTCTTCTCCATGGTACTACTGTTAAATGATATTACTGCTCTTCTCTCTCGGAAATAGTCTTGCGTAATTTGGTAAAGATTCCGGGGGCATTTGGCGTCTCTTAATCCCTTTAGTATGGCCGGCCACCAGGCCGCGTCAAAGGCACACTTGACATCAAAGCTGGCCATGATGACTACTTTACCTTTTTCCAATTCTGTTTCTATATATTGCTTCACTACCATAGCTGCATCTGTCGTGTTCTTTTGAGGAGTAAATCCGTATTGGCTGTCATTTAAGTATCCAATTTTTTATATGTAATGCTTAATTCTGTTAATTAGTAATTTTTCAAGTACCTTACCCCCTATATTGCACCCCCATACTGTACACACTCTACTAACTCTATTAACTGTACGTACTGTACACACTGTACTAACTCTACAAACTGTACATACTGTACACAATGTACATATTGTACACACTGTACACACTCTACACACTCTACACACTGTACACACTGTACAAACTGTACAAACTGTACATACTTTACACACTCTACATACTGTACACAATGTACATACTCTACACACTGTACATACTGTACACACTGTACATACTATACACAAAGTACATACCGTACGCACTGTGCATACTGTACACAATGTACATACTCTACACACTGTACATACTGTACACGCTCTAAATACTGTACACATTGTACAAACTGTACAAACTCTACATACTGTAACACTGTACGTACTGTACACACTGTACACACTCTACACACAGTACACACTGTACAAACTGTACTCTACACACTGTACATACTGTACACAATGTACATACCGTACACACTGTACATACTTTACACACTGTACATACTTTACATACTGTACTCACTGTACATACTTTTCATGCTGTAATACTGTACATGTTTTACATACTGTACATAATGTATATGCTGTAAATACTGTACATGCAGTACATACTTTACATAATGCACATACTGTACATATTGTACATACTGTACATACTGAACATACTGAACATGATGTGCATAATGTACATAGTGTACATACTGTACATGCTGTATATACTGTACTTACTCTACATAATATATACACTGTATATACTGTACACGCTATACACACTGTACATAATGTGCATACTGTACATACTGTACACACTGTACATACTGTTAATACTGTACATACTGTACAGAATATACATACTATACGTTCTGTACACACTGTACGTACTGTTCACACTATACATACTGTACACACTGTACACACTGCACATCCTCTATACACCGTACATAATGTACGTACTCTACATACTGTACATACTGTACATACTGTACGTTCTTTACATACTGTACATACTGTAGTTACTGAACATACTCTATGTACTCTATATACTCTACATACTGTACGTACTGTACCTACTCTATATACTGTACACACTTTACATTCTGAACATGGTAAATTTACAGTACATAAGTATGTACTTTAAGTAATATTCATTTTACGTAATCTCACTACAGACTTGTACTAACTGCGCGATGCACAGTGCAATCCTCATTCCGTGTTAACATCTGGTGACGTTTTTAATATTGAAATGTAACGCTATGTGTGTATGTATATACACATATATACATATATATCAGTAGTTTACCTTTTTTTATTTTTATAGCAGTGCTGCAGGGAATGAAATTATATCTGTAACTGACAATAGATAATTTAGTCCCTGTCACTACAGCATGACGCGACCTCAGGTAGCGGATGAAGGAACTGCCGGCTCTTTGGAGCCTTGTTGTTGTTATATGTTCAATAAACATTCGCTGACAGACAACAAATATCTGTCCTCCTGCTGGTGTTTGGTCGAGGTCCTAACAGCTCCTCACTATAAATAATTAATTACAATTTTACGAAAGTTTGGTGTTTACCTCTCACTTGGGCCGAAACCTTTTTACAAACTGAGTGAAGGAGAAAGACATATGACTGGGTATTTGGAATGTGAGGAACCTGTACAGGTCAGGGTCAGTTACGACAGTGGCTAAGGAAGTGACGAGGTATAGATTATATTTAGTGGATTTACAGGAGGTAAGTTGAGACAAGTAGGGCTGAGTAAGGCTAGGGGATTTTATTGTTTTTATGGAAAAAATATCAACCTGCATTGAATATTAGTAGCAATTTTGATGTTTTTTCTTTCTCATTTCATTGATTTTGTACGACTGTTACAGCAGATATTTGTTGGTTCAATATTTAAAATACGGAATGAATCACTCTACGACGAAAAGTGACAACCACAAAGACGGATTTCACAAAACGTATAAGTGCTTGAGTGCCCTTTGTTAAGAACTGCCATAGCGAAATGCATAAAAATTTAACAGTGGATTTATTGTCAAATGTATGTGACAGAATGACGGCCGGGTGTGATGTGCAGGAAAAATTTTCTTGATTTTTAGAGGAAACTTACAATCCTGTTCTAACGCAATTCTGAGCAGTGATTGGCTGAGAATAAAGGTGCAGTTTATCGCAGCTGATAATATAGAAATTTGATGTCATTTTATATGCAGTGAGGCATGCTAGAAGCCACTTCAACTTATCTCCTGTTATTACACCTACAGAAAAGCCAAACTGTGAAAGAACTATGCAACAAAAAAGGAAACTTGAAAATTTCAAGAAAATCAGTTTATATTGCTGTATTGACCACTGTCAGCATGCAGCAATTTATTTCTATTCTTGACATAATAATGAAAAACAGACAGAACTGTTGGGAAAATGCCGATATTGAGCCTTTTGTAATTACAGAATGTAGCAGGACACAGACAGCACATTAGTCTGCATGGTGTAGTGTTCATTGTGATTGTGGGTTGTGTGTGGATTCGTTCAGATTGATAACAGATGAATGTATAAGAGACAGCACCGTTTTGGAAATGGCCAATGTTGAGACATTTGTAATTACAGAAGGAAATAGAGCACGGGCAGCGCTTTAGAATTAGAAGCTGTCCCTTTTGAATATCAGATGTATCGCCGGCTACCTTCGATTCTTGTTCGTGTATTCAGTCAGAATCAAACAGCCGCCAAGCAAACCTGAAAATGTACGTCGACTGGCTACACCCTCAAGCATTGCTGCGTCATTCTCATTCGTATAATTTGTGGCAATAAGAATTACATAATTACACCGCAATTAATAAAATTATTTCTCGTACTTGACATAAACATAGCAAGTTTAACGTTTTTTTAATTTTGTATGCTTCTAGCATAAAAATAGCCAATGGAAATGTCGGTCCATTTTTTACATAATTGTCACAAATTTAGCCAGTTTGTTTTTGTGAGCATGTTGGAACTTCCAATAACGTTTGGTGAATCCACTTGCATAAGGTAGTCTAACTGTGTCTCGTTCATTCTATTTCAGGTTTTCAACTTTAAGTTCAGAAATTGTTCCAACTTGACTGATAGTTATTAGGCAGGTGCTGTCAGCGGCATTTTGTAACTTCAGTATTTCTGTCGCGCTGAACTGTTGTGCTGCTGTTACATTGTGTTCAGTGAATAGCTTCTGTATGTTTAATTGGAGTACTGAAAGGAGGAACAGGTACAGAAGTTTGTATTTGTTGTGCTGTCTGTTGATGGCTTGGAACGTTCCGTAACTGACAGTTAGCAGTCTGATTGTCTCTCTACATCTCTTGCAAACAAACGATACACTAAATTACTTTCTTCTGCAACGCAGTATAAAAGAAACAATATATACAACAAGTACAGCTGGCAGTCAACTGAATAACAGGATTAATGTAACAGTAAGTTAAATGTTACAAACTGTAATGCAAACTGAAAGCCACAACACAACGTCTGTATATAGCAATGTACTGTCAGCTGAATCAAACTGACAGTACAGCAGAAGGTCAACTGAATAACAGGATTACTGTGACAGTAAGTTAAATGTTACATACTGTAATGAAAACTGAAAGCCACGACAGACAATCTGTATACAGAAATGTACTGTCAGCTGAGCCAAACTGACAGTACAGCTGACAGTCAACTGAGCAACAGGATTACTGTGACAGTAAGTTAAATGTTACAAATTGTAATGCAAATTGAAAGCCACAACACAAAGTCTGTATACAGCACTGTACTGTCAGCTGAACCAAACTGACAGTACAGCTGACAGTCAACTGAATAATAGGATTACTGTAAGAGTAAGTTAAATGTTGCAAACTGAAAGCCACAACACAAAGTCTGTATACAGCACTGTACTGTCAGCTGAACCAAACTGACAGTACAGCTCACAGTCAACTGAATAACAGGATTACTGTAACAGAAAAATAAATGTTACAAACTGTAATGCAAACTGAAAGCCACAACACAAAGTGTGTATACAGCACTGTACTCTCAGCTGAACCAAACTGAAAGTACAGCTGACAGTCAACTGAATAACAGACACACAGTAACAGTACGTTAAATGTTAGAAACTGTAATGCAAACTGAAAGCCACAACTCAAAGTCTGTATACAGCACTGTACTCTCAGCTGAACCAAACTTACAGTACAGCTGACAGTCAACTGAATAACAGGATTACTCTAACAGTAAGTTAAATGTTACAAAATGTAATGCAAACTGAAAGCCACAACACAGAGTCTGTATACTGCACTGTACTGTCAGCTGAACCAAACTGACAGTACAGCTAACAGTCAACTGAATGACAGACATACTGTAACAGTAAGTTAAATGTTACGAACTATAATGCAAACTGAAAGCCACAAAACACAGTCTGTATACAGCACTGTACTGTCAGGTGAAACAAACTGAAAGTACAGCTGACAGTCAACTGTAGTACCGACATACTCTAACAGTAAGATAAATGTTACGAAATGTAATGCAAACTGAAAGTCACAACACAAAGTCTGTATACAGCACTGTACTGTCAGGTAAAACAAACTGACAGTACAGCTGACAGTCAACTGAATGACAGGATTACTGTAAGAGAAATTAAAATTTTACGAATTGTAATGCAAACTGAAAGCCACAACACACAGTCTGTATACAGCACTGTACTGTCAGCTGAACCAAACTGACAGTACAGCTGACAGTCAACTGAATGACAGACATACTGTAACAGCAAGTTAAATGTTACAAACTGTAATGCAAACTGAAAGCCACAACACACAGTCTGTATAAAGCACTGTACTGTCAGCTGAACCAAACTGACAGTAAAGCTTACAGTCAACTGAATGACAGACATACTGTAACAGCAAGTTAATTGTTACAAACTGTAATGCAAACTGAAAGCCACAACACAAAGTCTGTATACAGCACTGTACTGTCAGCTGTAACAAACTGACAGTGCAGCTGACAGTCAGCTGAACGACAAGTATTCTGTAACAGTAAGTTAAATGTTACAAACTATAATGCAAACTGAAAGCCATAACACACAGTCTGTATACAGCACTGGGTACCAGTGCAGAAACTGGACTCCACTCTTTACCTCGCCAACACCAGTGTCGCTGCTGTCCTTGCTTCAGGTTTTCCGTTATCCGTATTCCGTTTCCATTCCGTTTCCTCAAGTCTCCGCCTTTTCACCACCTCCCTCCCCTGCGCGTCATCCAACTTGCAGTTATAGCGGGAAAGTTGCCGTGCAGCATCGAACCTACTTGCAGTTAGCGCGGAAAAGTTGTCGTGC
>Ga0268261_10002159_pt1 | contig 14000 bp, 13 predicted proteins | sample TergutNc150P1_FD_190353 | JGI IMG/M metagenome (GOLD analysis project Ga0268261, IMG submission 190353) | Nasutitermes corniger P1 segment gut microbial community from laboratory colony in Florida, USA - Nc150 P1 (SPAdes) (version 2) | ecosystem: Host-associated > Arthropoda: Insects >... | reverse complement strand
AGCTCTGGAGACTCTGCTCATATAATTGATCTAATTCCTTTCAGTATTTTATCATGTTCTGTTTTAGCAGTTCAAAATGAAAACCCTTTAAGGGGAATTTTGGTTTCAGAATTACAAAAATGTTACATGGAACTGAATTTGGTGACTGTAGCAGTTCTCTGACATTGACATATGTTGGCCTAAAATCACTGAAGGTGTTATGTGGGTAACTGATTATGCAGCAAAGAATTATACTGTACAGACAAATATTTGGTCTTCTGTAACAAACATACTGCCATAAACATTCTAAAATTTCAAGGTAGAATGTTTGGTTTTTGTCTGTTTGGGAGGAACAGGTTTAAAGGGGGGTAATATGAATACAGCAGTTCAGAATGACTTTTACATTTGTGCTGCTCTTGGTCACAGAGACTGAATGTTTTCATTACACAATTTGGTGTTTTGTTTCTGGGTTATATCTAGGGTTCCAATTTGCCCCAGTTTTCCTGGGACAGTTCTATTTATATGGGGTTAAAAGTTCTTTGTCCCAGCAGCCTGCAAAATTTGGTTCATGATGCCAAATGTCCCTTGGTTTCCAAGCCATAAAAACAGTTTGTTTCTGACAATGCATATGAAAATTCTGACTTTCCCACGGGGTAAGAAATCATCTATATGAGGAGGACAGCCATCAGCCAGCTATGAACAGGAAGGAATAGAAGTGGGGGAGAAAGGTGTGTAGATGAGGGATTGTAGAGTCTGGACTGAGATTGTGAAGGGAGGAGCAGCTACGTAAAGAAAAATCAGTAAATGAAGTGAGTGTCTGAGTTTGATCAGTATTATTATTATTATTATTATTATTATTATTATTATTATTATTATTATTTCATGTCATAATTCTATATCTGCATTACCTTGTTGTAATAATATTGTTAAGTTACTGTTTTTATTATTGCTGACAGGTTTAAATTTGTATCTTCTACTCCCCTTCCCTATGATCTAATTTGTCAGTTTTTGTTTTTAAACAAATGGGATCCATAGTCATATTAGATGAGTCTGATTCTTTTCCAGATTTTAGGTTCTTCTAGCAAACTTGCTGAAAGTTCTGTACAGATTTTGTTTCACCTGGGTTTTGACGAAGACTGAATCTCAAAAGGCTATTTAACACAAAACTAATGAAGCTTTTAGTTGTGTGCTACAATGTGCTAACTTACCAGTGTTGCCAGTTGCTGCACAAGAACATTTAATTTAGTAGTTCCAATTGTAGTAGTTATGGTGTATCATTAAGTAGAGGAATTTCTCCGTGAACATTTTGATAATAGATTTTTTTCACAGTGATTTTTATATTTTCTTTCCTTGTGCAGGGAACTAGTACCAAGTACTCACCACAGCGAGTGGGTGTACATCATGTTATGCATGATGAAGATGTAATTCAGGTCGTGAAGAAGTGAAGAAGCTGTATTCACAACTCCATTGTTGCAGTGTAGTCTTCCATGATACAACATGTGGGGAAGAAGGCAATAATACTGAATTCTAAATCCGCGCAGGTGCAGGGAAATTGTATCTTTAAAAGGTCCTGGTGTACAAAATAACTAATTCCATGGTAGAGTGATGTTTGTGAGAATCTAGTTGTTCCTCATCTAGTCAAGAAATCCTCAGTATGATATGGAATCTGAAGGTTTCTTACTGTGTTCACAGGTGCCCACCTGTCCTGAGCCAGATTAATCCAGCACACAGTCTCCCATCCATTTCTTTAAGATCCGTTTCATGGACAACATAAACTTATTAAGGTTGCTTAACATTCTGTTTATCATTGTGTTTAGTGACATATATCATATACATCCTTGGTGTAATGCTAATACAGTACTTGTTACAATAGGTACTCATAATATCAGAAAGTCATGAAATATGTAGCCACGTCTGTCCCCTAACTAATAATTATGCAAATTATGGTGGGGGGGAGCTTGGCTTGGCAGTCTTATTTTGAGTTGTACAAAACAAGTCAAGAATAGCACCCACTTTACTAGGAGGCTCACATACATTTCTGTGCACAACTTGACAATAACTGGGGCTTAACTTGCTAAGTACTGCAGTGAAAATGAAAGTTGTAGATGAGAATAAAACACACACACTCTGTGCCCACAACGGTTATCATGTAAATATGAAAGTAACAAATAATAATTAAAATTATCGGCATTTGTAGCATTGTTTTAACCAAGAAGTTAAACATTTTTTCATACTCATATAACTTTCTGTACTTGCATGTATACAAGGAAGACCAACTAAGTCCTCCTTGGTTTAAAAGTGAGATTTTTTAACTTTCAAGTCTGTATCTGTCACCTCCATGATAAAAAAAAATCCTCTAATTGCATTTACGAATTACTAACAATGATACATACAGCTTAGTTCTTGCTGTGTACAGGAAAGCTAGCTTGCTGACAAAACTTTTATATTCATTTTTTGTGGAACTGCTTGCTGGACTTAGTGGAGTTCCCTCATATGCCCATATAATCATCCATCCTTTACTACTCTTATCTCATCCTGTATTTGCTGCACACCAGCAGTTTCCACAGCTGAAGTGGGAATAATTTATATATTATATTACAGACAAGTTCTAAGTGCAGTGGAGTTGCCTGACACTTTGTGCATAGTGGTGACTTTCCTTGTTTTGAAATGGTGAGAAGTCCTTTTAGGACACTAGAAGTCTCAATCCCTAGGCATGACACAGTGTTGTTCCAACATCCTACAGCTGTTATGTTCCATTAAATGACACATTCATTTTGATGCTACAACTTTGTCAAGTGTTTCCTAATGTAGTAATGTACTATATATTCTCGAATCTAATCCGCACCCTTTTTACGGTTTTAGAGGGCTAAAATATCAGATGCGGATTATAATCGCGTGCGGATTAGATTTGCGGTCAAGAGCTGGATTTTGGAAAAATGATAAAGCCGCTGTACGTGCCATAAGAACAATACAATACAATAATTTATTATTTTATTTATAATTATTATAATTTATTATTCATCAGATTTGCCATCATCACTCATAACTGAATCATTACCCCATTCGGCACATGAACCTTATGGCCCATCCTTTACTGGCTTTAAAACGACTTCGAGGAATGTTCAAAGATGTGGCCTTCTTTATTGCCTCCTCGCGAAGTAGATCATAACTCACAAACCATCCAGTCTTGCGTCTCTCTTGAAAAGACGTGAAGACTGCATCATCAGTTTCAGGAAAGCGTCCTTTCTTGGGTCCAGTGAATTTCCTTCGTGATGCCTCACACCCTCTGATCGCTGTCTTGTGTTTCTGCGACAGTCAGATGTTGCTTTCATCAACTCCAAGAATTGCAGCGGCTTTGCGGTTTCCCTTCTCCTCTGTGTACTGAATAACTTCACGTTTGAACTTTGCCGTATATGATAGTCTTTTAGATTTCTGGCGTCCCTCTGCCATAACTATGGTACACGACAAATTGGAATAAGCACCTTCCACGTTTCAACAACTAAGGTACAAGCTGGCTTCAGACGAGATTGTGCATGCTTGTTGAGAAAGGGCCGCTTCATGGTACTGGTATGACCCATTGGCCCCAGGCGTAGCGTCAGATTTTAACGCATTGGTGACATCCGATATTATTCAATCAGTCGCCCTGTGGGCAAGAGGCGGTTGAAGGAAAGGTGTGGATTAGAACCGCAAACTAACCTTTTTCTGTTTAAGAAATCGCCAAAAACTGAGTGCAGATTAGATTCGGGTGCGGATCAGATTCGAGAATATACAGTATATGGTTTATACCATGGTCTTTTCTGTTTATTGTAAGGGTCCCTGTCTTGGTTTATTGCAGTGGATGTACTGATGGTTCCTTTTATTGTTTTATTTCACCACCTGCACATGTGGTTTTATGATTTTGCTGCACTTGTTTGTCCTGTTGGGTTATGATTAACTTTTTCCTGTGTGGTTGCTATCTTATTCTGGTGAGGTCATCAGTATACTGTCCTGTGTTGTTGTTCTGATGCATTGTTTGCTCCTAGCATTCCCTTCTTCTAGCAATAAATCAAAAGGTCCTTTGGATTTTAGAGTATTTTGCTCCTTTAGGATACTGCCTTATTCTTGTGTTTGTATATGTTCGGTTTTTCATAGATACCGAACAGACGACCTTTGGTTTGCAGTGGTATGATACTGGTATGTGTCACATGTTTCCACATTTGTGTGTTATTCTCAGAATGGATGTTTCTGAATAGTTTTTTTCAATATCCTTATGTGGTTACATACATAAGTAATTTTGCAAATTGTATATTACTCATTCCTGCACTTAAGTTCACTTGTTGGTTGATGTATTACTACATGAACATTGCTTATATCTGTCTGTGTGCTTATTTTTACTGTGTTGTCTTGGCATGTTGTTTTCCTCATGGTTGTTTTTATACGTCACATCCATTTTTTCCTTTTTGTTAGTGCCATCTTCTTGTATTCTTTATGCTCTGCCTCAGGTGTGATGAGCAGCTGTGTTCTGTTGATCATGTCAGATGGTGGTCTTGTTTTGGGCTTTTTTGCACTGTAGTTGCCAAATGTATTGATGTTTAGGAGAAACATTTAACCAGTACATGGTGAAAACCCCCAAAAGACAATCATCTTATCAACAGCTGCTGTGAAAGCAGAAAAATGTTGGTCATGTGCCTGAGTACTGCCCTTTTATATTCAGTGGGGGGGTTAGATATACTTTGTATTATGATGTCCTATTTGTGTTTTATGGATGTTTAAAATGACACAAAGTAGCTGGCTTTTGGCTATACCAGTATTTTCCTTACTTTTCTTGTGTTATATTCTTCACATCTATAACCTGGGATGTCAGAGTTGTGTTGAATAGCATGAGAATCTGTTGGTCTAAAGCATGGTTACATTTATTTCATGTCCTGAATATGTATTTCTTAACTTGCTCACAGACCTCTACGGTCCAGTCCAGTCCTGAGTATTGTCATCCCTGAGTTATGTATTTCCTACTTTAGAATGTCTTGAGTTTTAAACAGATCTGATGTGGCAAATTGTCATGCAGCTGGCCTTTGACCAGTCAGTAGTTGGTTTTCTGGCCACCTTGTGGCCCAGGATTCCATCTGGCCATACTACACATATGTCTGACCCAATGAGTCAACTTGTGTGGAGGAATTCTGAGTGCTCTGTTCAAAATATTTCTTGGCACTACTAGTGCCAGTGGTCACCTTGTGGCCTCAGAACATGTATTTCCCTTAAAAGAGGATGTAAGTCATTTAGAATTGTTGCAAGAGATCTGTTATATTGCTGTCAAAGTTATCTATATGGTCTCTTTTTCCATGAACTTTGGTAAATATGAATACCACACTGAGAGTGAACGATGTATGAGGAGCATGTAGATGGAGTGTCTGTAATCTTGGATTGAATAACATTTTTTATATATTTCAATAGTCCCTTTGGTGGTTCATCACTCAGGTGATGTACCTGCAAGGGTGTAGGGTGGTGGGCCATTGCAACTGACTTCTTTTTGTGGATCCCTGACACCCTGTATAAACTCTGAGGGCAGCAACAATAGCAATATCTATTCTGTTTGGCAGCATTTTCTGATATTCCTGATCTTTTTGTGATGGTTACAGTTTTCTTTCTGTCTTGCTTGTCTTTGTGAAGCAGCTTGTAGGCTGTGTTACTGAGTAGTGCATCACAGTTGGTGCTGAAGAGCATGTGTGACACTGAACTTTTTCACACACCCCTCCACTCATGATGTGCACAATTGTTGCATGCCATCCTCATAGACCAGGCCTGTCCATCTGTTACATGGTGCAGACTACTACAATAAAATTTGGACTGCATGTGGGCAGTATGATATTCCGTGCACAGAATAAGGAATGATTAAGTTTAAATATAATTATACAAATAATTTTACATATGCATTTTTCTATACATCATGTGCAATAAAAATATAATAGGAAAATTAATAAACAATACACCTCACACCGTAGAAAGCCTGTTGCTATTTTCAATACATTTTTATTAAGTGAAATGTTAATGTAATGCATTTCCCAATAAATAAACAGCCCATGAGTTTTGAAAGTTGCTTCAGCATTCTACATTGGCTTTTCCAGGGAAAGGGTTAACAGACATTTTCTCTCAAAGTTTTTTATTCACCAACGAATGCAAAAGTAATTGTCTTAAAAACAGTATTAAAAGTTACATTAAGATAGGTCCGACATGTTTCGGTGCAGTCACACCATCTTCAAGGAGCTCATTATCGATGCTTGCTCAAGTTACACTTTGCTAAAATAGTCAACTATGTTTCATCAGTGTATGATTAAATCAGTGGTGATGTGGCTGCATATATTGGTAGTGTCCGTAATGAATAACAGTGTATCAGGTACTGTATTAATATAATTCTCAAATTAAATTTCGATACGATTTGATTTGAAAATTGTAGCAATACAGTGGTATATATTGGTGTAGTTCGAAAAACGACGACTAAAGTATGTCACAAAGCCGTACCGGCTACCCGACGACGTCGCGACCGCGTGGGGCGCTGTAATTTTACGTTTCGACGGGGTTGCCAATCTGTGCAAGTAGTGATCTGTGTAGGCTATACTAAATGATCTGTGTGTGTAGGGGTCATATGTTCTGTGGAAGGGGGGATGGATATATTATCAGCACAAGTTCGCGGCTTGCACCATTGCGTCCACGTTAAAAACAATTTCAATGGAATTTTTAGTATTACAAATGTCAGGCGTGCCACGTCTACCTCATCCCACCAGGCAGAACTTTCAATCAATCCTCATTCGAGGTTAAAGAACAGCTGGTGCTACGGCGAAAAATATTATGCGGACTGCAGTGTGATTTGCATGAACATAACGCAATTCAGACGAGTGCGCTGTCGTAGCGTTTGGCACCGTTGAGAATGAGAAAGCTTAACTACAGCTGATCAGTTTCCTTATGAGTGTGAGGTAATTCGTGATCAGAAATATCTATTTATTGCGTTGGTGGCATGATGCAATGCACACGAGACGGGTTGACACCCTTTGAGAAGAATCCCGTGTGTGTATTATTATTCAGTGGAAAGAGAAAATCTGGCAAGGATTACATAACCGATATAATATATGACAGGTAACTTTCAGTTTTATTGCATTAAAATACGGACTAATATCTTGACGCCTTTAATTATTTTTAGGTTAGGGGTTTCTGTCAAAAGTACTTCTTAGATGACTAAAAATACACTCTCAGAGCTTGCAGTTTGTTTATGAATACTACAGAGTTTACGTGCGGATAATGTGTGGTCAAGTGAACTTATAATCGGAAATAAAATATATTGGTTCATTAGGAAGGGCAGACCCAATTCTTACATGTGGAAGAATGTTGGAGTAGAGGTTGTATCTCCAGCCATTCTTAACCTCGGTAAAGAATAGGTGTGAGTGGTTTAACGCTGCAACCACCGCATCCCTGACAGAATAGCGCAGTCAGCATAGTGTATGGAAGACAGGTTTCTTTCTTATAGCAGTAATTTTCTCTTTGCCACCGCATGCCCACTGGCACTGCGGCCCACCCATTCTCCTGTAGATAAATGCCAGGGGGTAAACCAGCTACCACATGAAGCACTTTATAATCTTAATATGTTCACAGTACCTCATCTCCCCCATGCTTGATCTGTAGTTGATTTTCAAGGTCTCTGAAGGCAAGGCTGGCTGACTTGCAGATGCATGCAACCACTAATCTTAATTCTTGTACATCAAGGTGACCCTTCCCTGTGCACATCCTACTATACTTTTTTGCACTGCATGCAATACTATGCAAGAGATGAAACTGGGATAAATAAAGCCTGCCATGCCTTTAGTATGAAAAATAAAAGTTACCACTGTGGGTCAAAACATTTAGTATGGCATGTAAATCACCTGTCTTGTCTCTGTTCTAGACTTGGAACGGACACTGCTACATTGATAAAAATTTCGGCTCCTATTAAATCTCACTGGGCAGAAAAACATGATCTGAATTTTGAAGAGTTGATGAGTGCTGGTGAATATAAAGAAGCACATAGGCAGGATATGATTAAATGGAGTGAAGAGATCAGACAAAAAGACTATGGTTATTTTTGTAAAGCTGCTGTGGAATTGTGTAATGGTAGGTATACTGTGCATCTGTTGGCTGATGGGCAATAATGGAGGAAATACTGGTGGAAAGGCTGTAGTCACTTTCATTACTTTGGGAGTATTGTAAGGCATATATGTACATACAAACACCATGCCATACTTCCAGGCAGATGCTGGCTTCTCACCACAGGGGCTTGGTCCATTCCCAGGTAACCTCACATTGAGATTTGTGGTCTGTCAAGTGGTACTTTAACAGGGTTTCCCATGAATCTCTAGTTGTCCACCACTCATCACAACACCATTGTTTCACACTCACTTATCACCATCTCCCAAGATGTGCAAAGTCCCAGTTAGAATATTGCATCTTCAGTCTTAAATTTGTTGGCTAGTGTATTGGTATGTGGCTTGGCTACAGGTTGGATGTCCAAGGAAACATGGTTTAATTCCCAGTATGGGCAAATGACATAGCACTTCTCCAAAGTGACCAAACTGGCTGTGGGGCCCACTCCCATCTAAAGCCGAGGTTTATAATGAGTGGAGTTATATGCTATATCCCATATGCCTTCATGGGGGATGCACATGGACCTTACCTTACCTTTACATTTGTCTCTGTTCCAGCACTTGCCGGTCATAGATTATGCAACTTAGTATATAAAAAGTAGTGTAAATGGATACCAATTATTGTATTACATACACCACCAACATAAAGAGTCTAGTCTGGTGAATTTTTCTAGCCATACCTGCTATGTTGGATCTTTACATAATATGCAACTTTTGCTGAGAAAGTAACACAGTAACATGGCCATTCAAAAGTTGTCCTTACTTCTCTCTCTATGCATGCATGTGCCATTTTGGCTTATCATAATGACTTATGCATTTACTTTTATCTAGGACATAATACTCTTCCAGGTATGCAAGGTTTGTATTGGATTTGTGAGAGGAGTATCAGATCGTTAGTAATGAATGTATATTTCTGTAGCACACATGAAGCCAGTATGGATAGTTAGTGACACTCGAAGACAGACGGATCTGAAGTGGTTCAAAGAGAATTATGGCACAGCCGTGAAGACGGTTCGTGTTTTAGCAGATGATGATGTCCGCAGTAAACGAGGTTGGGTATTTACACCAGGTAAGTCATGCTCAGCTGCAAAGTAATGTATTATTACTCTGTATACCTACTGTTAACTATGTAAGTGAAAACTGCACTAGGAAATTGAATTTCTGTTTACAGCACATTTTTCAGCATGATGTAACTATAAATAATGTGAAAGGAAACATATTTTTGCAATGTACTTCATAATGTTATCTTTTTTTATTTATAAAATGTTCAAGTTTTACACAGGGGGGCATTAGAATTTAAATGTTTGGCTGTGTTGCCAAAGGGTTAAGAGACACAGCCCACGTACTGTTTGTTCCTCTTAAGAGGGCTGAATGTGAGATGCACATTCTGGCACATGTCTTGAGTCAGAGACAGTGGGTGGTGAGAAGTGAATTCTGTTGAACAAACAGTGTTTGTTGTGAATACATTTATAAGGCAGTTAAGAAAGTCTCCCACATCCATGGGGATGTAGAATGGAAAAATATATGCAACACAGGAAAAATTTTGAATCACAGTTCTTGACAAAAATAAATCCTGAAAATCTTATATTGTAGTTGAAGAGAAATTGGATGAAACTGGTGCTCAAACACAAACCCCAGAAAATCTCTGCACTGGTTGGCTGTTCATAATGGATGTGCTGAAATCCTCTGCTCACAGGTTAACAAAACATTTAAAACTATTCCCATATAAAATCAGAGCCATTCAAAAACTTATGCTGGAGGTTAGCACTTCAAGACTGTTCAAGGAAGTATGAGGTTGAACTACAGAGTAAAAATGGACACTAATATTCCTGGCACATGTAGGCTTCTAACACAGTAAAGCTCCCGTGTCAGCTGCTGTGAGGACATGACTAGTACACAAGTGTGAAATGTGTATGTTTAATCGTTTAATGCCACTTGGTATAGAACAGTTAAGCGCTGATGATCCTGTGATGATAACTGCCTAATTACAGAGGACAACTGATAGGTCAAGGAAATACAAATACATACCATACCTGAATAACTTTCACTGTTCATGCCAAAATTAATGAAATATTGAAATGTCAGGTCCTCTGCAGTGAACATCTAGGTGTGAGGTAAGTGAATACTTTTTCATAGAGAACTGGTCAATATGATTTGGCACCAGATGTAACCACAGTTTTTTTATTCTTCAATCATCAGGAGTAGACGATGCAGATACGGAATGCGCCTTGGATGACGTAACAGAATGGGACTGGAGAATATTGAACAATGGCAGTGAATCTGAGTTAGAAGATGAAATGCAGAATATACTATCATGGGTTAACAGCACACTAAATTCACAGCAGTGAATATGATATTAATAGCTATTAGTGGTTTCTAAATATAAGTGGTGGCACTCTGATCACATGCACAGTGGACTAAAAAAAATATTTTGTGTACACTCAATAAAATATGTCTTTGATATCCTCTAACCACATTCCAGTGTAAAACTTTATTTTTGTAACCTCATATACAAAACAATAAAATGGCATTATTTACTTCGTACAAATTAATTGCAGAACTTGGACTTCAACTGACACCCAAATCATACACATTGTTTAATAAATGAAATTTTATTTTAAGGGAAGGTTATGTAATTATTCTTATCATAATTCCAAATCTCAGCTTTGTCTTGAAATCAGACACTTTCTTTTGAAAACAATGTAAGGAGTATAGAAGAATGCTCTTTGCCATCACCAGAAGTGGTCTTCTTACATTATCGTGTCTTACGAATTATACATACCATTCAGCAGTTGAATGCTAGCTTGCATTAGCAGAAGGGAACACAATCTTATATACATCTTCATACTGATTCACAAAGTGAACTTCTAAACCTTCAGTTATGTATGATGGGAGATCATTATAATCCTTCTTATTCTCTTCTGGCAGAATAACGCATTTTACACCAACACGCTTAGCCTGGGTGTAAAGATAACAAGAAACATTTGTCAAGTAAAGGTACAATGATACAAACTTCAGAAGTGTACTAGAACACAAATATTCATAAGTGTAAACAGAGCTGGGACAGCTCAGCTACTTATGCTATTCCCTGAACATTACTAAGGAACTGGACTGACCCTGGGGTGAAATCAATATCTTATCCAGTTGTGAACAGTATTTTCTTTAGAGTTCAAGCTGACTACTTGCCTCTAGTGCTGAGGTCAAGAATGCATGCAGCCAAACCACCACTTCCACATACACTTTGAAGACTCTATTAAGAATTGGGACTCTATTTATGGGACACAGTCAGTGCAGGATACAGAGTATTTAAAAATATTTTAGAACTGAACTATTCATGACTGGTTACATCTAATTTAGATTTCGAATTTCAATACAGTAGAATTCCTTTGTCCGGCACCCGTGGGACTGTGGAGGTGCTGGATTACCTGATGTTCTACACTGTGAACATAGCTATACTGACCAAGTTCTTACAGGTAATTTTTTTGTTACTGCTTCCATATTTGGTCTACACATCTGATCAGAGTAGTATTCCATGTGGATATCCCCTTCAGCTGCTTGTTTAGGGGTGTAAAGGTCCCCTTATAACTTTTCTGGAGTCTCTTCAGATAATACCAGGGATGCTAAAGGGCCAGCAGAGAGGGGTCAGGAGATACAACCGTTGATGCAGAGACAATCTTGGAGTTCTTTTTATAGGACTTTGGTCTGTTTTCCTGAAGAGATGAAGTATCAGGATTTTCAGAATATCAGCATCTGGGTTAAAGGAATTCTACTGTATGTATGATTTGAATTATCCATATAAAAAAGCACATAAAATGCTATGATGCTGATTCAGTAACTATGAGATCCACATTTTTCAAATAATCCACTGTCAAATTAACAAGGTATTACTACATACTGTATACCCTGCCTTCAAAGTTACCAGAATACACCATTTTTGTTGAAAGAAGAATCAGAGTGATGTAAGACTTACTGCAATTGTTTTTTCTTTGATTCCACCAACTGGAAGAACTTTTCCCGTAAGAGAAACTTCTCCTGTCATAGCTACATCTTGCCGTACTGGCATGTCCTTTGCTAGGGACAAAAGTGCTGTCACAACAGTACAGCCTGCACTTGGGCCATCCTTAGGAGTTGCTCCCTATAACACAAGTATTAAAAACACACACACACACTGATAAGCCAAATTAATGTGTGTCTTAAGATAGCATGAACAGAACACAAGCATAATGGATCTGAGCCTACAGGAACAGAATGTAGAGGGAAGCAGTTCTGGCCTAATTTGAGGTAAAGATGAATACCAATTGTCCATTCCATATTTGAGATTCTCACAGAAGTGTTTGTGAGGATTCACCTGTCCTGGGTTAAGACACTGTGCCATGAGTGAGGGGTTACTCAATGTTTTGAAGAAAAGTCTGGAACAACTCGCCCTATAACTCATGTGGTAACACACACTTCTCATTTTGCTAAATGGTATGACAAGCAACACAGATTATGTACATGAGGGTAATAATCTGGTTATAAACATTTCTACTGTAGCACACCTCATTCTCCATGATATCACTGATATCACAATATTACACTGCATTTAGTGTACATGGACGTCTAAAGTGTAAATATCTCATAAGAAACAAAGTTTAAACTTTAACCCTTCATTTACTGACTGGGTACAAAATGTAACCGGGCATGGAATTTTCTGGAACTATTCTCGCTGGTATACAGTAACAATCTTACCAATTTTTCTATTTGTTCACTGAAGTCCCACTGACACAAAAAAGAATCATCATTTGGCACATATATTGTTCTTTACGTAAGCTGTCAGCAAACCTGTATGACATTTACCATTGCTGTGTGTACAGTGAAAAACTCCTGATGATGGACAGAGGAACTGTCCGAAACATGTAGAGTTTCATTCCAAGAATAAATTTGAGAAATTAGTGCATCTCGGTTTTATTATAAGAAATTTATCATGATGCACGGTCACATGAACGTAAGAAACCAGCAAGTACTGAAATGAGATTTCCAATTACAATACAAATTTTTGACAAAATATGCTTGTGATCTATAACGCTGGAAGATAGACATACATATACATGGGTAAATGTTAATTATTGTACAACTGCATCACAGGATTCTAAAGTAAGGAGCAGCAATCAGTTAAGTATGAATTACTACTGGGGAAGGGTAATTAATAGAAACTAAGAGTTGTTCACAATACTAGTTCTAAATTCATGTGTGATGTTTGTTTCTGGTGTATTATACCACTGGCATTAGCCTTTATCAGCTATGCACTGCATGAATAAACAGTGTCCACACAATCAATACATATCTACAATTCTGTTATCAGCCACTAGTAGAAGTGCCTCCACCAACTCGAATGATTCATTTTACTGTGTAACCACTGACAGATGTGGAAATTTTGGAAGTTACACTCTCATAATTACCTCTGGAACATGCAAATGTAAATGGCTAGTGTTGAGGAAATTATTTTTTGGATCAACTTTTGTCATGAAATTGCGTGCAACTGTCAGTGCTATTCTAGCTGACTCCTTCATTACATCTCCAAGATGACCAGTCAGTTCAAGTGACCCCTCACTGTTATCTTCATGGGGACGTCTGGTTGTTGTTTCAATGTATAGTGTCGATCCACCTGAAAATGCAGTTTGCCTACTCAGTGCTTTAAATCAGAAATGCTACACACAACTGTTAATTATCACTCAAATAAAACACCCAACTAGATGCAACATTCAATCGTAAAATTTTATTGCTTTGTCGTACAGACGCTGCTCGACATGTTTCGGGCATTATTATGCCCATCATCAGGAGCCCGTCAAACTGCCGTTGCAGCCTCTGGTTTCCGTATGAATGTGGAGGTGGACGTGT
>Ga0268261_10002158_pt1 | contig 14012 bp, 8 predicted proteins | sample TergutNc150P1_FD_190353 | JGI IMG/M metagenome (GOLD analysis project Ga0268261, IMG submission 190353) | Nasutitermes corniger P1 segment gut microbial community from laboratory colony in Florida, USA - Nc150 P1 (SPAdes) (version 2) | ecosystem: Host-associated > Arthropoda: Insects > Digestive... | reverse complement strand
GTGTGTTGTCAGGTAGAGGTCTCTGCGACGAGCTGATCACTCACCCAGAGGAGTCCTACCGACTGTGCTGCGTCGTTGTGTGTGATCTAGAAACATCAAGAATAGGTGCTCCATATATGTATGACATTAGTAGCCTAAGGGTTAATGATTTAACCCTTATCCTGCTAACGTGGAGAAAATGGTAATCTCCTAATAATGCCAGCAAATAGCAGATGGGATTTAATTCCGGGTTTTAAGGGTTAATGCGAAGTAAGGTTACGAAGTTTCACGTTGATCTCGGTATCATAATGGCTGTTCTAGTGTAGGTCTGACTTTGTGTCTAGGAAAGTCTTTGTTTTGAATTCTGTCTCCATTACCACGCCAGTTTCCCTACAGTTATCACAAAATAACATACAGGTCTGCTTCAGATAATTTCCGAATAATTTTTATTGTTTAGAGCTGAACCTCTAAAACTTGCAAATTTGTTCTCTTCGTGTTAAGTTTGGATGTTTCTGGAAGTGTTTTAAATGGAGTTAAACTTTAATAGTTTACTTCATAATGAACTGCTTTGAAAGGCATTGTCGTTATTATTTTCAAGGCTGTGATTTTGATTGCAGAGTAAGAGAGAAAGAGAAACATTTAGAAATACAAATATTACAAGCACGCAACAGTACTCGCTCATTCTCAAACATTTACATTGCTAATAAATAAATTGAAGCCGACAGTTTTACATTTACCCATTAAAATCAAACATCCTATTAGATTTAAATGCTGATTGTCCGAATATGTTAAAATACAGGTTTTGCATGAAGTAATGCAAAATGTTGTAAGAGTCCTTTAGGTCTGAACAGTGCGTGGTTGGTTGCTTGATGGATGATCAAAATATATTAGCAGCCCGTTCCTACAGAAAACCTGTCATGAACCTCGTTAACGCTGTTTCTTTATGCATTGCTTGTGCCCAGACTTGACTTCTGTTTATTATCCGGGGCTCTCCACTGAAAACGTAATGCAATCAGAAGCTCTGTCTTGGTAAGTTCAATTCAGAGTAAGTTCATTTCAGAGCTACCATGCCGGTCTTATGTAATCAAGGTCGATATAGGACGTTGGTGGTACCAGCGTTTTGTTTGAAGTGTTGTGAGTTCAAATCCTATTGCTTAGAGCAGATGCTATGTATTTCATCTTTCTTTCCTCACCACCTCATTAACTGCAAAAAGGTATAAAAGAATGTTAAATGAACCATCAATCATTTTGCCACATATTTTTATACGTATATAATAATTGCAGTTCAAGGAGTTTCCTCTTGCAGCGTCGGACATGAGTTGAAACGGATGAACAGTTAAACAATTAAACGTCTGAGGATAGGACGTCAGCTTGTCAAATGTACCGAGTAGTGCTGTGAATCCTTAATCCTAAGGAAGTCCTACTGCTCTTGCCAATATTACATAGCACGTTGGTATGAAAAGTTTGATTTGGTATTACGAAATGCATAACATTAACACATAAAGACGAGGGTGTCTCTTGGTCTGCTCCGAAACTGCTGAGCGGATATCGATGTTTTTCGAGTTCTACACCAATCGTTGCTGGACGACTCGCAGTGACGAGGTTTTGTTTACATCCAGCCCTTGTTGTACGACTGAGTTGCGTTTTTGAAAAGGTGGGTGTAAATCAAACATGATATTTCCCTCAGAAATAATGGGTTAGCGTAATAGTACGCAGCCAGCCAAAGGGCGTTAACCGAAAACGAGAGAACGCAGATTAGGAAATTGTGTTAATTATGAAGGGACATGAAAGCATGAGGGCATAAAACAGACGGACGTAAAACAGGGACTGGGTGTAAGTACGTAATGATCAGAACAAGCAGTCGACGTTGCTGAGAAACTTCAGGCCTATTGTCTGTTACAAGGGGAACAGACAAAGGCACCGGTCGGGGTGGTACTGAAAATCCGTGAACGACGTTCGTTTGCTGGTCGTATCTTCAGTACGTTGTAAATGGAGCGGACGTAGGCACCCAGATGGCATGTCGACAGTAGGAGATTAACGACTGTTTCAATAGAAACCGATTTAAAGCATAATAATTGTTTTATACTAGTGGTTTTCTTTGCGGTACCGGGTTGTATGTAAATACTGCGGAAGACAAACAGATATGTAGTTTATTTGTTTCCGAGGTGAGTTGTTAGCAGGGAACGCCCCAAAATGCGTTCAGGTGATTCAGTAATATGGGTCATAATACAATTTAAAGTGAATGCAACGTATTCGTAATAACTTTGAAAGGACTCGTAAGATATAGCCTACGCGTTGAATTTAGTTATGCCGTCGTGGAAATAACGTACCAAAATCATTTCAAAGACTATTACGTGTACCGTTCAAAGTTCGACAGAAAGTAGTCGAGTTGTAGGGTCGTTGTTGATTGCGGATAGCGTAGACGACGAAACTAATATGAGTTTTTAGTTTTTTTTTTTTTGGAAAGATCTTAAAACCATATGATGCCCTATAAAAGAGTAAGGAAGTAGGGCTGTAATGCAATTTGTGAAGTTTTCGTAACGGCGTAGCAGAAGATACTGTTCTTCTGGGGGTGACATTGCATCAGTGGGTAATTTGATCGGACGGTTCGAGGCATCGTAATGTTCTCATCTTCAAGGGTTGTAATGTCGCATATAACAGTGTACGCAATAGGGGAAAAATTTCCGACGTCAGGAACAAAAAGAAAATACTCAAACGTTATGTTCTGTCCTGTCCGAAGAGAAATTTGGTGCTGTTGGCACTCGAATTGGTACACGCCAACAAAAAAACTTTTATCTCTGTTCGATGAGGGCTGTCGAAAGCCTCAGGTCAGAAGGCTAAGAAACTTAAAAAACGACGGCCGTATAAAATCGGAGCCGTACAGCTACTCTTTAGTTAGCACTGGGAAGCAAGAAGCCGGTGCAAGTGACTTCAAGAATCGGCAGCCAGTGGGTATCTTGAGCTAGAACTCTTGCTTTTCTTGGATGAGGAATGGTTTACATAAAATGGGAATATGAACAACCAGAATAACAGAAATGGGTGTTCCGAAAACCTCCATGTTGTTCATCAGCTTCCTTTGCATGACCTGAAAAATTTGGGAGTCATATGCTCTCAGTGCGCGTGAAGTCGTACTGCCCGTGTTGTTCTAAGAAATCATAATTGCTTCCGGTACGTTCGGTTATTTGTGACACCATTCTTCAGCGAATTAACAGAAGAAGAAAAGGTGTACTGTTATTGTTTGCAGGAGAGTGCCACAGACCACACTGCAAACTTTTCAATGGCTGCCCTCTAAGAGATATTTGGCGGACGGTTGATTTTGGCGTTGTATAGATCTCCATATCTGAACCCATTCGACTGTTGATTGTGGCGTACACTGGAAGGTGGTCTTCGTGTGAACAATTCGCATTCGTTGCGAGAGGTGAAAGACCGTACACGAAGAGAAATTGCTGGTATTCCAAGAAAAGCCCTCAGCTATATGCTGAGAAATATTGGCACTAGGGTCTTCGGCCTCCTTCGAAGCTGAAAGTAACACTTCGAGACTCCCATCCGAAATACGGTAAGTTTAACCGCGGGGGAAGTGCGGAGCAAAAACTCTCGGCGGAAAGAGGCTTCGTACGCGATAAAGTTTTCGCGAGAGTTACCGTGCTGAGGCTGACGATTACAGACAGGCTGCCTCCGTGTGTGAGAGTGTTTGCGTCGAAGGTTGGTCGGAAAATACGTTTACAATGCATATGTTATGGATTATTATTTTAGGCTTTAATATTAACAGTTCATACTTAACTTCACTGCTGTCCAACTACTTTTCCACCTTCCCTGCCTCTCTTGAGGCATTTATCATATCGTGAGACCATCTTTTCTGTTCCTGTTTATGCAAGTCTTTGTAATGTGTCGACAGACATCGTGTCTCAGCTCTGCCCACCTCCTAATCTTCTTTAAACCTGTGGTCGTGGAACACCAACAAATGACTCCGCAGTCGATATTTCCGATTGCCTTACCTTCTTTATAGCGAATTGTTATGGAAAAGCAAGCACAGTAGCGCAATTGGAAAATGAACACTATCTAGCTAAGGCCAAAAAAGAATAGACATTCTCGGAAGCCATCGATTAACCGTGTCCCTCGAAGCCCTTTATCTCTCTTCCGAACTCAGATCATAATTTTATTAAAATTTAAAGTTCGGTGTGTGATTATAGCCGATAGAAAGTTACAGATTTCCTCTAATTTGTCTGCCCTTTTAGAATCTAATTCTGTTTTTCCAACACGTTCTCCATTTATACTAACTGCAAAGAGTACTGCTCTGGTATCCCACATGCTTATAATAAAGTTTGCTGATAATTTGATAGTACCTACGTCAGTTATTAAATTTAATTTGTTAGCTGAAATGGAAATTGATAATGAACACCATCAATTAATTAATCCACAATTTGGTGTTACGAGTTACGACACCATGCTTTAGTCCGGTAAGTTGTTTATCAACATTTCGAAAGAAAGTACAGACTCCATATCCGGAGTTTACTTGTACATACACATGTGTTTATGCCTACATACCTGTGAAGTGAGCACACCTAAATAAAACATATTTCTGGGGCCGTAGCTATAAGCGTGGTCGAGAGTGGAATGAAGTGTGAATGACAGACAGGCTTAGAGCTTTTATCGCTCCCCTTCTACATGTAAACTGAATGGCTTGAATTATGTTATTCGGGCTCATTACCAAATAGATCTGTTAAGCATCTGCTGGTATCTATTCAAATCCAAAGTGGTTTGTTACTATGTTACTTTTATTACTGTTCCGTGTTGGCTATGAGTCATGCTTAGTAACAGGAATGAGGTAACTAACACAATGCTTCGAACTGTGGAATGCCTTATTCATGAATGTCATCGGTTGTTTTCATCTGTGTTTTGGTTGCGAGGCTATAATATAGACTGCTGCTTCGAGGGAGTGGGCTCACGGAAGTGATAGTCCTGAAAATGAATAGTCTTCAGCAGCAGGTGAACTATTTCTTAGACATACGCGCATTAAAACAAAAAGTGGGACTGAAGCCATCAATATGTAAACGGCACGCGGAATTTCATATCGGAAAGTTACATAAATAAGTTTTATAAGACAGGAACAGAAATGAGATTGAGAAGGAAGAAAGAAACATGAGTACAAGAAGGCGAACAAACCTCCGACCGAAATTCAAAACAAAAAGGAAGTTGAAAAATTTGAAAAAGAGTTGGACACTGCTGCATCGGAACAGGACAATGACACAAAGAAACAAAACGTAGGTCTGCGATGATAGTGAAGACGATGATTTTGAAACAGCAATTGGAAGTGAAGAAGAGGTATGGTGCAGATGTACATGTTGTGGAATGTCGGTGGAACTGTCGTTATGGTACATATGCACATGTTGTGGAATGTCGGTGGAACTCTCAAGGTACATATATATATATATGTTGTGGAATGTCAGTGGAACTCTCATGGTACATATGTACATGTTGTGGAATGTCGGTGGAACTCTCACGGTACATATGTATATGTTGTGGAATGTCGGTGGAACTGTCACGGTACATATGTATATGTTGTGGAATGTCGGTGGAACTGTCATGGTACAGATGTACGTATTGTGGAATGTCGGTGGAACTGTCATGGTACAGATGTACGTATTGTGGAATGTAGGTGGAACTGTCATGGTACAGATGTACATGTTGTGGAATGTCGGTGGAACTGTCATGGTACAGATGCACATGTTGTGGAATGTCGGTGGAACTGTCGTTATGGTACATATGCATATATTGTGGGATGTCGGTGGAACTGTTTGTACGTGCGTGTTGTGGAATGGGTGGAACTGTTGTTATGGTACACATGTACATGTTGTGGAATGTCGGTGGAGTTGTCGTTATGATTGCTTGTGTGGCCTTTGCTTTCAAATGCCCTAACTTCTTACAATTTTTTTTGACATTAATACATTTTAAATTTTGGACTTTTTATTGCCGAGTCTATTTTTAGTTGTGTTATTGTTGCTGGATAGCTTTATGATATTTGCTGATAGTTTCTACGGAGGCAGTGAAAGTAGACGGCTGTAATAATTTTGTGTATCATTTTGTTTTAAAGTTGCCGAGTTTTAGGATTCCTTTTGTTGGCATATTTCTGAACATAATTGTTCACTGCAAGCATATATTTTACTATCCATTTAAAAATACCGTAACAGAGATTTAATGGGAGCAAGGAATTAAATTTTCACAACAGAAAGTTGAGCTTTATGGTTGGTAATTTATCACATTTTCTTGTCTTTTATTGTGTGTTATACTAAAGGTACACAGAGCTCGACAGTGGTGCGCCTTCTTGTGAAAATCACAGCTGAGGTATTGGCCTGTTGCTCTTGTGAGTGAATACCGGTCGATGCCATGCTTTTTTTTTTTGTTCATTGATGGCCACTTTATTGCATTTTTATTGCTAATTAAAACAAGTTGTGTTGAAAGCAAAAGTATCGAGCTTGTTAATAATGTGTTACTCCGAGTTCTGATACAAGGTTTTAGTTCAGTAACGAGTTTTCCCTAAATATCCACCTTTCCCCCATTCTACAGTATTTGCAGTTGAGTGTACACGCAACAGTAAATAAGATATACTCAGTATTGACACAACGGAATGCATTAAAATCTTGAACAGTAAGCATATACCGCCGAGAACCAGGTATCACCCAATACCAGTTGCGAAACGCGGTATATTCAAGTGGATTTATACACGATTACGTACTAAACCACATCCGTACCAACTAAGAGGTTCAGTAAGTTATCCTAATATTAAAACAACATGACTTTAAAGAAAGAACGTTCTTGTCGTCGAGGAAATGTACGGTTATTCGTACAGTAATGGTAGAATTGTTTCTGAAGAATATCGGTATGGTAAGGGTGACGAGATATTTTAATATCTTAACAAAAATTGGTAGTCGTTGATGTTAGTGGCTTAATACAAAATACAGCAGAACTCCATTTATCCGGATTAATTGAGACGCCGAGCCATCCGGATATTCAGAAAATCCGGATAATTGGTTTTTTTCTCTGAAATAGCTACATTGGCAGTGTGAAGTTGGCCTTTTACTATTTACAGCATGTACCTGCGTCTAAACCGTTCGACCTCTCCTGGTTTGAAGTTCCAGAAGCCAAAACACTGTAATTTACTTGATCCGATGACCAGTAATTTCAAGGCAAGTTTGTTTTGTGGAATTCTCGACAAATGTCCTCGAAGGGCCAAGCCGATCCGGCTAATTGGCAATCCGGATAACCAGCATCCGGATAAGTGGAGTTCTGCTGTATTTCTAAAGACCTTAGTAAAGAACATTTTATTGTACTGTGATGCGGTGTTTTACTGCAACAAAACGACAATTTATTTTATGATTATTTCTACTTGCTGTACTGTCTGATGCCTGCCGTAGCTTAAAGATATTAAAAATTAGTGTAAACTGTGTTGAATAATCCAGTTCCTATCTCACAGAAGACAGCCGGTGTCCATTTTGAAAACTAACATGTTATTTTTAGGGAGATACTTTTTTATTCTGAGAATCATATCGTCGTGTACGTACTTGCTTGGTACTAGATACTGAATTGTGAATAAACATATTTTACGAACTTGGCGACGATGCAAGGCATTGGGATTACGTCCGAAACATGTTACACGTCCAGCAGATGTGCTTAAGTAATTTATTTCTTCACAAAATCGTGATAATACGATAATACTTGTAACAGTAGAATTTATGATTTCTGCTCGGAACTGCTTATTATATGTATATCACTACTTGTATTGCGCAGTATTGGCTAAAAATCATAACAGTAGAGAAATGTAGACACATGTGTCGAGCCGAGCTGAAGTGCGGTGCATTCTTTATGTGGCCCACGCTGGTTCCTGAATGATTGAAGATGTGCTGGAAACCAAACGGGTGTGACTTTTCCTTCGACATTGACTTGGCGTGTATCAGTGTAGTCAGGGGTCTCCAGCTTATGTTGCCACTAGCAAACATGGTTTACATACTACAGCTGCCAGTCTCATCACCACCACCACCACCACCACCACCACCGTCATCATCATCATCATCATCATCATCATCGATTCTACAGCCCTGGGTGGGCCTTGGCCTCCTCAAGCAAATGTCGCCAGCGTCCTCTATCCTAGGCATCCGCCCGCCCAATTTCTACAACCCAGTTTCCTTGCTTCTTCCTCTACCCCGTCAATCCATCTTGATTTCGGTTATAGCTGTCAGTTTAGTAATATAATTTTAAAACCCGTACCTCATAATGTGGGTTGGAACAATTTTATTTTCGGTTGAAATTCCAGATAGACCGGTCAGTGGTGTCGGTTGTTGCATCGGTGTTGAGGAACAAGACCAACATTTTCTGTAGCATTTAGACACACTGGAAACGAAAAGGCAGTTCTAAAGGCTTCACTATGACCGTTTGTACATAGAGCTTTGTACGAAGGTGTATATAATACACTATGCCTTTATTAAAACATAGGACGAAATAATCAGACAGTAACCTTAGCCAATGACCAACTTGATACACAAGTTTTTTTAATTAAATTTATTACAATCCTCTACATGTTTCGAGCAATATCTTGCTCATCCTCAGGAGGTCAAATTGTATTAATACAGCTTCTGGTATCGTCACTCTCAGTAAGTGACCGTCCGGTGCACAGGTTGAGAAAGAAGCTGAGAGTGACGATACCAGATGTTGTACGAGTATAAATATAATTTGACCTCCGGAGGATGAGCAACATATTGCTCGAAACATGTAGAGGATTGTAATAAATGTAATAAAAAAAACTTGTGCATCAAGTTGGTCATTGGCTAAGGTTATACAAGGATGCACGGTCAGCGAAACACACACACACACACACACACACACACACAAACCAGACAGTAGTTTGCCACGCGTTATTTTGATACGCAGCGGCCTATCTTTACATTGCGTTATTCCACCAGAACAAAATATTTTCGGTTGGTACTTAAGCCGCATCTGCACAGCTTTTTTGCAACATGTGCTTGTTTCGGATGCACTTTGGTGATTTCTGATCCTTCAGTTCTGTCGGTTGATCTATTCCTAGACCTCAGCATACCCTATGTTGTAGTCTTCTGCTGTGCAGCATATCCATTGCCTGCAGCAGTCATTCACATCCTTTTAAATTTATCTGCCCACTTGTGTACATTGTTATTGTGATTCATGTTGCTATCGCTATACTGAATTGTCACCCTTCCATAAATTTCGCTACCTGTCTGACCTTTTCTCCTTAAAAATCAGTTTGCAGGTGTGTCTAGACCTGAATATACAACAACGTCACTGTGTATACGTAGGTCTTCGATGCTGCTCTCAATGTCTCTCCAACTCGCGGCCCACTAGGCACATTTGTAAATTAGATACGTATATACTACAAAATTGCGCAGTAGTTAAAGCGGTTTTATTGCTACTTCTCCACATGCTGCCCGCGAACCCTCCCACCGTATGGGGTGTGGCCCTTTGCCATAAAAATTGTTGGACGTCCATGGTTTAGACTATGTAGCTTCGATGGTAGGCAGATGAACATCACTTTCTCTTGACATAGGAGAAACGAAATACTGAGAGGAAAGTGTGTCAACAGTATCAAAATTTTTATATGGAATGCCTCGGTAGCGAACCCCGATCTCCGCGATGAGAAGCCGACACTAATTTTTGGCGTGTCTTATGAGTAAAAGTACCATATTAGGTTTTTTGTAGTATTAGGCATATTTCAAGAAATCACAAAGCTGTGAAAATGTTTGGAAAGTGTAGACCAGTCACCATCAAATGGACATAATTACATTTTTACTAGGAACTAGGGTGAATATGAATTATATGTTGATTGGGGTAAATTTTTTATATTGCAGGTTGTATCAATGTAGGGCGCCAGGTCGCTGAGGCGACTAAATTTCGTTGGGTTGCGCCTAATATTTGTGCATCCTTAGTATGGAATTTGCTCCATGTCACCCCTCTGGCGCCTAGAATTTTGAGATAGTTCATGTGTTCCTGAAAAATATGTAGACCCCTGGTTTAGTGCTTGCTTGATAGAACAGTACTGCGAGTTCTCATTCTCGTAATCGAAGAGCGTGACCAGGGAAAATTTGAATTGTTTAGTTATCGATTATGATCGATATCCAAACTATTCAAATAGGGGGGTTCGTAATTAATCAATAATTATTGGCTAATTATGGATACACCACATCGTGCATGCATTTTGTGTTGCACACTTTGTAAAATTAATATTTTTAACCTGCGTGCTCTTCAGGGAGCTTACATTCCGAGAAAGTCTGTAATCATTCACGTTTGGTGTAGAAACTACTTGATTGTCGAAAGAAATAAGTTGCAGACTTGATTATTTATTTACGATGGGCCCTCTCGTTTTATTATTTGATCATGTGTTCACTTTTTAAGTATTTAAAATGTAACATGTATAAACTTATTGCTACCTGTATGTTGATTTAATTAAAAATAAACAAATTAATATCTGTCTAAATAAGTAAGTGAATAAATAATTTAATTGTGGGGCCTGTGTCATTGTTATCGACATGTTGAGGCTGAACACTGGCTAAAATAAAAGTGCTGGAAGTTGTAGATGGCTTATTCAAAGCTAACTTAGTTGACGGAAGCCGAAAACTTGCATTACACAAAATATTATCTCTTCCCTCCATTCATAATAGTGTACGTTTGGACAAAATGATGGGACTAGACTACAAGGTATACACGCATGTGAGTGGCATAAGAAAAACAGTACATTTAACAGGGGTTTTATTTTTTGTGGCGCAACAGCCGAATTCGGGCCTAGGCCGCCTCAATATTGAGGTTTCTAGATCACGCACCATTACACAGACATTCACACCCGGTACGACCCCTCTGAATGAGTGAGAAGCTTGTCGCAGAGGCCGCTACCTACGCAACACACAGCAAACACCAGACAAGACGGTGTACGTATAATGTAACATGAGGAGCGTCTGCGTAACCATTGTTGCCGTGGAAAAGATTTAATTACGAGCATTACATATTCTGAGTGTTTGTGTATAACCTTAGTAATCTAGTATGCAAAGCGCACGCCGCATTATATTGTCTTCTGTAGCCTGTCTCGCTGTACCATTTTTTTCGTATTATCTAATAAACTGAACAGTTTTCGTAAACAAAGCTTTTGAACATTAAATATGTGTTTTGATTTTCTCTACACCTTTGAAACACTTCTCATCCTAAGAAGAATTCAGCGAGTTACTGTCATAAATGTACAGAGCTTTTCGTGTAAAGTACCCGTTATTTTTGTCAAATTTTAATGAAACTTGAATTTTCTCGACACATTTTCGAAAAATACTGAAATATAAAATTTCTTTAAATTCCGTCTAGTGGTAACCGAGTTCAGTGCGGACGGACGTGACGAATTTAATGGTCGCTCTTCGCAATGTTGCGAACGCGCCTAACAAGAGATGACCATTCTTGCCGTCAGCGGGATTAGAACCCGCGATCCTAGGAATCGAGCGGCCGCAGACCTACGCCTTAAACCGCACGACCACCGCTGTCGGCCGCACTGAACAGATTGATATAAGAAATTGTGATTTACAGGTGCCCGGCTTCCAATTTCAGCCGGGTAGTCGCCCATTGTTATTGTGACTTTTTATGTTTTTTTTCCCAGTATTTCCAGGCATACGCCAGGATAGCGGGCCTACTTCGGTTAGGCCACGATCATCATTTTCCGAATGCTTTGCAATTCGTCACTTGCCTATATAATCTTATGTATCAGCGCTAGAGAGTGCGAGATGCCGGCATTGTGGTATAATGAACTATTATGAATTTATTGATGGACCCGAAATTTCTTGTTTAGAAAACAGCTCCGTGCGTGTAAAAACAGTTCATTTCAACACGTCTACCAAGTCAAAGACCGTAATTTCACAAGACAAATCCTGAATTATCATCCAAGAAGACAGTTACGACTTCTTGCACACTGAGACGAGGCTGTTGAATCTTGTCAATTCTTAAGGGCGATACAGGTCACTAAAGACCCAACTTTGTGTGGAATGCGATGACGAATGTAGGGTAACACTGCTGTCTTGTATGAAGCATTTTTATTTAACAGTAGGTCTGTACATATTCCTGGCACACGTGAACATAATCTTGTCTTATCACTGTGCGGGACATAATTCGATGATTTATTTATCCGGAGAGTGATAAAATTTTTGTTTTCAGTTATACAGTTCACAAGCGATTTTTTTCAGTGTAAAACTTGTCTTTACATAGGGCCCATACCAAATTTTGATAACAGACAAACTGAGAGACCTAAGCATAAATGGGCGAATGGTACAGAATTTTTTTTTGACAAAGCAGATTAGAGAATGTGAACTGTATTTATCTTTTTCAAGATTCGGTCCACCGATGATTTTTCTGAACACTAAGAGTTCTGTATAAGCGGGAATTTCTTCGCCAACCAACTGTCCAAATTTTAAGAAATTACATGCATCATGGAGTTTTTCCGTGACGTATGTGTACTGTTGTTTGTCTTATACAGTGAAGTCTTTTCCCGTGATGTGTTAAACTGTGAATAGTGGATCAGAGTTCTAGTACATCCTGCGGCGCGGCTTCGTGGTTTATAAGAACAACAAATGTTTTAATGTTAGTTATATTTGTTCCTTCAGTACCACTTCAGCAACTCATATATTATTACTCTGTTTGCCTTCGCGCCCCCACCGTAGGAGGTTTTGCGCCCCACATTAGAAAGAACACTTGCCTTGAAGCAAAACGGAACGGAACGTGTTCAAACTTTTAAGAAGAACCTTGGGGAGATCATTACCGACCACGTGATTTCGATGTTGGAGATCCCTGATGTAGTGACTGAAGGAAGACCTTCAGAATCATCAACGGATAAAAAGTGTGGCGTGGCCACCAAAAGTCGCTTCACATCAGTGCGTTCCTCCTGGTATGGCTTCACAGTACAAAGCATTATCCTCCTCTGGCACCACTGCCTTTTGCACTAACGGTGGGTTTTATAGTCTGTGCACTTTGCCTAGTAGTCTACTCGAGTAACTGGAGTGATTCGTTTAAGATTGTACAATCACTTGAACATAAAACAAGTTATAGGGCCGCACGATGCTGTGTTTCAGTCTTCAGGTAGACAGAATTGGAGGGACTTGTTAGATAAAAAGCACGTCTGTTGTCATGGTAAATTCTGATGCAGGTCTTCAGTACCAAGCGTAGTTCTGACCTTGCTGTGAACCAGGTACGTCGCTGCTGAAACCCGTATTTGTTACCTCGCTGTGGTATCAGAAGAAAGCACTCCTGCCAGCTCTTTGCACTCGAAACTGATCGTCTGTGGTATCATGCATGGTGAACTTAAAATTTACCTTGGAAGTGGGACGCATATTATATACCTGCTGCAAATGTCAAAAGAGTTAATCGAAGACTATTGAAGATCGTGGGAAAATGTAACATACGAACGGACGAACAGACATGCACTTTCTTATGTGCGTTTAACATGTGCGTGTAGTGACAGAACGCGTGGTAATTTAGCATTATGTCTACCGACAGGGTGTACGGCGTAGTAATGCGGGTCCCTACCGCTGTCTTCTTGTGGGAAACCTGAGAGGGAGGGTCTAGCTCAGGCACCATGATACTGTGGAACTGGTCACGGCCATCAGGAAGTGCAACGGGGGAATAGCTGTCGATCTCGGGCATTCTGTTGTCGTTCTCGAAGCACATTCTCCGTCGTTCTGTTATAGTGATGCCCAGCTTGTGAACCGGCCTCGTGCTTCGCGGATGGCAAAGGAAGCTGCCGACGGCCTGATCTCTATGACTCAAATCTGGCGGCGTCAGTTTGTGCTGCACTGTGGCCGAGGTGGGGCTGGACTCGGGGCTTGGAGTAATTCCTCTCAGCAGGTGGTGTTGTCGAGACCCTCATACATCTTCTGCATCACGATGAAGAATAAAGAGGATAAAAACATTTGGCTTTCACCAGAACCACTGCTGGTGCTGCCAGTGCTCTGTTATAAAAATTAACTTATAGTCCTCTTAACTGTAGGGGG
>Ga0268261_10002157_pt1 | contig 14016 bp, 9 predicted proteins | sample TergutNc150P1_FD_190353 | JGI IMG/M metagenome (GOLD analysis project Ga0268261, IMG submission 190353) | Nasutitermes corniger P1 segment gut microbial community from laboratory colony in Florida, USA - Nc150 P1 (SPAdes) (version 2) | ecosystem: Host-associated > Arthropoda: Insects > Digestive... | reverse complement strand
ATATATATATATGACATTAGTAGCCTAAAGGTTAATAATTTAACCCTTATCCTGCTAACGTGGAGAAAATGGTGAGCTCCTAATAATGCCAGCAAATAGCAGATGGGATTTAATTCGGGACTTAAAGGGTTAAACTGCCAAATGACCCATAAAGGGGTTGCAAACAAGTTTGGAGGAATTTTGTTCACTCCTATCCAGTATACTGCAGTGGGTTGCTAAGCTGCAGGACCCTTGGAGGTTACGGTTTCTTTGTGGAGCCAGAATGGACCCCCTCCACCTCCTAAACCCCTCCAAAAACTATGATTTATATGTTAACACATAGCAACTGTGCATTTGTCCCAGCTCACTAATATGGTTCCAGACACAGCCCACTATGTTTATTGCTTGCACTGGAATCTACTGTGGGTTGAAATATCAACACTGCCCTGTGAGACGAACACTAATAGTTGACCAGAAATATTTTCAATGGCGTACTGTACCCATATAGTTCAGACAAAATTAATGCTCAGAAATTGGAGATATCCACAAAAAGTGATGTTTACAGCTGCAGGAGGAAACACAGACATGCCTCTTATGGTGTTGGGGTACTCTGTAGGGGTTGTGGGGCAGTAACATGTGACACACAGCTGTCAATCTGCTAAAAACATATTGGGCACCCTCGAATAGCTGGAATTTTATACAGTAGTCACATCACACCTTTAGATCTGTTTTGCTGTCACTGTAGAAGAAGCTCATATCTGCGTGGCATTAGGTTTCTGCAACTGTGCCCAGTTGTAGGGAAGAGACTAAGTAAGGCAGACGATTGACTGTAGGCATTCAGAAATGGCCACCAAGAAAATCAAACTCCAGGAGGAAGCCATCAATGAAATTCTGGTTGCTGACACCGACTCAGAACCAGGTGCTGAGGCTAGCGATGTTGAAGGTGATTCTGAGGAAGAAGAAGAAGAGCAACAACAACAACAGCAAGCCTCAACAGGAGTCAAACCACAGGCTGCAACAAGTGGCAGCAAAGAATATGAACAACAATGGAAACTACACACTGTCTCTGACACACTGAATGAGGCTTATGCTAAATTCTGTAACCCCATGGAGAATTTGGCAGTGGACGAGGTAATTGTAAAATTCATGGGCAGGGTTATCTTCAGGCAGTAGAATCCAAAGAAATGAAAATATTTCAGCATCAAAATATACAAACTCTGTGATGAATCAGGGTATATATATATGACATGAGAGTGTAATTGGGTAGAGACTAACAATCTGCCACTTGACAACATGACTGCAACACACGCGACTGTAAGACCTTTGACTTGCAGAGTTGAAGACTTAGGACACAAAATATTTATGGACTTTCTTTCCACCCCCAAGACTGTTTGATGACCTCGACAGACGTAAAATAAACTCATGCGGGACAGTATGACCCAACAGAAAAGACGTGCCCTGTGACTCTGGACCAAAACAACTGAAACTGAAAAGAGGTGACATAAGGGTGAGGATCAGGGGAGGTTTGAGTGCATCAGTTTGGAAGGACAGATGAGAAGTTTACATGCTGAATAACATGGACCCACCACCAGCAGAAGGAAATTTCTGTGACAACAGCAACCGCCCCGTGAAACCTCACATCGCGGTATGGTACAAACGGCACACGGGTTACGTTGAAAATTCTGATCATATGACCAACAGCTATTCGATGAGGCGACATACCTTCAAATGGACCACAAAATTGTTTTTCAACCTGGATCGAACAGTACGCAACAGTTGGATACGGTTATCTTCATGTGGGGCTAAATTTACCCACCGAGATTTCAGGATCCTGGTGAGGAATTTGATTGAAGAAGCTGGAAAAAGCCAAGATGACCCCACCCCCTGATTGGTTGGAAGACCAACTGTGGCTGCAACAAATGTTGTGCGACTCGAGAGCCGCCATAACAGCAACGGCCAGCGTAATCATCCACCAAACTCCACTGCAGTCTGTGTTCATCTCGCGGCCAGAGAAGGGGCACAACGTATAAGTGTGCCAGATGTGACGTGGGCTTGTTTGTGGTGCCTTGTTTCTCAGAATATACACCACAATAAATCTGTAAATCACCCCCATTGTGAATACTGTGTTGTGATAAAACAGTGATCCAAGGTGCTACAGACCTTCTGCAGCAACCAGAATTATGTGAGTAATGAACAATTTACACCACATTTTATATAATGCATGCAATTCACAGGTCTCAATTTATTATAAAAATAGATCAACATTTTCTCCCGAATTAACCAATTCGTAAACAGAGTGCAAAACTTGTATTTCCTTAAATTTGAAGGAAAAGCCTACAAGATATGCCGCTTGTTTCTAAGAGTAAGCATTAAAAATTAAAATTCCAAGTTAAAAATCTCGGCAAGCTACTGTTGTGCAGAGAGATTTAACTTGATGTTAAAGGGTTAATATACTGCCTAGATTACATAAAAAATCCCAGTTATATCCAGTCTTAAATATTCAAGACGAAAGTAGGGTGGCCTAATGGTGTATAATAATTCTTGATTATAAGGTGAAGTTCCATTGATATATCAGTACACAAATTGTTTCAATGATACAATAACTGTCGATTATCTCTTCTAAATTGTGTGCCTTTGGTTATATCCTTACACTGTTCTTAGAAAATATCAGTTTCCTTTTTAGCTTAGCAGAAATGATTAAATACAATTTTTATATACATTTATCCAATAACAGAATGCACATTTATACTCTGTAATAGGTCAGCTGACTTTAAACAGTAATTTTAAAAAGGGTTCAGATACACTCATTCTTACCTCTTCGCACTAGATGCAGGCAAGTGGTTAACTTCACACCCTTACTGTTTTACCATTCTGTAATGCACCCTGGTAACCCAAGAACATGAGGCTGGTTAGGCCCAAGTGGATGTGGATGTTTTGGAGAAGGGAAAAATGTCTTACCCTTGCCAGGATTTAAACCCAGGGCTGCCCAGTCCATAGACTAGTCATTGTGCTAACTACACTACCCCTGCTCCTCAATAATTTTTATGTAAAAATTAAGTAATTTTCTACTTTGCGTTTTACATGTTCTCTCTGATGATGGCCCAACCTGACTGAAACATGTAAGAACATTAAACTTACTGTTATTTCTTCGTAACATAGTGTATATTGTCTTTCTTGTAGAACAGTATGTAATGATAAAGCTAAATTTCACCCTAGGAGAGGCCATTAAGGCCCTGAGGGAGAGTACAGGTACACTCTACTCCTTCTTTAACCTCAGTGCTAGATGGGGGGGTGGGCAGGTCCCAGGGCTGTTCTGGATGGTAGAACAGTATGTACAGCTAATAAATCTCTGCAAACATATTTTCACCATCATATGTTTAATGAGACATCTGAAGTTGTAAAGTTTCTTCCAATGTCAGTCAATTTCCGAGGGTTCGGTGCTATAGGAGTTTTTATCATGCATTTTTGTCTATTGCTGTTACTGGAATAGTAGAGTCAGAACAGTTCTGTGGTATACAGCATCAATAAATATCTGGTAGAAAAAACATGTCTATACACACATGCTACCAAAGAATTCTAACACACCGCAGTACGGAAGAGGGCATTTATTCTGTGACGTCTGGTGCTGGATTATGGCTCACTTTCTGACGCTTCTTTGATTGAATATCAGCTAGTGTTTGTTCAATCGACCGGACATCTTTCTTGTTTTCACTTGGCACTGTAAATAAAGTTTTAATAATTACTAGGAGTACAGAACAGGTAATGTGAATCTAAATCATTATGTGTAGGCACAATGCATTTATATCTACATATAAAGGTATCTGTGTGCCATTTTTTTACTGGCGGTATGAAAGTAGAGCTCTGCACTTTTTCTGACCCTAAGAAAGACAGATGCGTTCTCTGCTTCCCAGTTGTTTCACCTTAAGTAACCAGTACCTACTGAAATGAAGACTGAGTGTTTCCCAAAGATACACAGAACAATTTAGATAAAATGAGAATTTCTAAAATGGCACTACCAGGGATAAACCTCGAGCTGCCTTTGCATAGAACGACTTCTTATGCAGCTTGCTGATAATTATGAAAAACTTACTTAAAATACTAGTATGATGTAGTGACTACCTCTTCAACTGGTATTTGATAAATAGTCCCTTATACTCCACAGGCAGTCACTCTAAAACTTTAGTCAACTGTGTAACTAAATTCTAAATTCATAAATGATACTCATAACAGCAAGAAGTGCATATCATTTATTCCAAAGGCTTTTACTTTTTGTCATTCTTACCATGAAACAGTTAAAAAGAACCCAATTCTCAATAACATACCAAAGCCATATAGTTTATTGGTCTGTGTTTTTCTAGCTGCTTCCTTTGCTGCCTCTCGACCAATCAGATGTTCATATTTCTCTCTGTAGTTGGAATTAGGAACAAAATCTTTTGTTTTTTTCAGTGCCCATTCCTCTTCTTGTTTCCTTTCCAGTTCTTGCTGCAACCAGCATTAAATGTCACAGTTCACATTACTAGTATGAAATGAGACAGCTTGTTTGAGTTGGAAAAGATTTTCGGGATCTTTTGCAGAATCCAGTTAATCAGTGTCAGTGTGCAGCAGTTCATCTGCCACGCTTAATGAGGTATCCAGGTGACTACAGATAGGGACATAAAGATTTTCATGACTGCAATACTAATTTTAAATTATTTAGACTTTTCTACATGAGCTTACAATATCTGTCCAAGACTGGCCTCACAAGAAACATTTTTACTAATTTAAAATGGCATGAATCATGACTCAGCAATAAAAAATGTTTTGAAAATCAGAATGTCAGTATATATTCTAAAAAAAAAAAAATCAGTCTTGAATAACATAAGAATCTGGTAATGGATATGCTATTGTTGCTTTACCCAGTGACATCACTAGCTCTCTCCCATGCATAATAGTTCTGGGAATACACCACTAACTGGCCCACATACCAAGTTTTAGTCTTTCTGAAGGAAAAAAATATACCTTCTGAGCCAACAACTTTGCTTTTTCAGGGTCCCATTTCTCTCCTCGTCTCAGTGCTGCCAGTTCATCATCACTTGGTGTAAACTCCCGCTTAAAAATCATCACATGTCGGTCTGCTCCTTCTTCACCTATTGAAAATGCTGGGACTCCTGCAACCTCTGCCACATCATGTCTGCAAAAGACTGGAATGTTATAATTCATCCATATCCCTATTACATCAATTTTACTAAAACTTACATCTATGCATATCCTTAACATGGATTCCATAAAACCATCTTTCCGATTTTTATCTTGAAACAGTGGTGATACTGGCATGTATTATGTGAGAATTAATAACCAAAATGCATTAACTTAACATCCACTTAGCTGCAGGTAAAAAGTATGACAGTTACAATATTTGTTCAATTAAATGCCTATCTTATGTTTTTTGTTATAACTGTGGCAATTACTAAACACACTTTCACAGAATCTGGTTACAACACGCACACTATTAAAATGGAACCACAGTACATACACAATGCTTCTGTAGACCTGTTCCATAGGTTCAAACTTCTGTTTCTGTAGTGATTCATCTTGTAGGAACTTGTTAATATTTTCTTCAATCTGAAATATGAGATTATATAAGCTTATCCTAACACTAACGTGGTATTTTTCACGAAGGGGTTTTATAACAACGTTCAAATTGTATAGTATTATACTTACTTTCTCTCTAAAAGCCTTAAGCTTCTCTTTCTCTGCCCTCTGTTTTTTCAAAACCTCTTCTTTCTGTTCTAAAATGGCAAAAAAAAAAAAGAAACACGAGTATAACAAAAAGATGGCTGCACGAAAGCACACACACTAGCACCAAAATGTGAAGCCAGAAGTATCTCCTAATATCACAACTAATCTTATCAAAATTCATTTAGAGTGACTTGGCTTGTCAGGTGCAGTTATGCTTACATGTAAAATGAATCATGTCATCGAAAGTGCTATTGTTGAAATATTTTCGAAAACATCCAAACCTTTCGAATACTTCCTTTATATTTACGTACCTGAACTTCAAGTCATATATTCAGATATAATAAACACAATGCTTAATCGGGAGAAAAATTCTCTGGTGTCAAGTTTATAAGAATCACCTGCAGTTTAATGGTTACACACGGAGTACTGCATAACCCTACTTCAAATGTTAGGTTACGTTGGAATCTTACTTTTCATCAGACTCCTTTCTTTGCTGCTCAAAGACGGCGGTTTGTCCATGGAATTTAAGATTGAGCCAAGTAAATCCATTTTGTAAAACAGTAATCTCGTTAGTACTATTCGCAACACTTAAGTTCTTACGCAAAAATCAACTCACAAAATTACACTCCCATTTCGCCCCATACCAAATGAAGCATTTGCGCGAAGAACACTTTCCTTCCGCCAGGTCCGTTGCTGTCGTTGGACATCGTTTCACACTCCAAATTCCACTTCCGGTCTTGCTGGCTTCTACTATATGATCCATGAATATTCGTCGGTGTTATATATGATCTGTGGGTGTGAGTACCCATGGTGGGTATGTTTCACTCGGTCCAGATTTGTTGTAGTTTACGGATCCCACTGACTGGTCTTCTACTTTGGTTTCCAATTCGCTGACGCGTTCACGTTTTCACATGCCCCTTTCACCATCCACTTAATGTGTGAACTTAGGAGTTCATCTGCCCCATCAATTCCGCATTGACTGTCGCCGGGGCCCACAGATTTGGTTCGATCACAAATTGGGTAGCAGGTTCCCTACGTTTTGGTGAGAATTTCTTTGCTCACCACATGCTTGTCTCGTTCTGGAGCCTCAGATTTAACTCTGTTGGTAATGGTCTCGCTTCGTCATTTTCTAATTATTTATTTAGAAAGACAACGCATTTGATGTATTTCCACTTCCCGATTTTCATTTACTAATTGACGATTTCATGATTTTGGGTTTCCGCCGTGGTGTGAATTATCTAATTTTATCAATTATTTTGCCTGAGCTGGTGCAAGAATTACGATACAGTTCCGTGAGGTTCTCTTTTATGAATGATCCATGTATAAGGACGAGCAGTTGTGTGCAACGCGCCCAGTGATTCGTCCTACGTTCCGAGGTGGATAAAAGTGTAAATAAAAGAACGCTATTCAGGATGTTGAGTGCGGTGTTATATAAAATATGCGTTGATGGTCGTATAAGTTCTATGTAGAATTACCTAAAATGTTTCAGCGCACTAGATTGCTGCATACAGTCTTCCACTTTAGATGAACAGTGTTTGCCAAGTTTATGAATAGTGAATGTACATTTGCAAATTTTTCGTGTCTGAGGTAAATAATATTGCCCGGGATCGAACATAACCTATTAACGTCCGTTCAATCTCAGTCTTATGTTTATGTCTAGCTAATTACGAGTACTGTAGCGCGAACGAAAACAAGATGAAGTTGCAAGAAGCACCGAACGCAATATGTAAGGTCGTAAAATTTCCCGCGTCTGTTACAAGTTATTTGAGAACAGAAGATTGTCAGAATGAACAATGTTATGCTCTCAAAGGAGGACTTCTGAAAGGTAAAACATAATACACGTACCAGTTCAGTTTACTTTTGTTGCATGATACGTTACCTCTAGATGTATGTCTGACTTGAGTCATCTGGTGTCAGTACAGTTACGTCTCTGAAAAGTAGCATATCTGATTTAAACCAACAGATACTCAATATGCGTGGCTGAGTTGGGGCCCAAACTTCGAAGTAATACGTACCACAAACGGTGCCAAAGTAGCTGCATGGACATTTGGGGCTGCCTTGCACCATTCAAGAACTAAAGTTACTTGCGTCACAGAGTTGCCCTGCAATGATGGTTCAGGACGTGTTTCGCAGTTTGTTGTGGGGTTGGAATGTGAATTGGATGGAGGAATGGTATGTGTTTTTGACATACGAGGATCTAAGGTTCTACGTGCTGTGCAGATGCCTTCCAAGGTTTGTGAACTTTAATTTAACAATGTACTAGCTCTTTAATTTTTGGATTATAACTTCCTTTTATAGAGATTTACATTTGAATAACTTTGTAAATGTTATATAAGATAACAGCTTATTAAAATCTTAATGTTGGTCATGTTTTGCTTTTCAGGATTAAATAATGTGCTTTGAAAATTCCTCTTTTGTTGTTTATCCTTATTACTTTTTGATTCTTGACTTGTTTGACTACTGGTCGGGAAGGTACACTGTACCCTAACAAGAGAATTTTTTAAATATTTTATGGCATTGACTGGTGCTTACTGCTTTCTGGGTTTGATGCCGTCTAGTTGATGTAGCAGTACCAACACTTTGGAGGAATCTGGTGCCACCATTTTTAGGACAGAAGAGTAAGCTGAGTCTGGAAGAGTAGGTCTTGATGTAGGGTAGAGAAACCTGGGGCTTTCACTGTGGTTGAATCTGTATGAAAATAGTGGAGTTGGGAGGGTGCAGATGATTGTCGATGAGTAGAAGGCGGGTAAATGTTAACAAAAACAAGAAGGTAAATAGTAAGGGAAGAAGAGTGAAATAAAATAATGTAAAATTCGGAGTCATAAAGATACAAAATGAAATAATAGGAGGCAATATATGGAGAGGAGCATTGCAGAAATCATTGTAGTGATAATTTGGTTTCTCAATTGCAGGAGACTGCATTCTGAACTGTGTGTCTGAAAAGTCTGATGTATCATATGCGTGAAATGAGAGCTTTGAACACACTCTACAATTATCATTCATATGTATATGTGAAACTTGCATTCAGGGGACAAGTGGTTACTTAACATTATAAACTCTTTGCTTTCTGTAGGTGACATCTGTGAGCATAGTAGATTGCGGATCAGAAGGATGCTATCCTCTTCCACAACTTCTCAGTTCTATGACTGGTGTGCTTGCAGTTGGCCTTGCTGGTGGACAGATAATGCTTATGGATCTCTGTCGAATAAATTGTGATGAAGGTAGGCCAGTGATGCATCAAAGTACTAGGGGGATTGTGTGTGCTGTGTTCAGGTTTTTGTGTCATCTGTATGCACAGTGAAATAGTACTGTGTTGCATAAAAGTAAAGACTCTGTCCATTGCGTGGAAGTGTACAATTACCTGTATGTTGGTGACATTGTGCTGCACAAAAATTGACTGAAATCAGAATATGACTAATGATTTACAAAATAGGAGGAAAGGTACTACGTAAAAGTAAGTTAGTTAAGAAAATTTGTGTTTGTAGCTCTGGTATATTATGACATGAAATGTATAACTTTTCATATGGAATAATTTTACAGAACATTTTACCAGCTAGAATCATTAAAAAATCACTGGAAGTTTAGAATTACATTGGAGTGCAATGTGTTGTCTTTCCAGTTAATTTTGTATCTGTGTATGAGGTCTTATAATTTAATAAAATAACTGATAGATTTGTGCAGCATCTGGAAATGTTAAGAGAGCCAGCATGCACAAGGTGCAAGCCAAACGTTTTTGGAATGGGGGCGTATAATGATTTTAGTGTTTCCTTACCTACAAGTCAGTATTGTCCCCTTCAAAGTGGTCCCCTTTAGAGTTTACACATTAGGTCCAGCACTTCTTCCACTGCTGGATGTGTCTGTGGATTTCTCATTTCGTGATGCTGTCCAACACCACCTGAAGTTCAAGTTGAATCTCTTTGATATCCTTGAATCTTTGTGCCTTTGACTGGAACCTCTTTGGGAACGGGACCTTAGAGATGAAGTTTCTGTCCGTTTTGGCTTGATCTTGTTGGTCCACACACACATTTGGGTTTGTATGGTTTTGCTAATGGTCTTCATTCAGCAAATTGGGCTCAAATTTTTGAGTAGTCTGCAGTTTGCTTAAATTTTAGTTAAAATATGTTGGCAGGTAGTGTATGATAGGCCCAGAATGTTAAAAACATCATTTGTCATACACAATCTGACTTGATGCTCTTTTTCGACTCTTTCATCAGTGCAGCTTGATGATGGGTAACCTGAACATTTTAAACCCTGAGTTGAAATTTTACCACTTTTGAAATATGAGTACCATTCATAGGCTTGTGTTATACTCATGTTTTCATTGTGAAAGGCATTTTAAATCATGTCATAAAACTCTGAAGCTGAGTGCTCAGTGTTGAAACAAAACTTGATGAAAATTCTCTGTTCCACATCACTGGACTACAGTGATTGCTGAACACACCCAACACAGATACACTAGATGCCAGCTGCACAAATCGCAGTTGTTAGTGACACTCATTACATTAAATCATAATGATGTAACTTATTGGTACCTGGTGGTGCGCAGCTGCATTATGTCTGGTTTGTGCTTCGTGCAGCCAATTTGTAAACTTCTGGCTTGCATCTTTTACTGGATTTCATGCCTAATGACTTATCAGTTATATATAATTATATATGAGTCACTGGAATGCAATTCTAAAACCACTTTTTTTTAACGAAAATGCACCAGTACAAATAAGAGATTGAGCAAGTACACAGGGGTCTTATTTCAGTATAATTGATAAAGATTTTATTTTGTTGATAAAATACTTCACAGTACGTCATAAAGCTGAGGGAAACATGGCTGGCAGATTCAGAATCTCCTGCACATATGTGATTAACAGATTTAGTGTACATTGCACGTGTCATCTCTCCACAAGTTTGTAAATAGCAGTGCTTGGGATGGTACAGAATGCATAAGGTTGTGTATACTTAAGTAATTTTTGTATGTGCAGGTCTGAGCATGGGAAGTTGCGCTGACTTGAGAGATGAACGACATGCTTGCCAGCTTCTGCCTATCAGTGTCCATGAAACTGACCAAGAGACATTGGAATATAAACGAGCTTACGCTGCCAGAACTGGAGACCATCTGTGTGTGGTGTTGAATGGTTAGTATTACTGTGACTCTGATTAATAGGTGTTGTATACATTTGTTGGTGTTCTGCTCTTGTAGTATTTATTTGCCTGTGTGGTGAATAAGAACACTGAGGAGTGTGAGGTTTTTCATGATTTTTTAGCTAAATAATTGCTTGATTTTTACCATGAAGATAGTGTTGGATACTTCCATTTATATCTAGTTTATAATTCATAACCCTTATACTTTTTTTGCTGCATAGTCAGCATTTAAATCAACGTTAGTAATGAACCCAGTATACATGTACATATATACACACACACACACACACACACACACACACACACACACACACACACACACACACACATACACTTACACATACACATTATACATGTACATATGCAAGTTACACAGGGGATATGCAGAGCTGCAAAATTGATTCTTTCTTTGAGACACATGAAAAGGTACCCATCAAAGTTACAGAACTACTGTACGTAGGGTGTACCTGTATCTCTGGTGAGTAATGCAGTTAAAATGTTGAAATATCGTGTAGTGGAGACTGACAGCATATTTCCTGTAATACAGCCAGGTCTCATTTGATGCCAGGGTTACCTTCCTAAAACGTCATGCAAATTGAAATCATGCAACTCGAACACGAAATTCCAATTTAAACTGTGCATTTCCTGGGAGCTGACAGCCTCATCCTGTATAGCGTATGACTATACCACTAGTTGACATATGGACCTGTAGAGTCTATATGTACTGTGTGTGTATATATATATATATATATATATATATATATATACACACACACACACACATTTTATACAATGTACGTAAGTTTCAGTACAATATATTTATTTATTTCTAATGCAATAAAAGTGTAAGAGACTCACATCCTTAGTTTTTTATACGGTTCATTCTGATAGGACTGTGGTAGTCGTGCTACACAAACAAACACTTTAGTTCCTAACTCAGCACTTTTTTTAATTCTATCAACGTAATCACAAAATGTACATGTGCTGCTACAGGCATGTCTAACATTATGTCAACAATTCATCTTTTTCAAGTCAGCTTTTTACAATGAATTTCTCTTCAATATTGATTGTCTTCTGCCAATTTTTCACTTTGATTGCACTAGGCGATGCAGATTTTACTTTCACACTGATGTTGGTAAGAAAAGCCAATGCTGTAAAAGAGGAAACTAAATGAGCTCCATGATTATATCACTTGTGTAAATCAATCCTCATGTGACTGATAGTGGGACAGTGACATTGCTTTCTGCTAGTCTCCTGCTAAAGAAAAGTGTGGCCACAGATGGTCTGTGCCACATTGCGTTACACTGAAATTATCACCTAAATTTGAAAAGTGATGTAAATTTTCAGTTTGTGTGAAAGGGAAACTGCACAAAAAGAAATTGTGTTAAATGAGACCTGCCTGTGTTTTAACATGAATACTGTAACAGCATAGAACAAAGCATAATGCTTATATGCTGTTGAACAGACATTACAGACCTTTTCAAAAACATATCCAAAGAATGTGATATTATAAATATCTACTTCTGTGTAAGTGGTAAGTACTTAAAACTGAATGCTAGGACTAGGAGTTTGAGATGTAAGGTTTCGTTACTGAGGATCCATGTTTTCTTGGATGTGATGATGTGTTGCTGGATTCATACTTCCCGAAAATTTGAATGGATATAATAAGTCCAAGTTAAGAAGGTTCCTTGTTATCACAGTGTGGCATGTCCTGAGTTTGCAGATGGATGCACAGTGATAAGATGTGGAAAATATGAGAATATACTGAATGAGCAATCTCAGACAGTCAGGATTGGTCATCTAGTTTGGAAATTTGTCAGGCGGCTAATACTTGCTCTAATAAAACAGCATGTTACAAAATTTCATGCGGGACATTAGACTTTGATGACTTTTGTTTAGTCCGGTGGCAGGCTTGTGTAAATATTGTAACAAAGATGTTGGTTCTGAAAATGATTAGGAATTTTTTTGCCATCAGAATGACAGTCATCTTCAGAAGCATGATTCTGATGTGTGAAGTTTGTTGCATGTTCCTGATAAAGGTAAAAGTAAAATTCACCCTAGAACAGGACATGAAGGCCGAGAGGGGTAGTAGATGTGTAGCTCTACTCTTTCTTTAACCTCGGTGCTAGGTGGAAGGTGGGTGGTCAACGCAACACCCAGCCTGCTTTACCCCATGGGAGAGACCCAGTACCTATTGTATAGGAGGCTGGGTGGGACCCAGGGCCGGTCTGGATAGGTGCGAAAAATCTCGCCCCCAACGGAATTTCATCCCCGGACCATCCAGCCCATAGCAAGTCACTATACCAACTCTGCTGTCTCAGCCCACACCTATACCTGGTAGTGATAAATGGTGTGTGTTCACTGCATATTTGCAAAAGAGCTACATACTACATTTTAAGCACAACATTATTGTAAAATTATATAATTAAATGAGGATTGTCATATCAGAACATGTTACACTCCTGGGCCATGCAGTGGGTAGGTAGTTGGTTTTAAAACTGTTGGACAGGCCATTTTGTGTGGGATATGTGGTGGGCAAAGTGTTAATGGGACAAATTTTTATCTGAGTATGTTGGTGTACTCCTGTTGGTATCATTCCATTGATGCTCACTACTCCTTATTTTATTAATTTACCACCATCACTGTATAATTTTGGCAGTTGACATTGTTGTTAAATAATGTACTTTAAAAAGCTGCATACAGAATTAACTTGGATCTGGATTCAAACAGTTTTTAAGTAGAGGTCTGAACTAGGATTGGATCATCTTGTTTGTATCTGACTGTACTAGTCAGAAATTGCACAGCCATAATTTTGTAAATTTGGAGCATAGGTTTACAATACTTGTGGTTTATTTGTTGTGGAATTAATTATATTTTACTCTAATATCTTAGTAATCATTTCTGAACACTTTAAGAGGGTCAGTTTTCTGCACAAGATGTATTTTGATTTGCCAAGATCTGGGATTAGGTATTTTTTGTACTGTTTAACCCTTCAAACCCCGAATTAAATCCCATCTGCTATTTGCTGGCATTATTAGGAGCTCACCATTTTCTCCACGTTAGTAGGATAAGGGTTAAATTATTAACCTTTGGGCTACTAATGTCATATATATATGGAGCACCCATTCTTGATGTTTCTAGATCACACACAACGACGCAGCACAGTCGGTAGGACTCCTCTGGACG
>Ga0268261_10002156_pt1 | contig 14019 bp, 20 predicted proteins | sample TergutNc150P1_FD_190353 | JGI IMG/M metagenome (GOLD analysis project Ga0268261, IMG submission 190353) | Nasutitermes corniger P1 segment gut microbial community from laboratory colony in Florida, USA - Nc150 P1 (SPAdes) (version 2) | ecosystem: Host-associated > Arthropoda: Insects >... | reverse complement strand
CTTTACCCCGAAATGTTCGAAGAACTGTTGGACAGCTTCTTGCCTGGACTAAGCTCAAAGTTGATAAACGATTTATTAACCCACGAAATTTAACTAGAGTTTACACTTTAAACAACTTTTGGAAATTTTATCCAGACTTTTATTTCACCCTGACTCATGGATGGGAAATACCTATAAGCCCTTTCCAAGCAAGGAAATTTTCAGCATAAATCCCTGATTCGCCCTTTGGACTGGCGGTGAAGCGAGGGATAACCATGAATGAAAAAGTCAAGAAAGAGAACAAGCAGATTGGCACGTATTATGTGGAAACGCTGAAAAGCGGGAAGAAGTCTTATAAGAAGCAGCTGAAGCTTGGCGTTGATTCCATGACGGGCAAGGAAATCATTACGACGGTGAGTGCCGATAGTTTTGAGAACCTGAAATTAAAGGTTGAGCGAAGGAAGCGGGAGTTTTTGGACAATGGGGGGACGCTTAAACGGCAATCGGACCCGACGACGTTTGAGGAGGTTGCCACGATGTGGTTTGAGGTCTATACGCTGGAGGTCAAGTACAATACCCAGCGGGCCACCAATTCCCATTTGGAAACTTACTTAAAACCTGTTTTCGGCCAGTTCCTGATCCAAAAGATTACCCCTGCCATGATTCAAAAGCAAGTGAATGAATGGGCGCAAAATGCCCGCTTGCCGAAGGATGGGAAATACAGGAGCCGAGGGAATACAAAGAATTACGACCGAAACCTGGTTTATTTGAAAATGATTTTTGATTTTGCCGTTGGGATGGGTTTGATGACGGCAAACCCCGCTGAAAAGACGAAACTGCCAAGGCTTTGCAAGGATGAACGGCAGGAAGAAAAAATCAAGCATTACACGAAGGCAGAAGTCACCCTTATGCTTGATGGGATGAAGGACCTGATTCCTTCTGCGGTTGCCACTGGCGAATACCGATTCCATGCGATGATGGCATACCTACGGTTGCTCCTTTTTTCAGGGGTGCGTGCTAGTGAGGCATTGGCACTCACCTGGAATGACATCAATCAAAAGGAGAAATCCCTCCATGTGACTAAAACACTGAATGGCAGACATGAAGTGGAAGCCTCTACCAAGACCCAAAGCGGTGAACGTGCCATCCCACTCGATGATGAGACGTTAAAGGCGATGAGGGACTGGAAGGTGCAACAGGGGAAGTATTGCCTAAAAATAGGACAGCCCATGTCGTCCCACCCCTTTTATACGTTGGAAGGCTCTGGCTATTTGACCCCTGATTATGTACGCTCCTTCCTTAAGCGGTTCTGCAAACACCTGAAAATCCCTTACCTTGGCATCCACTGCTTCAGGCATACCCATGCCAGCATGCTTCTAAACGCAGGGGTCGGATACAAAGAAATTTCAGAACGGCTCGGGCATAAGGACATTTCCGTCACAATGAACGTCTACAGCCACCTTTCCCCCGAAAAACAAAAGCCAGTCGCCACCGTCTTAGCCCGTTTTTTATCCAGTTAGGCAAAACGGTAGGTGAAAGCCTTTAAGGGCATTTAGGGAAAAGACTTAAATAGTCTAAAAGACACTAAAATAGCTAAAAAGGAGCGATAACCATGTCAAAAGAGCACTTAAAACAAACACTTTCACCACTGAGTTATTATGTGACCCAGGAAAATGGAACCGAAGCCCCGTACACCAACGAGTTTGACGAGCATTTTGAGGAAGGGCTTTATGTGGATATTGTCAGTGGCGACCCGCTTTTTACCAGCAAGGACAAATATAACAGCGGTTGCGGCTGGCCCGCCTTTACGAAACCTGTCCAAAAGGAAGCGGTCGCCTATACCCAGGACGTTACCCATGGGATGGTGCGTACCGAAGTCAGGAGCTCTGGGGCGGATAGCCACTTGGGACATGTTTTTCCCGATGGGCCACCGGAACTTGGGGGGCTGCGCTATTGCATAAATTCGGCCGCTTTAAGGTTCATTCCCATCAGTGAACTAAAAGAGCAGGGATACGAAGCGTATTTGAAATTATTCTAGCCCATACGAAACCTATGCATCGTCATATCCTATAAAGAGAGCGAATAGCACTCACTACATCAAGGAGTTAGGATATGCCGAACGTCATTTCATTGCAGCAATTAAAACAACTAACAGATGCCCATGTACGTATAATCGATATCAGGCAATCGGCAGTATATAAACGCAATATTTGGTTTGAAACTGAAAACATTCCCTATGAAAAATTGCTACTGCACCCAGATTATTACATCTGCCCTCACGAGACCATCTATTTGATTTGCGAGTTTGGAAGCGACAGCCTTCGGGCCGCCAGGATTTTGGAGATGCAGGGCTACGATGTCATTTCAGTCAGGCAAGGCTACAGCGGCTTAACAAGCTGTTGCCAGTGCCGGCGGGGATGGAAGTAGATACCTATTGCGTTATATGCCCTTCAAACAAATAAAAATGCGCCCGCTAACCCTGCGGACGCATTTTTATGATGGAATCGATGGCTTTGACGGCTTCGGACATCCCAACGGTGATGTTGCTGATTTTCCCTTCGTAATGGCAGGCATCCCCAACGGCAAATACCCCAAAAAGGCTTGACTCCTGAAAGGTTGACACTGCGATTTGATTCTTATGCAACTGGATGCCCCATTCTTTTTGCGGGCCGGCATTGGGCGCGAAGCCATATAAGACGATGACGGCGTCCACCCCAAGTTCAAGCAAGCCCTCAGGGTTGACAGGTTCCAAAACCAAATGGGAAACCATCCCCATGTTTCCAACCAAGTCCCTAAGCAAATAAGGCGTATAAACGGACACCGCTGAGTTTTTCAGCCGCGCCACACTGGATGGATGGGCCCGAAAAGCCTCCCGCCGGTGGATGAGTATCACTTGTTTGCATACCGGTTCAAGCATCAGCGCCCAGTCGATAGCTGAATCCCCTCCACCGAATACCGCAACTGCTTTTCCCCGAAAATGCTCAAGCTTGGGGATATGGTAATGGACGTTGGCGTACTGCCCTTTGTCCTGAATCAACTTTCGGGGGGCAAAAATCCCGTTGCCGGTGGCGATGATGACCCATTTGGAAACGTAAACCCCTTTAGAAGTTTCGATTTTAAAGGAGGAACTTGACTTTTCAAGGGTCAAGACGTATTCGCCTGTTGTTATTTTTGTAGGGGTTTCTTTCAGTTGGGCAAGCAGGCGGGACACATAATCCCGTGCGGGAATGCTAGAAAAAGTCGGGATATCGTAGATTGTTTTTTCAGGATAAAGAAGTTCCGGCTGCCCTCCAAGCTGGGGAGCCGCCTCGATAAGGTGGACGGCCAGCCCAAGGGAACTGGCATAGATAGCAGAATAAATGCCAACCGGTCCACCCCCGATAATGATTAAGTCATGCATACGATTCCCCTCCGTGTAGCTAGGCAATCCAAAAGGGGAAAGCGTCCTTTTGGATTGCCTGGGATGGCTTATCGTATAGTTTATGCGGGGGAATGAGTAAAAATGATTAAGAACGAACTATGGAAATGGCTCTTGTTAATATTATCCCTTATCACTCACCCATCTATATACTTATTTCAAACAGACTAATTTACCCTTGAACAACTGTAACCCTGACGCTGTAGATTACGTATAGTTTGTCTAAATGTTACCCCATGGTCCATCCGCTGTGAACCTGCATTTCTAGTCCAGTCAGTTGCTGTTAGCGACCTAATTCCAATCGGATTAAGTGGCCTAGTTACCCGAACCCGAAGATTATGATAACTCACTATTCTTATATTTGCGTTTTGAGAACAGTGAGCTATCTGATCTCTAGGACTGTCATAGAAAAAAAGTTCCCTAACGCCAATCCCAGTCCCTAATATTACAATGGAAATAATGCAAATAATAATTATTTTCTTCTTCATAATTTCTCCCATCAGTTATAAATTGTACGAACCGGATATTACGATATTTGTGAAATTATCGGTATTTCAAGCACATCAAAAACTACTTCGGACTGCTTAGAACCTGCAATTCGGCAATTTTGAAAAATCGCTTTATACCAACGCTCACTCACCTCATAATCCAATTTAATGCTCACGAGGTTCCCCACCATATCTTGGAAGTTAATATCATATCCTTCAAAATCAATTTCGAGGTTTCTTCGGTGAACATTCTGAAATTGAACATTTCTTCCACTGGCTCCGCCTCTAGCTACTCGTCGATTAGAAGAAAAGTCGTACTTCACATTCGAGCTAATAGGTCCCCTAACCAAATAAATATTTGAAGATTGGTTGTAAATTTCACGAACAATTTTACTTTTTGCCGCTACCAAACCTGCTTCATTCAAATTGAATCATCTCCTTTCGATAGAATTATTATTTAGGTCTTGGCTGTCAAGCCAAGACCTTAATTTAGTATACTAAATTCGATTTTTAGTTCGACAAAAAACCACTCAGTTCATTTCTAAAATGACGGTTCATCAATTCAAACATTTGCATTTCGAGCCGAAAATGGGTAGGTTTGAACAGTAAATCACGACTATACTTTAATGGAAAAATATGCTAAGATAAAAGGAACGGAGGTGAAATTAATGGCGATTCACTATACTTTGGAAGAAATTGCAAACCGGGTTGCTCCTATCGCACAACAATTTGGAGTTGAAAAATTGGCTTTATTTGGTTCTTATGCCCGTGGTGAAGAACACGAAGGGAGCGATTTGGACTTCTTGATAGAGCGGGGGAGCATTCAGGGATGGGAGTTTTTTGGACTGATGGAAACTTTGGAGGAGGAATTGGGCCTGCCTGTAGACGTTATGACCTATGAATCTCTATTTCACTCTCCGATTCGGGAAGCAATTAAAGATGAGGTGGTCTTGTATGAAAGGAAAGAATAGGATAATCCTAGGAAAAGTTAATCAGTACGCTTTTGAAATTCAAGCGACCATTGAACGATTTGACTTGAATTATGAAAAATTTGAGGCGGATTTTGTAGCTAGGAATGCCATTAGTATGTGTATTTTACAAATTGGGGAACTATCTAAAAGTTTAACAGAGGAATTTCGCCAAGAGTATGACAAAGCACCTTGGAAGAATATTATTTGGATGAGGAACCGTGCCGCCCACAAATACGGAGAAATGGACAAGCGGATTATTTGATATGTTGCATCCGAAAATATCCCTTTCCTGAAGGAATATTGTGAACAAATTTTAGTTGCTGCGAATGATTCCTTATAATGGTACTTCTTTTGTTGGAAGTGCCTTTTTGTTATGCTAAAAAAACTGCTAAAAAAAACCATGATTTGAAGATCCCTTGCAAGGAACCTTCAAATCATGGGGAAAAAAAGAGCATTAGTGCACAAAGCTGCTGTATAAAAATGCCACTAAAATGCCAAAGAGTGCCCCGAAGAAAGTTTCAGCGGGTTCGTGGCCAAGAAGTTCCTTGAAGCGTTTCGTGTATTTTTCGTCTTGGAATTGGGTGAGGTCACCGTTTTCAATCAGGTCATCAAGCATCATATTGAGCATGGAAGCGTGGGTCCCAGCATGGCGGCGCACACCCATGGCATCGTATATGACCACGCCCGCAACGACGAAGGCGATGGCAAAAAGCGGTGAATGGACACCCTCCACGATACCTATGGCTGTTGCAAGGGAGGACACAGTTGCGGAATGGGAACTTGGCATCCCACCGGTAGACAGGGCAAGCCTCGGATTCCATTTCCCCCTCATCAGGCGGTGGATGGGGATTTTCAAAAGCTGGGCGGAAATGTTGGCGATAAGTGCTGTCTCTAAGATATAATTAAACCACATCGGCGATAGTCTCCTAGCATGTCAAAATTTCAGTTACTCTCATTCTATCCCAAATGCGGTGAAATTACAAGATTTTCTTAAAACTATTCCAGAAGCTCATCCCCTTTGCGGTGGGCAATACGGCTGGCGGCCGCAGCGGCGATGGCACCTACGAGGTCGTCCATGAAGGTTTGGCAGGACTCACCGGTCTTTCCTTTTTTATCGATGGCCCCCAAGATGCCAGGCTTTAGTTTATCGATGTAGCCATAATTGGTAAAGCCGATGGAGCCGTACACATTTAAGATGGAAAATGCTAAGATCTCATCGATGCCGTAAAGGGAATAATCGGACTCAACCATTTCCTGGAGGACGTCGCCAAGCATTTTTTCCTCAGCCAGTTCGTCAAGGCGGATGCCAGTAAGGACCGCATTTTGGACTTCGCGTTTTTTCAGGACCGATTTCACATTCTCAAGACAGGTTTCTATTGTTAAATCTGGGAAATAAGGCGACTGCAAAAAGTGGGTAAGCCCTGCAATCTCTTCTAAAGTAACCCCCCGTTCTTCCATTTTTTGTGCAATGAGCTGATCTAGTTTTACGGTCATATGGATGTTCCTTTCTAATAAAAAGTGGAGCAGGCCCGTTTATGAAAGGATAAAAATTGTGCCTGGAATGGAAGCACAGCTGGGTGAATTTCCCAGAGGTGATTTCATGGAAGGTCAGTTTTTAGCCTGCAGTGGCTTGCGGAACTGGATTGGGACATTTCAAGTATGGAGTGTGCCGTCTAAGCATCTTAACTCATATTTCAAATATATGCGCATAGGCTTGTATAAATACTACATTAAGGATGATGCCTATGAAAGAGCTCTTGATTTTTTATTACCAGTTGCCTGTTACTTGGCTTGAAGCCCTGCCACACGCTTATTTCACCCAGATTGGCGACCGATTTATTTATATTATAGCTGTTGGGACGGAGAAGAATACGGTCTTTTTCCATTTGCTGAACCATTTGCAGTATAACATGAACCAGCGGCTGATCCTGACGAAAGATAACGAAACCACCATTTTGTTTGAAGGGCGTCACTTTTACGTCATCGATTCAGACAGGACGCTTCATAATCCCGTCAACGTTGGCAACCTCCACATGCCAATGGTTTCCCCTGAGCCTTATCCCGTCGCCCAACGTGCGAAAGAAAAATGGCTCGGGAAGCATCAGGCCCATGAAGAACAGCTGAACATCGCCCTGGAGCAAATGGATAATCCTAAACGCACCATTCTTTTTGACCTGGCCACTTACTACATCCACTTGACGGAACAAGCCTATACGTTCGTCAATGAGCTTTTGGACCGAAATTACAACGTTTCATTGTGCCATAGCCGCCTGACACCAAAAACACCGGAATATGAACTCTACTCTCCTGAAATGCTGACATTAGATAATAAATCCAGGGCTTACTGCGAGTACTTGCGCCATTTGTTTTTGGAAACGGAAAACCTGGATGCGATCCATGAGGCGATGCTTATCATCAACCATACGAACCCATTATCCACCGATGAGTGGTCGCTGCTTTATGCTCGCCTTTATTTCCCAGCCCATTTTTACGATGCCTTGTTTGACATCCGAAATGATAATTTAGTGGAAATTGACGCCGTGTATGACCAGGCGCTTGCTTATTCAAGGCTTTTATACCAGGTTCCCTACATCCTGACTGCCTACCAAGGGGCAACCCTTCGCGTGCCAGAATGGCTTCGGGAGGAAGTTTTCGCACAATAACCAAACAAGGGCACCTCTAATAACTCCAATTCACCCGAATTTGCGGTCTTTTTCCGCCCATCCTAATAGCCCACCAAAGGAGGATACCTTCCTACGGAAGGGCGGGGACCCTGCCAGTAAAAATGCCATGAAGCTCCACTTCACTGCAATGCTCTTAATCTTTATTGCGCCGAGGAGCGCAACAGAGTGAGCACCGTAGAAGCATTTTCACTTCCTCGGCTGGACGAAAAAATCCTCGCAAATGCGGGCAAGGCTCTTACGGTTTTCTTGTTCTGAGGAAGGTCACGAAGTGAGTACCGTAGGAACAAAGCGAGTTAATAGAGCTACCCACAAGCCCATGAGCGATTGCGTTCATGGGCTTGTTTAAGGTTGAAGGTGCAAACCTACATATAAAATTGCGAATTCCCGGTAGTTGCGGGGGTCATAACCCGTTAGTTTTTTGATTCTTGCCAGCTGGTACTGGAACGTGTTTTTGTGGATGAACAACGCCTCGGCGCATTTTTGGATACTGCCATTATGTTGGGCATACAGCCTTAATGTGTCCCGGATGGCATCCACTTCCAGAGGGGAGAGCCCGCCAAAAACCTGTTGATAAAATAGCTCCTTGTTGGGCTTTTTGGCATCCGCAAGAAGGATTCCCAATTCGAGTTTTTCGAAGTATGAAAAAGGAATGCCCTTATTGCCAAACACACCTCGGTCCCTTAATGCGGTCAATGAGGTTTCATATGAGCGCATCAGTTGGGTTTTATCCACGGCTTTCGTTCCTATCCCAAAATGGACGTCTTGCCCCAGTTTTTCATAGATGGACTGGAGGGTCGACTCTAAATAGGCATCTTGTTGGGTGAGGATGGTAAAGTAGGAGAGGTTCGTCGTGAAATGGGTGAAGTATTTTTCTAACACCTGATAGATATTCGTGCTTAGGGTATCCGTCACGCTGCCGGTGATGACCCGGTACGGTTTCGCAAAATCCAGCTCAAACATATCGTCTTGGATGTTATCGCTTCCTAGCAACAAAGACTCCATCAGCAGGCGGTTTTTTTCCCGCTTCTGAAAACTTAGCTGACCGAGCCAGGCTTCCTTGACCAGAATTTCCGTCATGGCTTTAACGATACTGGCAAACTTCTCCACTTCAGGCCCACCGGTTATCCCAACGACGCCAATGATGCTTTCTTGATAAAAAACGGGCATGTTGATGCCTTTTTTTGCGCCGGGAAACTGCTGGTCGCTTTCAATGAACAGCGTGCAATTCGAGCGCATGGCATGAAGGGCACCTAAATGCAGCGACCCTATGCGGGCTTGATCGGAACTGGCAATGATGGCACCTGTTTCATCCATAAAATTAATCCGCTGGCCAATGACATCTTGGAGGCGTTCCACGATGTTTTGGGCGATTTTTGGCGATATTTTCATACCTGTCCCTCCGATACTGTTATGCGTACTAGTATTATACCACAAAAATCGCTTACATATTTGGTTTTTGTAATGTAGATAACTTTCGACAAACCGGGTATAATAAAGGCATCCAAAAGCGGTTAACGCTTACGAAAGGTTGTGCTACTTATGAAAGTTGTTATCGCCATCGATTCATTAAAAGGAAGTTTAAGCTCGGTCGAAGCCGGGAATGCTATAAAGGAAGGCATCCTTAGGGTAAATAAAGAGGCATCAGTTACCATCATCCCCCTTGCGGACGGCGGGGAAGGCACGGTTGAAGCCCTTGTTGAAGGCATGAACGGAGAGATGCAAACCCTTACCGTTACCGGTCCCTTATCTGAAAACGTAGAAGCCCATTATGGGATTTTGCCAAATAGCCAAACCGCCATCATCGAAATGGCCCAAGCTGCCGGATTGCCATTGGTTCCAAGCGAACTTCGCAACCCACTGAACACCACCACTTATGGTGTCGGGGAAATCATTAAGGAAGCTATTCAAAAAGGTTGCCGCCATTTCGTTGTAGGGATCGGGGGAAGTGCAACCAATGATGCCGGTGTAGGAATGCTCCAAGCCCTTGGGTTTGAATTCCTGGATGCCTCGGGGCAGCTGGTTGGCCGTGGCGGACGCGTGTTAAATGAAATTGCCCAGGTTAAAACAGATGGGAAACTAAAAGAGCTGGATGAGTGTACGTTTAAAATTGCTTGCGACGTCACAAATCCATTATTTGGCCTTAATGGGGCCGCCCATATTTACGGCCCACAAAAAGGGGCTACCCCAGAAATCGTTGCCGAGTTGGACCGCGGGCTTGTTAATTTCTCGGAAGTGGTCAAAAAGGACCTTAACCTGGATTTAGCCCATGTCCCTGGCGTTGGCGCAGCTGGCGGACTAGGTTATGCCTTCAAGGCTTTCTTGAATGGGGAGCTTGAATCCGGTATCGACATCATTATCAAAGAAACAAACCTGGAAAGCCATCTGACGGATGCAGATTTCGTCATTACCGGCGAAGGCCGCCTGGACCAGCAGACAGCCATGGGTAAAGCCCCTATCGGGGTTACCAAGCTTGCCAATAAACACGGGATCAAAGTCATTGCCTTGGCAGGAAGCCTAAGCGATGATGCACACCACTGCAATGATGCGGGCATGAGCGCGTTCTTCTCCATTCAAAAATCGCCCATTCCCCTAACCGAAGCGATGAAGCCTGAAGTTGCCGCAAAAAACATGACAGACACAACATCCCAAATTTTCAAGTTGATTTCAGCATTAGACCAAAAAAGGAGCGTGTAATATATGGAACCTATGGTATCGACACTGGGAGCCCTTATCGGGTTAGCCCTTGCCATCATTTTAATCATTAAAAAAGTCAACCCGGCTTACAGCCTCATTATCGGGGCAATCGTGGGTGGTTTAGCGGGCGGTGCCAATTTGCCTGAAACCGTCAACATTTTGCTGGATGGTGCCCGTGGGATGATTCCCGCCGTTATCCGCATCATCACAGCTGGCGTTTTGGCAGGCGTCTTGATCCAAACCGGAGCAGCCGCTACCATTGCCGCGAAAATCATCAAAGTCATCGGCGAGAAAGGCGCGCTCATCGCTCTGGCTTTATCGGTGATGCTATTGACCGGCGTTGGGGTATTTATCGACGTTGCCGTCATTACAGTGGCCCCTATCGCTTTGATGACTGCTAAAAAAGTCAAATTGCCGACGATGGCAGTGCTCCTGGCCATGATTGGGGGCGGGAAGGCTGGGAATATGCTTTCCCCCAACCCAAATACCATTGCCACTGCTGAAAACTTCGGGGTTGAACTCCAATCGTTGATGGTTGCCAATATCGTGCCAGCCATTGCGGGGTTGATTATGACCATTATCCTCGCCAAGTACCTGGCGAAAAAATATGCCGGAGAGGAAGTTGCCATCGAGAGTACGGATTCCCCGAAGCAGGACTTGCCTAAGTTTTGGGCTGCCATTGTAGGCCCTGTCGTAACCATTATTTTACTTGCACTCCGCCCAATGTTTGATTTAGCCGTCGATCCACTTATTGCCCTTCCTGTGGGTGGGATCATCGGTTGCCTGGCGATGGGAAAAATCCGCCATTTAAACGACTACATGAACTTTGGCTTGGGCAAGATGATGCCTATAACCATTCTCTTGCTGGGAACAGGTGCGATATCAGGGATCATTGCCGCCTCCGGCCTAAGGAATGACACCATCGTATTACTTGAAGCCATGCATTTGCCCATGTTCTTACTGGCACCGATTTCGGGGATTTTAATGTCAGCAGCGACTGCCTCTACCACTGCTGGGGCTAACCTGGCATCGGCAACATTCGGAGGGGCCATCGTTGGCGGTGGCGTAAGCGCTATTGCCGGTGCCGCCATGGTCCACACGGGGGCAACCGTCCTCGACCACCTGCCACATGGTTCCTTCTTCCACGCCACAGGCGGTTCCGTTTACATGGACATCACCAAGCGCCTGAAAGTTGTCCCTTACGAATCCTTGGTAGGAATTGTCATGACCATCGTGTCCACGATTATTTGGGGGATGTTATAATCAAAGAGGCTGTTGCGCACATTGCAACAGCCTCTTTTTTAGCGCCGAAAAAGCTGTTTTCCCCTAGCAAAACCGGCACAGTTCGCATTCGGAATAAATACCGGTCAACAACCACCGCTCCCGAGGCTTTTGCCTGCCCAAAACAATCATCGCACGAATCTGGTACCACATCAGTTCAATAATTAGTTTCAAATCATACATATTCGGCATAAATGCTTCCCCCCTTCATTATTGAAACAGTATATGCCAGATTTCGGCAAGATAGAACTGTTGGGGTGCTGGATGTGGTCATACCAACGTTTGTTGGAGGAGGCTGTTTCGCATTTTGCCTTTAACTAACCTTTTACCTAATGCTGTCGTAGGTGGTTAATAAGTCGATGAGTTGGGCTTCGGATTTTTTGGAGAGGTGGCTGTAAATGTCTAGGGTGATTTTTATGGTTTCATGTCCTAATCGCTCTTGGACTTGCTTGTAGGGAACGCCTGCATTGATTAGGTGGGAGGTGTGGGTATGCCTTAACGTATGAAGGCTCACATCCTTTAATCCCAGTTTATCGGCGATGACACGGAAGGCTTTTCCCACTTCATCGCCTGTCCTTGGGGTTTGCCCGCCAAATGAGGTAAATAAGTAGGTCGGCCTGGGTTTTCCTAGTTTTAAGTAGGCCCGTGATTGATATAACCGCCACTGCTTCAAAACTTCCATCGTCCTTGCTTCCACCTTTAACATACGGTTGCTGGTTTCCGTTTTAGTCGTGCCGATTTTACCCTCAGTGGTGACTTGTTTGGAAATCGTGACTTTGGATTGGGCGAAATCAATATCGCCCCATTCCAGGGCTACTCCTTCGCTTGCACGGATTCCCGTGAACAACAGAAGCCTGATATAGACCCGCATTAGTACATTCCTATACGGAAAATGCGGGAGGAGGCTAAAAACGCTAGTGGGTTCGGGATTTGCTTCACAATAGCCTGGATAAATTCGTTGCCACCGAGGATTGGCAAAAAGGGCTGAAAACTCTGGCACAGGATTATTTGGACAACTTTAATTCCGTCTGGTTCATTGTGCTCGGGCAAAGCGGTTCGGGGAAAACCATGGTGTGTTCGTCCATCTGCAACCAGTTGCTCCTCGATTACAAGCAGGTGAGGTACATGTCGTGGGCTCCGTTTTGCGATACCACGAAGCGAGAAAAAGATGCCCAGAAGCGGGACGATTGCTACCAGAAAAATGCCCAGGCGGAAGTCTTATACATTGATGATTTACTCAAAGGCATGGCTAACGCATGGGATGTGCAAAATGCGTGGCAGTTGATTAATGACCGCTACAAAGCACGGCTTCCGACGATTATTTCCAGCGAGCTGTTAATCAAGGATTTGATACTCCTGGACGAAGCCCTGGCGGGCAGGCTATTGGAGCGGGCGGGGAAATATTACTTCCCGATACAAAGGGAGCAGTCGCGGAATTTTAGGCTTCGGGGGATTGGTTAATGGAATGGTACACGGAGTTTTACCAAACCGTCGGCACACGAAAAGGAACGGTTACCGCCCACAACGAATACCAGCTGGCTTTTGCCATCGCCGAACTAATCCATCAGAAACTGCCCTACCGCATCATCCTACAAGACGGCACTTACGAGATTGTCATCGGAAGCCGCTAAAGAAATGGAGAGAGATAAACATGTACCACTTCACATCCCCAGAAGAACTGCTCACCTACACCTACGACCAAAACGAAACCCCCATCGACCAGCTCACCGACCTGAACTGGCGGGAAAACACCCTGCGTTGCCAACTAAAAACTGCTCAGGAACAACTGTCCCATGTCCTTTCAGCAAAACAAATCTGGAACCACCACCTCCTGTACGGCGAAAACAACTCCTCCCCTTACCAGTCCCTGCCCCGCACGCTAAAGGGGGACAGCCAATGAGCGAACACTCCTTAAGAAACGCCGAATCCCTTTGGGTTGCCGAACTGAAAGTGTACATCAATCGAAGCAAAAGCGGGGCGAGGCAAGTGGTTTATGCCTATTTCCCGTGGCAGGTAAAGCTTGCCGAAGAATTGTTGGCTGAGAAAAACATCCCCTTCAAAATCTACGACTGGGAGTGGTACCATGCCATCGTGATGAACCCGCCAGACCAAAAAATTAAGCCTATGACCTTGAAACAGCTGAAGCGTTACCCGCAAATTTGGGCCGAAATCGGGTGCCTGGAGCGTGTTTCGGGAGCCGTGTTTCGGGAGCCGGGTTGCGGCTGGCACGGCTTCGGGAAGAAGCGGGACAGATTGAAGCGTTCATCAGCCACCAGTCCGACCCCAACCTTCGGCAAGTGCTGGAGCTTCGGTATTTTCGGGAACTTCGGTGGCGGCAAATCGCCCAAACACATGGGCAAGTCGTTTTCTTATGTTTAGTAAGCGGGTCATAACAGACCGTATATGAAAATTGCGACAAGGATGGTAAAATTAATCCATCAGCCTTGTCGCTTTTATTATTAAACGCATGTTCTTGCACAAACCTCCTGGACTGACATGGACCA
>Ga0268261_10002155_pt1 | contig 14022 bp, 8 predicted proteins | sample TergutNc150P1_FD_190353 | JGI IMG/M metagenome (GOLD analysis project Ga0268261, IMG submission 190353) | Nasutitermes corniger P1 segment gut microbial community from laboratory colony in Florida, USA - Nc150 P1 (SPAdes) (version 2) | ecosystem: Host-associated > Arthropoda: Insects > Digestive... | reverse complement strand
GAATAGGTGCTCCATATATATATGACATTAGTAGCCTAAAGGTTAATAATTTAACCCTTATCCTGCTAACGTGGAGAAAATGGTGAGCTCCTAATAATGCCAGCAAATAGCAGATGGGATTTAATTCAGGCTTTTAAGGGTTAAATAGGTGGAATGTGTGCCACGCATTCGAATTTTTAGAATTGCATACAAACTTTCGATAAACAGACAACTGGGCCGACGTAGGCGTACGTGGATGCAACTAGAGAGGCAGTATACGCATAACGTAACATTGAGGCGCGTTCGTGTAACCATAGTTGCAGTGAAAAAGCAATAAGTATTACATATTCTAAGTGTGTGTTTGTAGCCCTAGGCATCTAGCATGCAATCCACATGCGCCATACTGTCATGTGTGGCTTGTCCGGCTCTGCAGAATTTTTCCACATTATCTGATAAACGGCTCGACTTTCGGCAAGAAGAGTTATTGAACATGAAATTTGTTTTGTGATTTTCTCTACAAATTTAGTCTGATACTTTCTCACTGGAATAAGAATTCAGCGAGATTTTATCATAAGTGTACATAGGTCTTCATGTAAAGTACCCGTTATTCTGGCAAATTTTAATGAAACTTGAATTTACTCGACAGATTTTCGAAAAATGCTTATATATCAAATTTCATGGAACTTCATCCAATGGGATTCGAGTTGTTTCATGCGGACGGACGGACACACAGACATAAGTAAAGAAGCTAATAGACGCTTTTCGCAGTTTTGCGCAACGCTCCTAAGAAAGGTCCCGCTATATGGTGTAAACATTTCTAGGCTGAAATGTAATGGGTAACAGAGGCCGGAACTAATTTAACATATCTTTGTGATCTGGTGTTTCAGAATTACATGTCGGAAGTTTTAAACACTAGGGCCAGAGAACTATGACCACTACAGGAAACGAGTTGCAGTATGGGCGAGGAAAACTGTTCTATTTTTTCATGTGGACGTGCTTAGTGCTGGCAGTGTTTTGCATTTGCCTCGTGGTCGCGATTATTCTCTTGTGGAGTCGTTTCACCGCCTGTGAAACTCCGCCGGGTGTGATCTCGCAGACTGTCGACGTGACCAGTCATTCCGCTGCTGATATGGAGTTAGGAAGGGAACAGCGTTCGAAGCCGTGGGAACTGGACTACCGCTTGCCGTCAGATACTGACCCGATTCATTACGATATATTGCTTCATCCCGACCTCAGTAATTCCACATTCAGTGGCAGAGTAATAATTCAGATTCATGTCAAGAACCCTAGGTATTTCCTGTTAGTGAATACAAAACGCTTGGATATCTACGATACGCGACTGACTGAGGTCGTCCCTCATGGAAAGGAAGAAACTGACAGTTTTAAGAAGAAAAGGGTCGGCGAAGAGCGTGAGATTAAAATTGAAGATGCTTTTGAGTACAAACCTAACGAATTCTGGGTGACAGTGGCAAAGAACAACACGGAACTTCAGCCTGGAATATACAATCTTCACCTACAATTCAGAGGGAGTTTAAGTGGGAAAATTGTTGGCTTCTATAGCAGTACATATACCGATTCCAAGACCCAGGAGAAAAGGTTTGTATGACATAATGTTAAGGTGGTGGAACATTAGGTTTTGTATAACATTCGTGCATGATAATGGGTATTCAGTTGTGCGAGAAATGTACTAGTATCTGATAGTGAGCCAATTACTGTTCTTGCACTACGAAACTTTTTGATAATCTTCAATCAGGATCATTCCGGAACACCGTTATTTTTTTTGTCTATAGCGGTATGTTTCCATTATATAAATGTTCACTGTCAGTCCTGCCTTAAATTTCTACTATGATCCTTCACGCCATGCAGTTTAAGGGTTGCTAGCACAAAATTCACAGAAAATAGAATGTGTAGCCACGGTACACGTGATACGAAACAAATCTAAGAACTAATCCAGCAGCACTGGAGTATTTGATATGTTGAAAAAGGAAATCAACATTGCTGTTCATGGAGGTTAGGCTGTGATTTTTATGTTAGTGACAAATTGTATGCTTCCAGGTTTACAGAAATATTTGCCACCTAGGTTAGGTTTGTAATACTGTTTATTTATGCAATTAATCCACCTCTTGTTTCAGTCACTTTTATTTTTATTCTGAGATCAAGCACTCTGCATTTCTCTGGAGGTCGTGGCTACAGCTAAATGAAAAAGTTAAAAATCTTGGGTTATAAATAGTTACTATTCACCTTCAGCACAACTAATTGTGTTGTATTATGCTGTATTGTATAAATACAAATCCACTCCACACAAACACAACACAGCATTCAAACATTATGTCTACAGCATGTTTAGAGCACTACACTGCTAATTGATGCCAGTTGGTTGCTGCGTATTCTCACAAGTAGGCATGTTATATACAGAAACCTCCTCAGCTTCATCTTTATAATACTTTGGATTTTAGTTGTAAATTTTATTGGCTATTTTATGTTTTATTATTCCTTTATTGTGAATAATATTTAATGTATTTTATTAGGTTGATTGTGAAGGTGAGGTCTCTGACATAGCACACTTCTACTCTATGTACTGGTGTCCTCCACCTGTTGATGATCAAATGAATGGCTGAAACATGTCATAGAGAAATATAATAGGGGAATGTACAGTGTTTGGGTGTTTTGTGTGTGTGGATTGGATTTCTGTTGATTAACTAGCACAAGGGCATGATGTTGCCAAAATATTATATAAATGTATGGGTGCATGTTTCAACCAATTATTTGTTCATTTTCTGGCTGTTCAGACAACATAAAATTCAAAATCACAATTGCATACTTCATCTAAGGTCAGGTTGAAATTGCAGTCTTATTGCTACACAGTGCGTGTCACTAAATTGGTAAAATTTATCTTTAAAATTTTAGATATTACAGCACTTTTAATGTGAAAATTGTCAGTAACATTGTGTGTATTGTCTTAAGTATTGGTGTTTGATTTAGTGTAGTGAGTGATGGCTTGGGGACATCTTTGTTGGTACATTGACATACGAGTATGCAGTCTGTCTGCAAAGGTAATAGGTAAAGGTTAATTAGTTTTAACCTTAGGGTAGGGTTTTGTATGAAATGTATTGTTAGACCGATGGTTATGTACTTAGTTTGTTTTGTTCCTGGTGTGCAGTTACTGGTTGTTGCAAGGACACTGGTATTGAGTTAAAATAATCTTTGTATACTTTACCATACATGGCATGGTTGTCCCTTTCTTTTGGGGATAAGTGTTCTGCCAGCAGGTCTGTTTGTTCTGTTAGGGTTGAAATTTGGAAATGTTTAAGGGTTGCCACTGCTTCTGTTGTGAAGGAGTAAGATTTGGGACTCCCCCAATCAGTTTGTGCCTGTCACTACAACACACACGATGTTGCTGTCTACTGGAAGGTAGCATTCAGTTCTGTGTCAGTCAAGTCTGGTGCTGTGCACAGGTCCATGTGCTGACCAGTTCAACCCCCTGTCTTTGGCAACTGTCAATTGAAACCCTCACCCCTCTCTGCTTGTGGTGTCGGTGCACTTCCTAACAGCGTTTCTCACTGCTAATATACAGTAGGCACTTGAGTGGTATGGTCATGCTGTAGGTACAGTACAGGACAAAATTAAATAACAACATGACTAACATTTTTCATTAAAGTCTTGTCCTGGTTTCTTTTTCTGCATTAGACAGTTTCTCTTTATTGCAGGCTGTTTCATAATATTTCTTAGGTAACGTCCTTGGGACCATAAAGGTTTACCACCAAAGACAGGTTTTCTTTATGTCCAGGTTTCATTTAAGATAGACTTTGCTGTATTAAAAAAAATATATATCTACTAGATATTAATAAAGAGGCAGATCTAGAAAGGAGTGCAGAAAAAAAACAGTGCGGAACAGTGCAATGTATAGTACGGGGTGGTTAATAACAGCGAGTTCTTCCACAATTTTTTTTAGGTACATAAAAATGTTAACAAACCAAAATTGCATTTGTGACAAAATTAGGGGCAGATTAATTTAGTTTTAGTTATTGCTTGTTACATTTCAGAATCAGGGAGCAGCATAGATTGGTGTTGGGACTGAGTGTCAGGGAGAATAATTGGATTGAAAAGAGAGAGAGAGGGCATAAGCTTTCAGTGGAAATTTGGGTGTTCTGATTAGCTTCATAACTGATGTTTGTGGAATACCATTAAGGTATGGAATTGATGTTGTGGAGAGCAAGACAGTAGCCTGAGTGGGGGACAGGATTATTGCACACAAGCATTTTGTTGGGAAACATGAAGGTGGAGAGAGGAGACATGGGTGCATGCAGACTGTGCTTGTTAGAATTGATCTTGAAGAAAGAGGTGGTGGGTGTTTACTGGATCAAACAGGCTCAGGATGGTGTCCAGTAGTTGTAAATTGATACATGCCTATGCTAAATTGCTGACAGTGAGTTCTGCTTTGTGATTGTAAGTTTTTACCGCATTGTTGAAGGGATACGATGCTGTGTCAATTGGTAATTAGTAACTGACATTTCAGAAGTACTTACTGCCTGTATCTTTGGCATAGCCTAAGAAGAGTAAGTTGCATGGACGAAACGTTTGCAGTATATAGGAAGGGAGTGGATTAGATGATGTAGTGGACCATACTGAGCCAGATCGTATTGTGTGGAATCACAAGGGAGGTGATTCTGATTGAGCTGCATCTCAGCAACATTAACAAGGAGGATGGAGTCTTGAGTTTTGTTGTTTACTCTTTCAAGGATTGGAGGAGGATACACAACTCCAGCTTTACCGCCCTTTTAAAGGCCAACAGATGAAGGCAATCATTCCACTGCATGTGCTTCAGTTGGCTGTCTTCCTTCTTAGTTTCTCCATTTGCTCCATTTTAACTGTCATTCTGTCTGGTGTGTTTTAACCATGGCTCTGCCTGCTGCACAACAGTTCTCCTGTTGGATTGCTATGTGAGTCCTCTGAACTACTGTTTGCCCATGTAATGCAGCTGTTCTGTCCACACAACTTATTCTTCTTGGATTGTCCTGAAGATGGAGGCAGCAAGCTCCAACAGAATGTCAGCATCTGATTATCACTGGGCATGGTTTCCTATCCCTGGAATACTTCTTTGTTCTTCTCCTGTACTTTTTTGGGTTACACTGAAGATTTTCACACTCTTGGGCCTGTAGCTTCTGTTTGCAAATGCGTGGCAGTTGTCATTGTCTTAAATGTACCAGAAGCATTTTCACATTAAACTGCTGTCTAATATCATGTTTGCAACTTTTCTATCAGGGAGGAAACACCAAAATTGTTTTTGAGCTCAGGAAACCCCTTACCTATGAAAACATTTGCTGGCCATAAAACAAAGAGGCAATATTGTAAATTGATAGACAAAAATTCCCTGAAATGTTTTGAGGGATATTTGGAATTATCATGGTATTTTGAGCTCTGTACATATTTGTTTTATGATTTTGGGCAGACCTGTAATGTTCTGCAAAACCCTTGCTGGGAGACACTGGGGTAATGGTACCATTCCCATCAAGACACTGTTGTAGCCTACCCCAACTTAAGTTCTTTGCCATGGCAGTGTCAGTGGAGTGAAAATTACAAGGAAGTTTACAGAAATACGGTAACAGACACACAGATGCTGAGAACTGTATTCTGAGTGCAATATATGTTTCCCCATGTGGTTACCATAAACTCTTAAACATTTTTTTCCATGCTGGCACCAAGGCTTATATCCTGGCATAGAGGAAATTGCTTTCCAGTGTCTGTGTCCAGTTGGTGCCTGTCTGTTTCATGTTGGAATCCGTTACTTATTGATTGCCAAACAGGTGCTTCTTAAGTGGACAAAAGGGTTGGAAGTCACTGGGCCCCACACTGACAGCTGGAATTGTGACTGGTGATGGCACTACAGCTGGGAGGTTATGGACCACCCTCTGAGATTCATGATCTCATGCTCAGTAATTTGCATTTATGCTACTCTTGTGCCATGCCTATATCGGTTAGAATTTTGTGGCACAATGGTGTGTTTATCTGTTTTCTGACAGCCCTTTGTGTTTATAGACAGTGAAGGTTACCTTTTAAAGGAATGTAGGGTCCAAACTAAAAAAGCTAGGAAAAGAGCAATGCATTGTATCTGGGTTAGTGATTTTCTAGATCACTGGAAGTAAGAGGGATGGCAGGTGAAGCAATGCCGTATTTGACTTTGCTGTATCATGAGTCTGGTGTAGAGAGATAATCTCACAGCAAACAAGATAAAGCTGTTTGTTAACACGCTGGTTGACTTCTGGACTTTGTCGCTAGAACGGAACATGGTGTTACAGAAATTGGCCCCATTTCCATCATACGGAATGCATAGGCACCTGCTGAGGTGTATTAACCCTTAGGCTACTAATGTCATATATATATATATATATATATACGGAGCGCCTATTCTTGATGTTTCTAGATCACACACAATGATGCACCACAGTCGGTAGGACTCCTCTGGACGAGTGATCAGCCCGTCGTAGAGACCTCTACCTGACAACACACGACAATCACAACAGACAAATATCCATGCCCCTGTTGGGATTCGAACCCACGATCTCAGCAGGCGAGCAGCCTGTGGCCGCTCGCCTGCCGAGATCTTGGGTTCGAATCCCAACGGGGGCATGGATATTTGTCTGTTGTGAATGTCATGTATTGTCAGGTAGAGGTCTCTGCAACGGCCTGATCACTCGTCCAGAGGAGTCCTACCGACTGTGGTGCGTCGTTGTGTGTGATCTAGAAACATCAAGAATAGGCGCTCCATATATATATGACATTAGTAGCCTAAGGGTTAATGATTTAACCCTTATCCTGCTAACGTGGGGAAAATGGTGAGCTAATAATGCCAGCAAATAGCAGATGGGATTTAATTCAGCATTTAAAGGGTTAAATAAGAGAACTGCTATCAGTCACTGACCATCCTGTCAGCCATCTGTATCTGATATCCACCTAAAATCAGGTTTTGTTAACAAAAGTTGGTAATAACAGTGTACTAAACATTGTAAATATGAAAATCTGCAACTACAACAACAGTCCAAACACACAAACACAGGTGCACAAATTTAATTTTAATTTTTTTTTTATTGTCTTCCATTGGCAAAACCTGATCTTATACATGCGCACATTTGTGTGGGTTGGGGGTGCCTGGTGTGGGCATGCATGTGAATGCATATTGTGTCTGTGACATCACAGTTTTCTTATGCATGCTGCAGAGTGCATTCTTTTTTTTTTTTCACTTTTTTTGTCTCACTGTTCTTGTAATTTTTGTTTACCCAACTTTGAGAGTTTTGTGCTTTCATTAGCTAATCAAAGCTTATTCTTAAATTCCTTGCTTTACAAATTGATAACCACCAAAAGTGTAAGAATCATGTTGCTCAAATGATCCAGCATGTTTTGTAGTTAGGTTGATGTTCTGTAGCAGTGACATTACCACTCTTAAGTCAATTTATTTTGCTTATTTTTGTTATGATAAAATATGTAATAATTGTCTGACATACTGCATCCAAAGGTGGAAAGATGTTTACTTTACACAAGCAAATTGTTTTAATTGTGGTTAGTGCAGAACGTGCGGTTTATGTAGACGGCTGGTTGGGAAATCAGAGGTTTTTGCCTGTTTTATGCCAATGCATGTTTTCATTGATGAAATTAATTGTAAACAACCAAGAAATTTTTCAAACTCATTCACTTGTACATAGTACTAGTGCAAGGAATGAGCATTATCTTCATAGACCAAATGCCAGCCTTTCATGTTTTCAGAAAAAATGCATACTTTGCTGGCATCAGGATTTTCAACAATATAACACACATTGCCATTAGTCTTCGGAATGACAAGACATAATTTAAAGTCACAGTAAGAAGATACATAAATGCACACTGCTCTTACTCTGCTGATGAATTTGTGACGTTTGAGAATGGCTCATAATACTGTATATGGAACTGTTACAGTATTCTGTATTGTAATAATTCTGTATGTTTCGTATACTTTGTATATTTGTGTATTTATATCTTATTCAACATTCTGCTGTCATCTTGGCAAACTTTTGAATCTGTGGAATGTATGTCTATATATGTGTGTATGTGTGTGCACGCATCATCAACATTGTTATCAGTAACAACAAACAACCAACAACACTGCATTATAATGACAAAGTCCCTAAAGCAGATGATTCCAGATTGTTTCGTAGCTTTCAACACATTTCTCAACAGTAATGTGAACATTATCTGTGGTGCCTTTATAATTAACAACTAAATGAACAAAATTAGCTGTTATTGACTGCATGATTGCTGTGCATGAGTGGGTTTGAGAATATTCAGTCTTTGTACAGAATTTCTGTCATAAAACATGAAGAGAACAGAGCAGTTATGAACGTAGCTGTATTTATTGAACTGCACTGTCAGGGAGACTGTAGAACGGCAGACGGTAGTGTGTTGAATGGGTGAACTGGAAGATTGTGACAGGCACTAAGTGTGACCAGGTCTGAGGTGCCATGCCAGAATTTTCTGGAGGGACTGAGAAAAATTGTGAATGTCTTTATTCAGTCTAAGATTTAGGCATAGATGTTAAAATAATAATATTTTTCCCAAAGAAATACGATATGAAGTTCTGGATTGGATTAATGTGGCCTCAGTGTCTGCCTGTTGCAACACACTTTCAGGCTTTATTCTGATCTACATTGTTATGAATTTGAAATGAGAGTTAATGTTGTCAAATTGAGACATGCTGTGCTTTAGAACCGGTTATGAAGCTATTCCTTTTCATGTACTACATGCATTTGAGATCTGAGGCTGTCATGCCAGTGCTTATTGTAGTCTTCTGAGATGTTACATCCCCTAGTGTGGTGTGGGATACAGTAGTTTTGCTGGAAATGCTACTGCTGTTGACTCACAAGAATGTATTTGACTTTGACAGCATGGATAGAGCTATCCTTGCAAGGAAAATGTGTAGGTTCTGTCAAAGATGCAAGCTTCTGGCACTGTGTTTGACACTTGCCATTGGTCGACATTTATTAGGTGTGCAGTTTATAAGAAGCCGAATGTCAAATGTATACATGGCTGTAACCACATAACACCACAGAAAATATTGGCCTTAATTCAAATGTTGAAGACACACCTGCAGTTTTGCTGAATGTATTTTTAACTGGAACACATCTGTTATTGTTCATGAATATCAAATGGTCTGACTTCCTCTTCACCACCACTGTCAAGGTTAGAGTCTTTCTTGTGAGTTGACAGCAGTAAATAGTCCAGCTTGAAGACAATATTCACCCCCTGAAGATGGAAGCAGTGCTGTACATTGAACTGTTAATCATCTACTAGACTAAATGGCTCCACAATTGACAAACTGTCGGTATTGTGAAGTGTATTTATACAAGATTTGTGGTTTCAGCAGCACTGGTGTTGAGGATCCAGGTGTCCAGGCCCTGCCCACACCTGCCCTGAATGGCTTCAAGATGAAGACAGTACAATCCTTCCAAATGCCAGGGAAACACTAATTGAATGATACACTGTCACTTCTTGATTTCAGACTTTCGCCGAGTTCTGAATGTTTTATGCTTTCTTCTGGGTAATTCCCCGGCATCTGGATTTTATATGCCAACGTTTCGGAACACTCTGTCTGTTCCATCTTCATAGGCAGGTGGGTATGAAGAAACGAAATTTCTTTATACCTACCCGCATGAAGATGGAACAGACAGAGTGTTCCGAAACGTTGGCATATAAAATCCAGACGCCGAGGAATTACCCAGAAGAAAGCATACAACACATTTTCACTACCCAGAAGACCTGAATTCTCAGTTACAATTATAGTTTGTTTTTCACAAGTTGTTTTGACGTGTTATGCTGAAGGAATTAACAAAAAGAATTTGTTCCAGCAGTCGGTGCTTCTCCATAAGGCTCCTTTTCTGATTTCATATTTTTACTGGCCTTCATAATGGCACATAGTGTGAACGTCCCTTCCTGTATTCTCTGAACTACTGGATGGCAGAAATTTAATAATGAGTGTGCCATATTTATTTCAGGAAGATTGCTACTTCCAAATTCCAGCCAACATATGCACGCCAGGCGTATCCTTGTTTTGATGAACCTGGATTCAAACCCACTTTCAAAATTCACCTCGTGAGGCCGCGAAATGGCTACACTGCTCTGTCAAACATGGATCAAGTGGTGAGTGTTGTGTGAACATGACTTGTGAAGGGTGTCCTGACCCTGTATGTCACCTTGGCAATGTCAATGTTTCTTGGATACATTGTCTTAAAAATCACTGGTTGTTGATGTGTTAGAGAGTCCTGTGTGCCTTGAACATTTACTGTATATGGCAGTTTTCTAGACAATGCTTAATTAAAGTGAATTTATGGGCTATGTTGGCATGACTTGGGATGAACAGCCTCCAATACTTTTGCCTGATTGCTTGCTCTCGAAAGGTGTCACTATAGCTGATGTTTATATGTGAATGAAACATGTTGCTATCTGAAGCATAAAAAAGAAATTTGACATCTGTGAGGGAATGAATTGTTAAGATTACTATTTGAATGTGAAAGGGATAACAGAGTACAGAGATATAAAGTTTTATGGTGAGAGTTTTCTTCAAGTCTCAATTTTTAAAAGTGATTTGGTGCAGAAGTATGAGGTAGATAGGATGTAGGCACATACAAAATTTTGGTTGCAGAATCTGATTTCAGAGACAAGTGTAGGTGGGAAAATGAAATGACTGAATAGATTGAGAATGTTTGGATGGTAATGACCTGCTCAAAATGGGGTGTAGAGAGCATCTTCAGCAGTGTAGTGCAGGCCTGACAGTTCCTGGATTTCAGCAGTGTAGCGCAGACTTGGCTGTTCCTGGATTTCAGCAGTGTAGCACAGGCATGACAGTTCCTGGATTTCAGCAGTGTAGCACAGGCATGACAGTTCCTGGATTTCAGCAATGTACTGCAGGCCTGACCGTTTCTGGATTCCAAAGAATTTTATCACCATGCCTAGTATTTTCCAGATTAATTATTTTTAGTTTACATGTGCTTTTCCTTCTTTGAAATTCCAACCAAACAGTTATTATGCCACAGTAATACTTATCCCTGACAGTGGACAATGTGAATAGCAGAATGTTGGTGTAATGGTCTTTATGAATATGTTATGGTGAATGGTTGATGGATGTTTCACATTCATTGCCACTTACCAGCATATGTTGGCTTATTCTTGATTTTAAACTTTCACCGTGTTCTGTATGTTGTATGTTTTCTTCTGGGTAATTCTCCGGGGTCTGAATTCAGATGCTGGGGAATTACCCAGAAGAAAACATACAACATATGTTGGCTTCTGTGCTAATTAGAAGGTGCTGAGCAGTCTGTCCTGATCATCTGTGTACCTTAATGGAGACAACTTGTCTTACTTAAGTAAAGTTTCTTGTGCCCTTCTGGCTGTAAACTGCCAGGTCATATACAGTTCATGATGGGCTGAATAGACTTGTTACTGAAGGACATTAATTTCAACTTAGAAATATGTCAGTACAGATGAAAGTAGGGAATACTTGCTAGTCATTTGCAACACAGTAAAGCATACCATTTGGCCATTGCATGTAGAATGAGGTGGATGACTCGCCAGAGCCTGGGCTAACAACAGTGGAATTCAGTGAGTCAGTTCCCATGGTCACCTACCTCAGCTGCTTTATTGTGAGTGACTTCAAACGCCTGAGCCCCGTCACTGTGTCTCAGGGATTTCCTTTCAGCATCTACGCAACACCAGCGCAGGTCAACAAGACACAATATGCCCTTGAAGTCGGTGTCAAGATTATTGAGTATTATATCAAGTACTTTGGTATACCATACCCGCTACCAAAACTGGGTAAGTGCTGAGATGTGTTTCATACATACTGAGTTGCTTAGGGAGCACAGTGTTGTAACAAACTGAATGTGTTACGGATGTGCGTGATTTGACAGGAGAAGTGTCCAGCTCTCTGGCTTCTTCATTCATACGTATGTACGTACGTACATACATACATACATTCCTACAAACATCTATGTATATATCCGGTATTTTTAACGGCTGTCGCTGTCTTCCAGAAAGGTTGTGCTTTTTAATAATTTCACAGGACTAGATTCATATTGTGATTAAAAAAATACAGTAGGTGTTTGGATGCAACTGCAGTGGGCACCTTACCCATGTCATCCAGAACTGTGATGGATACCCTATCCATGCCACCCAGAACATGTGATTATGTGTTTTTTATTTTGGATGGTATTAGTCTGTGACAGGGAAAGAGAAGTTTTAAACTGTGTTTAAATTTGTCCATAAATTAAATGAAGCAAAAATATTTTTAGCTAGTAAATGTTTAAATGCAGGTATTACAGTGTCTGAAATATGTCGTTAGGTTAGGTTAGGTTAGGTTAGTGCAAAGTAACCTTTATGATTGTGTTTCACTGTAAACAGACTTGGCTGCCATACCTGACTTTGTGTCTGGCGCTATGGAACACTGGGGCCTTGTGACCTTCCGTGAAGTGAATCTGCTGTATGAACGGGGCATCAGTTCCACAGTGAACAAAATGCGTGTGGCCATGGTGATCGGACACGAGCTTGCTCACATGTGGTTTGGCAATCTGAGTAAGTTGGAGTTCACACTTAGAATGAAAATAAATTCTGGGAACAACTCATGACGCATTCTTTGTTCATAAGGCTAGCAGGAAGTATAAAGCAGTAACTTTCACTAGTAAACATTCTCATTATGCCAAATTTGTTAAACGTAACTCCAGGCATGTAACCTGTAAACAGTGTACTGTACGGAATTTGTTTATGTTTACTTGATCGAATGATAAAATTCCAGGACTGATGCAATCGTGCAATTACGATTTGGTGCATAAACCAATTGTAGTTAGTTTCCGAACGTCTCTTGACTTCCAGGTATTAGTGTAAGTTCTAGCTCAGTGAACTCACCCACAGCAGTTTTGTGTAGTTGGGTTTTCCTTTATTATCATGGCGTAGCCAGAGAAGGTCAGGTTTTGTTTCGGACTTTGGGAAATTGCTACAGAAACATAAAAATTGCTGGAAAATGTTCATGGAAATGAAGCTGTATATCAAATTCATGTCTTCAGATGGTTCAAAGATTCGGTGAGGGATGCGAAGATTGTGAAGACCCAGTGAATGGACAGCCATCAACTGACTGCAAGTCAGAAACATTTGAAAAGTTAGGGTGATGGCCAGAGACCACTGAATGCCCCTGACATTGGTGGAGGATCACGTGCACATGAACTTGGAGATGATTTGCCAGATTCTTTAGTAAGATTTTGGAAGGAGGAAGATTTGTGTAAAGATTGTTCTGCACTCAGTCTTATGGATAAGGTAAGGAGCAAACGGTCTGCTCCTGTGAAAGCTACATTGTGGCATGGTGGAAATCGGCCACTCACCTTTTTCACATGAAATTCTGAGCTGCCGTCAGAGGAAGAAGATTTGAGGACTCTAGGACATCAAGGAGAACATGGTCGCTGAATTACTTGCATTATTCTTGACACCTTTCATGACTGATTTATGTAACTTGTAGGAAGATGTAAAAAATGTGTTGCAGTCAAAGGAGATTATTTTGTAGGGAAATAAAACAGTTTTTTTTCTTATCTGATGTGCATGTGTTCTGGATGTACGATGTGCTGCCATATGACAGTCACATGCCTAATTCCAGTAGTTTATTACTACTGTTGTTAGTGTTACAGTGCTATTCTAATATTCTAATATATATCCAACACGATGCAACATTACACAGTTTATTTTATCTGGAAACTGCTCTACGTATTTCGGGTGTTACCATCTTGATGGTCATATATTAGAATATTATTACGATGCACGGACCCATGAGCATTAAATGTTACGGCGTTCTTTACATATGGGCCAAAAACTTTTCTAAATGTAGACCTACTGTTGGTTGTCATAGTGTATTCTTTAACCTTTAGGCGACTAATGTCATATATATATATGAAGCACCCATTCTTGATGTTTCTAGATCACACACAACGACGCAGCACAGTCGGTAGGACTCCTCTGGACGAGTGATCAGCTCGTCGCAGA
>Ga0268261_10002154_pt1 | contig 14024 bp, 14 predicted proteins | sample TergutNc150P1_FD_190353 | JGI IMG/M metagenome (GOLD analysis project Ga0268261, IMG submission 190353) | Nasutitermes corniger P1 segment gut microbial community from laboratory colony in Florida, USA - Nc150 P1 (SPAdes) (version 2) | ecosystem: Host-associated > Arthropoda: Insects >... | reverse complement strand
GGGGGGGGGGGGACTCTGCTGACTACTGGACAGGTGGATGGGTGGACCTCAGAAACAGTTTAGATGTTGTAGAGAATAAAAATCTTTCCGCCTCTACCAGGAATCAATACCCAGTTATTTCAACCTGTTACCTAGTCCCTGGGATATGGAACTGATGACCAGGGAAGTGGATGACTGTACACAGTCCTGCCATAAGTTCTGTCCCAAGTATATTTTGACCCAGAAGGAAAATGAAACAGAACATTCACTTTTCGAGCCAAATAATTTATTAGCAATAGTTTTAAGTTTTTATTTATAATAATGCCACTCAAAATGGCCGCCCTCTGCCTCTACACACGCCTTGAGATGCACCGGCCACTCTGCTATCGTGGCACGCAATGTCTCCAGGGGGATCTCTGCCACTGCTTTCACGAGGAATTTCTTCAGACTGTACAGGTTGTTGTGACGCTTTTGGCGAGACATGCCCTCCAAAACAGCCCACAATTTATAGTCCCGGGGGTTTGAGGTCTGGACTCCCCGAGGGCCAATCCTTGGCGCCGATAAAGGCCAGAACGTTCCTCTGCAGCCACTCCTGAGTTGTCTTGGCTTATGGGCAGGAACTGAGTCCTGCTGGAAGACCCATTCCTGACCACTGAAGAGGGTCATGTTAAGCTGTTGCACAACTCCTTGTAGCACGTCCTCTTGATACACTCGGACACCAGTTTCACCCCTTTCTTCCAAAAATGAAGATGTGTCAGCCCCTGATGGGACACCTCCCACCAAACCATTCCTCAGAATGCACCTCAAGGGACTTCCGAGCATAAATCTTGTTGTTCTGGTTGTTATACCACTCCTCGATGGTGAAAAATTTTTTGTCCGTGAAGAGGATGTTTTCGTGCCCGTTCTCAGCGTGCTACTGGAGGAGATGCTCTGCTCTTTTCTGTTGGATCTCCTTCAGAGCAGGAGTGAGGAGGTGTCCCTTTGACAGAAGGTGCACTCTCATGTGTAGATCGTTCCTGATGAAGCGCGACTTGATTGGGTCGATATGTTCAGTTCTGGACATGATCTTCTGTTTCCAGAGCGGATTTTGGCGAATCCGCTCCCGTACTGTTTTGATAGCAGCTTCAGCCCTCACACTTTTCAGGCGTCCTGACGGAGCCTTCTCTTCAACACCCCAGAGTTCCTTATAACGTTTAATTGCTCGATAGACGAAATTTTGCGAAATTTTCAATGGTTTCAAGAGTTTGACAATTTAAAACCATTGAAAATTTTGCGAAATTTCGTCTATTGGGCAATTAATTGATATTCTGGCCACATAGTCTTGCCATAAGTTCTGTCCCAAATTTCATGTAGTCCGGAGCTGGAGACAATGAGGTGGAAGGGTTCAAAGTTTGGTTATTTTTGGACAATTGACCCTTCAGGTACTTGTGCCAAGGCAGTTTGCTTGCTTATCTCACAGTGTTAACATGGAGTGGGGTTTCAAGGAAAACCGTGTGGCTGTGATTGCCCTTCACAAATGCAGAAAATCACAACACACGGTTTTCCTTGAAACCCCACACCATGTTAACACTGCGAGAGACGTGAGCAAACTACCTTGGCACAAGTACCTGAAGGGTCAATAGTCCAAAAATAACCAACCTTTGAACCCTTCTGCCTCATTGTCTCCAGCTGTGGACTACATGAAATTTGGGACAGAACTTATGGCAGGACTATGTAGCCAGAATGTCAAATGTGAAGTTTTTGATTGGCTACTCAAATACAATTCAAAACTAATTAATGGGATATCTTGGCACTACCTATGAACCTGTTAAGTTTGAATGCAATAGGAATAATATTTTGAGTGAATTAATTTTATTAGGTCATGTGTGATGGTAAAAGTATTGATAAAAGTGAGGAGTGAAATTTTTTACACTCTTGTTGTTGCTATTTCTTCTTCATATACAGGTAAATTTTTGTGACATTTCCTATATGTATATCCAGAGATAAAAATTGTCCTCCCTTAAAGAAATGGCAACCCCAGTTAATTATGCTGAAGAAAAATGAAAATGTGACCTGGTCTTCTTAACATTGTATTATCTGGATAATAAACTGAACAATAAAATGTTTTTCCAAAATAAATTATTGTTACTTCATTTGCAGCATCCAGGTTTTGCAGGCTGTCATAAATTATTTCATCTATACAAGACAAACAACAGTAGTCAATAATTCAGTCACAATGAACAAATATGAAAGCATACAGTTATATTTGTGGACATAAGTCAGCATCGTTCAGAATCTTTTTATTTTTTAATATTTTGGAAGTTTCATATAAAAATGTGGAAACTAACTTACAAAATCTTATTGGTGGATTTAAGTCAACATTCTGTGGAGACTTGCTGAATGTTTATAAGTTTATATTTGTACTGTATTTTCCCAACTGCCTTTTTGCTCTTAATAAACATGATGTGGTCAAACATGTTTTGTCACCATATGCTTGCATCCTATTCAGTGGGTGTTAGCTTTTCCCACATGTGTAGAGTAAGTCCACACATAAGTAAGAAAAGATCAGGCAGCCACAATCAATAACCACAGAAAGATGCAGTGAAGCAGGAACAGCCAACACAGCACAGATACACAGCAAAAACATAACAAAATAAATGGTGTAATAGTCTGATGAAAGAAGTGAGTGCAACATGAATGGGATAGTGCATAAAAATAAATAAAGAAATATGAAGTAGCAGTACATAGCAAAAGAAAAGGTAACAACAAACAGAACAAAAATGTAATCTGCCACAATTATGTAAGCCAAAGATAACAGAAATATATGATGAACAACCACATTGTATGCACAGCATAAAGTTTATAAGCATCTTTCTATAGACACATAATTTAATCTGAATCTCCTTGTGCAAGTTCGTGTGGAAGCTCTGTATTTTCACACAGGCTTTCTCATTCTTCAAACTGAGCAATTCAGTGTAATGGAGTATGAGAATATTGCTTCAGTAATTTAAATGTGCATATGAAGAATCAGACCTAACTTGATGTGTCTGGCAACAGTACTGCACTCTTTGCAGTAACTCCCCCCCCCCAAAAAAACTTGCATTTTCACAGCCATGCAATTACCACAATTTTATTTTTAAATAAAATATTTAACTTTCTGATTAGAGTAGCTGTGAAAGCAGACTTATTTAAAAGTTCTTCACAATCCTTCCTGCAGAAGACATTCCACTGTTCTTGATTAAATTATTTGGGTTTCTTCATTTAGCAGCCAGGATAGCTCAGTCAATAAAATTTGTTATGGGCTGGACGACCCCAGAGAAAGGATGGTTCAATAGCCTGCACAGAAAATAAATTGTTCTCCACTTTTCAGCATCCAAACCAGCAGCCTTCTGCTCAGTGCATAAAAGGGACTCTTTGGAGCAAAGCAGCTGGGGTTTTAAGTTGACCTTTAATCGCATTGAGCGGTAAGGTTAAGAATGAGCGCAGGAATACCCCCACCCTGCAATATCCCTTCATCATTGCATAGAGACAGCGTTTCCTTCATTCTTTGTTTACACCTCTTGTGCAAAAGCAACACGACTTTATTATAGCACCATGACAATAAGCAATTAAGAGCTGCTCTTAAACTTTCAAAGTCGGATGATAGAAATTAGAATTCGTGCAGAAGTTTCCAAGATGACAAGAGGGAAGGCAGCCGAATAGGAGATCCGTTTTACGTGTTCATTGTACATACTACGTACAGTGAACGTATGAAAATAAGAAAGTATTCAAGATAGCCGATATTTTGGCTTGGACGCCTCGCATAATTTTTGTTCACATTTTCGAAGTTGGTGTCACTGAGCATGCGTGCTGCAACACGTGAGGAATGCTGGCGGCGGAATGAAACGTGTTTGTGTCAACAACCGAAACAATTGATAGAGAGAAATGTCCATGTATGCATGACAGTTAGTGGGTCTCTGTTAAGATTATGTTTACATCCCCCCTAATGTGTGCTAGCGTAGCTTGTTACTAATAACTCATGGTGAATAAACAAGTTCTGGAGAGCGAAGTTTGTACGATACCGGCTTAATTTTTCGTCGGAAGCTTGGCACGCTGTGTTTGCGGCTAAACTCAGGCAGGAACAAAGTAAATGGATGAGATTGTTCGGTTGGCACGTAATTGTACCGTCGGGGCAGTTGGAGCACTAAACGTTTAAGTGGTTCGTAAACATTACACAATGTCTTGACGAAACTGATAAGCCGACTACCTGGAAATGAAATTGTACGTAACATGGATAGGTAACCTAAATGACATCCATTGTGTTTCGTGGCAGGACAGACGGTTATCTCGTTAGCAAAGTGCACGTAAACAGCTGGAACCAGACTGACGTTTTTGTTACAGTTTTACTGATATTTCAGGCAGTCATGGATCAGGAAACTGACAATGGAATAAAAAATAATTATTCACCGGTACTGCAGCTGCAAGGAAGCAGACTACATAATGCTAGAATAACTCAACTGAAGGATCATTTTATTGGGAAGTACAAGCAAGAACCGGAGTTTTTTATTCGTGTCCCGGGAAGGTATGTGTGTAGATACCTGGCAACTTTGAAGATAGTATTCTCATGTTCTAATTTGCGTTGCAGGAACACATTAAACAATTTAATTTTATATGCTTAATTTGGAGAACTGCTGAGGTGGCAACTAAAGAAACATCTTGGATTTTGGATCAAAAGTCATGTGACTTGGAGGGGATTAATATTCACATGCGGAATTTAATTTCACAGTGTCATTTTACAGAACTGGATTTTATATGCATACAGTACATCACTTTTGCTTATGAACTTATATAAGTATTTACATATAGAGCTAACATCAGTGCTGTTTAACTCTACATAAATGTTTCATTTGTATACATAATGTCACACAACATAATGAAATATCATTTTGAAATTATGTAGTTAAGCACAGGAGATTCTTCAGAAGGACTTTGTTGAAGCAAAAGTGTGTATCATTCACTCAGCCAGTTATGATTATGATCTGCTGGGATGTGATGCCCTGTGGGTCTTCAGTGCCTGAGGTGGAGGCATTATGTTCATTCAAAACATTGGTACCATGAACAGTAATGTATGTTTTTATTCAGATTAGGCAAACATATTTTTGACATTGTCTACCAGATATCTAACATAAATATCTGTAATAAATGTAAGGTATGTTAAATACACATGGACAAGAAAACTATCAATGATTTGAATTGTAATGCTGGCCATTCACTTATACTACTTATGTTTTTGAACAAAAATTTGAAGCACTTGATTATGTTGTACTTAATTTACCTAGCTAGCAGAGTAGAAGGAAGAAAAGAAAGATCGTAATGGCCCCTGTTAAGGCCCTTTGGTAACTGTTCTTCCCTTCCCCTTTACCTACTATAGTTTCCCCACTTATTTCTTCAAATGGCTTTCCTTTATTTACCTATTTATTTATTTATATGTATTCCTTCTTCTCCACTTTCCTTCTTAATACTTTTCCATTTTTTTGTAATTGACAAAACAGGCCTTTTAAGGGCCATTGGTTCCCATTGATTCACTCTTGGCCGTTGACCTGGTTATCCCATCCCTTTTTTCATGTGCCCCCTTTTCCTCTCCCTCCGCAATCAGTGACTCTGAATATGGAGGCAAGATAGCCACCTAAAATGTTTTTGGCTATCTTCCTAACGACATATTGTTGGGTTATTCTATGTAAAATCAACAAATCTTAGGGGAGAAACTCTTGTGGGTATTTTTTTATTGCAGGAGCGCACATATCCTGGGCACCAGGTAGCCTTGGTGATGAAACTCATATATTGGTGCCTTATATTTTTAGGTCTTAAGTTTAGAACACACTTCTTGTCACCCTTGTGGCAGCTAGAATTTAGAGGTGGCCTCTAGATTTCTGGAAAATGTGTGTACTAGTGTCTTATTCAAATAAAATTTTGGAAACTTCTTTGGTATCATTAGGAACTGACATGTAATTTTTACCTCCTGTGTCTGTTAATTGCAAAGACACGGCATTTTGACATTTTAAATCTTCCCTCATAATGATTTACTTACATGCTACAATTGAGTTAGAGAGCTCATTCATGTACCAACTCACAGCTATTAAGTGAGGCTGTCATCTGGACATGTATATAAACTTTAACTTCTGACCTTGACCTTTTACTTACTTTATTTAAAAAAAACATTGCCAGTTTTGTGCAAGGTTTATTCCCACCATTTTGTGAATATCTTATTACTTGTTTTACCAAGTATACTGTTGGAACATGAAAGTAAGGAGAAGATATGATTTCCTTTCTGTGAGTGGTTTGATGTTGCAGCAGATGGTTAGGCATGACGAGTGTTTGTGTAACCTGTACGGACATTTTGCAGGGCATCTTGACTCATCAAGCCTTTTAGTTCACACTTGATTCAAGTAGAACTCTGTAGTGGTTTTGTAAACTTTAAAAATATTTTTTTTTTGCTAATAAGTAACACTCTGAGTGTCAGTAATAGTGCAGGTTCCAAGAAAAACCTTAGGCTTGTGTTCATGTGGAGTGTAATGCAGATCAGAAGAGACAAAAATCTGCAATAAACTTGTCCAGAAGTTTTAGAAATACGAGTATGAGTGAGTTCAGAATATGGCATAAATAAAAAGAAAGACTTCGATAGTTTTAATGTGTATAAGTCAGTTTTATTCAAGAAGTTTGTAGGACAAGATACACAGTATTTGCATCTCTCATTATATATATATATATATACACACACACACACACACATGGGTGGTCTGAAAATTTCTCTGCCTCGACCATAGATGGCAACACTATAGGCAAGATTTTTTTTCCTGAGTTGGTACATCTGTCATAAGCATCCATGTGAAATTGCAAGTCAGTTTAAATGTGGCTGTACCAGCCTTGAAGATGATCCACGTGAAGGACTTCCAGAAAAGTGCAACAGCACCGGAAATCATTGAACAAGTGCATGATATGTTATTGGATGACCGGCGGATGAAAGTGCGTGAAATTGCTGAGACTATAGGCATTTCAAAAGAATGTGTAGGATATATTTTGCATGAAGAATTGGATATGAAAAAGCTTTGTGCAAGATGGGTGCCGCACTTGCTCACAGCAGATCAAAAATCTATAAAAAAAATTGAAAATCTCTGAACAGTGCTTAGAGCATTTTAACAAGAATAAAACCTATTTTGTGTGTCAATTTATTACTATGGATGAGACTTGGATTCACCATTACACACCAGAATCCAAACGGCAGTCAAAACAGTGGACAGAAGTCGGTTGTTCAGTGCCAAAGAAGACAAGGTTGGTTCCATCGGCAGGAAAGGTTATGGCATTGGTGTTTTGGGATGCTGAAGGCATTTTGTTTATTGATTATCTTGAAAAGGGTAAAACAATAACTGGGGAATATTATTTCAATCTTTTAACCAGACTAGACGAAAAAATTCATGAGAAAAGACCCGATTTGCAAAAAAAAAAAATCATCTTTCATTAGGACAATGCACTCACCCACAAAAGTGTTTTGGCAATGGGAAAATTAAGGGATCTGCACTTTGAATTGTTGGAACATTCACCCTATTCCCCAGATTTGGCTTCCTCTGACTTCTGTCTCTTCCCTAAACTCAAACTCTTCCTTGATGGTCAGCGTTTTTATTCGAATCAAGAGGCGATTGCAGCTGTAGAGGGGTATTTTGGAGATCTTACGAAGAACCACTACAGGGACGGGATAATGGCGCTGGGGCATCGCTGGAATAAATGTATTAGTCTTAAGGGAGATTATGTTGAAAAATAAAAATAATTTTGAAATTATAAATTCGTTTTTTCATTTTTAGACCGAGAACTTTTCAGAGGACCCTTGTATACCAACAGCTACAATATAGTTAGTGCAGTTGATATATATATATATATATATATATATATATATATATGTATATATGGTGATTTGTCTAACTGCACAGAACATGGATAATTTTAAATTTGCGTCGCTGTTACAGGGTGAACCTTATTGGAGAGCATGTTGATTATTGTGGCTATTCTGTGTTGCCAATGGCCATTCAGTATGATATTGTAATGGCTGTGAAACCAGTAAGTGTACCAGAGTTGCAGCTCACAAACACAGATTCTAGTCACAGTGATTTTCAGTGTGATATACATTCCTTCAGGTATGTCAGTACAAGAAGTTATAATTCAGGTATATCGGTACAAAAAATATATAATTCGGGTATGACAGTTGAAATAATTATGATTTAAGTTTGTCAGTACAAGAAATAATAATTCAGGTATATCAGTACAAGAACTTATAATTCAGATGTCAGTATATGAAGTTATAATTCAGGTATGTCAGTACAAGATATTATATTTGAGGTATAGCTGTTGATACAATGTAGTCTATATGATTTTTACAATATAATTTGTATCTGTAGTATGTTTACGTGGCTATATATACATCTGGATATTCCTGTGTTGATGTTGCTTGTGTGCTGGGGTGGTGAGTACCAGCCAACAGGCAACATCATCACAGGAATATCGAGATGTATATACGCCCACATAAACATACTACTGATACAAATTATATTGTAAAAGTTATATGGACTACATTTTATCAACAGCAACCACATAAATATTTTAATTTGATAATTTTTAATGAAATTTTAATAATATAGACACTACTTTACAGTCTCTGAACTATGCGTCATGATACACATGTAAGAAAGACCAACAAGATGCACACACTTTCTTAATAATTTATTACAATTAAATTATTCCTGACATGTTTTGAACAAATAATTGTTCATCATCAGGAGGCCTGCACAAGCAGCTTACAGTACTTGGCCATGCATCTTTTTGAGGAATCTAGTCGCTGACATGATATGATTGATAATAGTATCAGTCATATCATGTCAGCGACTAGACTACTCATAAAGATGCATGGCAAAATACTGTAAGCTCCTTGTGCAGACCTCCTGATGATGAACAATTATTTGTTCGAAACATGTCGAGGATAATTTAAATGAAATAAATTGGTACGAAAAAGTGTGCATATTGTTGGTCTTTCTCACATATAAAAAGTACGTTAATTTAGCAGTGTACAACTCTGGAACTCCCTGACGATTACACAAGTGTATCGAAAGATGTAGGAGTGTTTATAATATAAATATTGTTAAAATAAAATATATATATATTGTGCATTGTTGGTTGAAATAAAAACTATATACAAGATGCATAGTACATAAATAAAAATATTTGAGGTGTGTTAGTACAATAAATTATGATTAAGATATGTCAGTACAGAAAATGTATTTAAGTTTGTCAGTAGAAGAAATTATAATTCAGGATTTATATGTAGTTTTAGATGTCGTTACTATATCATCGATAAGATTTGTCCTTGGAATTAAAATGCTTCCAATTTTAATATTAGAATTGGTAAGTCAGTGCTCAAGAAATTCTGGCTCAGTTTACCAGTGAGACAAATTCTAAGCCCTGGACATTTCAGTGCAAGAGAGACTGCAACAGTGCACAAAATTGTAAGTGCGCTGTTTATCATCACTGCTGTACAGAATATGAAATTCTGTCCCTAATATTATGTAGTGTTCACAAAGTATCATTGCTGTTCAGCATTTATGGGTAAATAAAAAAGGGCATGGACATTGCTATTAATGAAGAAGTTTAAAGCTTTTCTTTTATGAGCATTGGTATGTCACTCATCATGGACAAGCAGGTGTGAAGGTTTGTTCAGTCCTGGGTACAGCACAGGGGTGTACAATATCTATGCATCAGGTTGCCTGAGAAATTAAATTTTGTATGTTGGCACTTAATATTCAAGGGTCCTCAGTATGTAACTTGCTTCATGTTGTTGCCTAGTCCCTGGAATATTGAGGTAACTTTAGTTTTTTGGAATATTTGTGCACCCCTGGTATAGCAGTGTTTTTACTGTTGAGTGAGCCCTGAGCTGCCACAGCATGTTAGGTACTTGTGTCCCATCCTCCTCCCTCTCCCACCCCCCATGCCCATGCACATGCAAAGTAGCTCGCTGCTTAATACAGCGAAACCTGCCTGTAAGAGAACTGCAAGGGTCCAGATTCCCTACCCCTCATTTCGGGCAGGTTACATAAAGCTCCTTGGGTCTGTGCAAGTTTTCCACCAAAGACAGGATTCTGTTTGAGAATGGTTACACTGTATACGGAATATGCAGTGTTACAAACGTGAAACAAGTGACAAGAAGTGATATTCCGGTGTCAGTGAGGGCACAGGACTTATAGTCCACTATAAAATGTTTTGTGCCACTGAATACTGATATGTGTCTGTAAATAGCCTGGATTCTTTGTTACAGGCTAGGTAACACTGGAAGACTTAAAAATTTGTAGCTGTGATGTCAGGGTTTTTATGTATCATTACTGGAATTGCCCATTGTTTGGTTGAGTTTTCTCAAAAATAAACCATCACCTAGAACCATACCCACTACTGGGATTGCTGTCTTCTGGAACGCAGTGCCTTGTAGTTTGATAGGTAGGTACCAACACTGGTATGCTGAAGAAAGAGGCAGGATTTTCCTTGTAAATGTTGGTCTGTACCAAACTACATGGATTGACATCCCAGAAGACTGTAATCTTAACTTTCAGTGTTGTGAGAACCTTGTGTCTTGCATTATTATTAGAATATTTTTACTTGATCTTGTAAATAAGAAAATATGCACAGGAAGTTTATGAACACGTATTGTTTGTATTGGTAGCATTGAAGTAAAGAAGGGAGTATCGCCACCCTGGTACAACTATTTCCTCTGTGGACTGAGAGGTGTTTTGGAAGTGCTGCAGCAGGTTTCTGTGGGAATGCTTGTTGCTGTGACAGGTAGTGTTCCACAGAGTTCAGGACTGTCCAGTTCTAGTGCCCTTGTTAGTGCTGCTGCCCTTGCTGCTGCACATGCCAATAATGTATGTATGTATGTAATACTCAATATCTCTAAATACAGATAGTTACTATTTGGCATTATATTCTTGACTGGTCATGGCACAGTTATTTATTGTGCAGTGTTGTAATATTTAATGCTTGTGTCACAGACATGATATCAACAAGTAATGAAAAAGCAGAGCTACTTCATCTTCTAGTTATCTGTGAGAACTGCTTTTGAGGATGTATCACAAAAAGACGATAATTCTTGAAACTGATGCTATCTACCCATAGGAAGAGAGACTTTATTTTCCACTGAATATGAACCGGTTGGGATGCAGTGGAGAATAGCATAGGAATCCAGTCCCATTTCCTGGCTTGTCCAACTAATACTCCATTTGGTGCACTGACATGCTATCGCAGTCATGGAAGTACTGAATTTTTTTTTTTTAATGTTTAGAAAACATCAAAAAATTTTAAAAATTAAAATATTCATTTAGGAAATGTGCATTTTGTTGGTTTATATTGTATAATTACTGAAATTTATGTTTATGTCATTTCGTCGACAGAAACGTGTTTTAGATATCACTTTTAATTGTTCTAAAGTGTTTACCGCTTGTTTTCTTGATTTCACTGATGTTTTGCCACATTCATTTGCAGTCAAATAAAATGCTTTTAATAAAGGTCTCTGTTCTTGGGTATGTGGCGCTGCTCCAATATGTGACTGGTGCCTGACATTTTGAGACCTCATGTTGGTATCATACTAAAGGGTCAAAATGTCCAATGAAGATGGTACCACCACATTGACTCAAAATATTGGGCAGCAGTCACTTAGTCACATAACACCACAGCCCAGGAGAATGGAGACCTCAGCTGCACCACTGCAGGAGCATATCATGTTGGATATTTTAAGTAGTTTATCTTCAGTCTGTTTCACTGTAACATGTTTTTGTATGTGTGGTTTCAGCTTAAGATGACAAAATTAGAAATTGCTTCTCTTAGTGCTAAGTCAGAACGATATATTGGTACTGAAGGAGGTGGAATGGATCAAGCAATTGCGTTTCTGGGAACGGAAGGTTTGTAATGTTTCCTCTACTTCATAAATGGAAAAAATAACTTATTCTGCTGTACATAATTTTAGTTGACATGGGATTGTTGAATATTTTGGAGGTGGTTGTAGATATTTCTTCTGCACCAGATTGAATTATGCAGATGTTCTTGTTTTGTGAAACATGGTTTCCGTTTTAAACAATAGATTAGTGATAGTGGTCACTGTGTTGCAGGATGTGCCAAACACATACAGTTCAGCCCACTCCGGTCAGAAGATGTAAAGCTGCCAGATGGTGCTGTATTTGTTATTGCCCATTCTCTGGCTATTCTTAATAAGGCCAAAACGTCTGATTTCAACTGTCGAGTAGCTGAGTGTCGCTTAGCATCACAAGTAAGATACTGGTCATCTTAGATAGGCTAATATTGAAGTAGCATTCAGTTCTGCATTGTCAGCCTCATTCAGCTGCAGGTGTGACTCGGTCTGTAGCATGCCTGTCTCATTAGCAATAATGTTAGAATGGACGTGCATGAGCAGTATATAATCTGTTCTCTTCCAGTAGAGAAGAAATTAGGGCTTAGTGTTTGCTTCGTTCAGGTGCTGCAGTGTTGTGTGATGGCAGTATGCCATATGGTCCAGGAACTCAGAAATGCTCTGTGCCTCCCAAAATGCCATCAACAGCAACTTAACCACACACTGCTGTGAATGTGTCATGCATATGCTGTTCATCTTGGTCCTAGAGCCTGGTGATTTCCACTACTGTGGGTCACTGTGCAAGCAGTCCAATGGAGATCCCTTCCAACATGAGGTTGAGACAAAAATGTAGGTGCACAGATATGTGCAAATGCTGAGCTCATATTTCTTTGTGGCAGGAATTGAAAATGTGGATTACTGCTGTGACAGATGTATCAGTTGTTCTGGTATTTATGTGCAGAAATATAGGGTCTGCCCTTTAAGGCTTCCAGTTTTCAGCAGTTTTGCTTCTGGCACAGTCATAGATGTTGCTTATTGAACACCTAAGTATGGCCCCTTTGAATCTTCCTACAGTGAAAAGTATGTATGATGAGACACACAGTCTTGGATCCCTCTTTTCAAAGTTTTGACTGAATGGTTCTAAAATTTTCTAAATTCACACAGATTTGAGCTTAACTTTCAGAATTCAAGTGAAAGGACATAATGTAATGTGGGGGATTTTTCCTTTCAAACTTTTACATATGTTGGCATCCTTGCAGAGCTTCTGTTAAGTTGTCGTCTGTCTTTCTGTCTGTTCGCATTTCTGTACACATGTGAGAAGTCAGGAATCACTGAACAGATTTTGAAGAAATTTATTGTTGGTTGTATAAAAGTTGTCTTGACATTTCAGTTTTGGTTAAAAGTGGACAAAAATTATAGACACTACATGAGGACCTTTATATGTTTTTATGTGCATCTCCAGCATAGTTCAGCGGTAAATATTTTTCTGTATAAAAGTGTTTGGAATAGAAGTTGTAGAGAAGAATGAAACTCACATTTTGTACCGTGTACATCTCTCCATCAGTTCTTGTAGTCTTCAAGGTAATTGAAGAAGAGCGACATTGCCTGTTTATTTCTGAGCTTGTACCTCTGTGCAACAAATATCAAGCAATTAAAATATGCTGAGTCTAAACCAGAACTGGTGTAAGCAAACAGCTAGCACCATATTTCCAATCATTTGTAATTTGCTTGTATTTTTCCATATGTGCTATTTCAGCACCTTCCATTAATTACAGTTACTTGTGGCAGATACTTGGTAAGCAAAGGCACTACTGTATCTATCAAATTTCAAGGGAAATGTACGATAATGTTATGCTTTTCTGAGACACGTGACTTGGCAGAATAAAAAAAATTACGTTCACCCTGTACTTCACATGGACACCACCATTTGCTTGTACATATATATATATATATATATTTTTATATATACAGGGTGTAACAGGAGGAAGGGACAAAACTTCGGGAGAGTGTTCCTTATGTTAAAATATACCGATATAACCCAAAACACCTATGTCCAAAGTTGAACGGTTACGGAGATAATGGCCAGAGAAAAGTGTGGTCTTCTGGCGGGTCTATGCACGGTACCTTGTCAGCTGACAGCGTTGCCCATGCCTGCCCT
>Ga0268261_10002153_pt1 | contig 14024 bp, 7 predicted proteins | sample TergutNc150P1_FD_190353 | JGI IMG/M metagenome (GOLD analysis project Ga0268261, IMG submission 190353) | Nasutitermes corniger P1 segment gut microbial community from laboratory colony in Florida, USA - Nc150 P1 (SPAdes) (version 2) | ecosystem: Host-associated > Arthropoda: Insects > Digestive... | reverse complement strand
ATATATGACATTAGTAGCCTAAAGGTTAATAATTTAACCCTTATCCTGCTAACATGGAGAAAATGGTGAGCTCCTAATAATGCCAGCAAATAGCAGATGGGATTTAATTCAGGCTTTAAAGGGTTAAATTAACTCAGCTTTAGAAAAGAAGTTAGGAAAATGCAGTGAGAATTCTCAGACTTCAACTGACAGCTAAAAGGGAAATGAAATACTGAACCATATCCATATCCTTATGAAAAATTACTCTTATGCAATGCACTGATGCACCAAACACATAACACAATCCTACGTTTGAAAAAACAACTTCTGCGTGACCAACAAGAATTGCTTGTAGTATCAATCAAATAACGCCCAATAAAATGACATTTAAAATTTTGCAGTTCTGAGGGACCCAAGTTTATTAAACTGTCAATACACTTCCTAGAAGAATGTACCCATTTAACCTTTATCATCATTGAACAGGTGATTTTACATCCCCTGGTATGACAGTGCTAGTGGCCAGGCTTTAAGGTGGGGGAAATGGAAATATTAATAGTGCTGAAAAAATGCAATCGCTGGCCAGATGGACTTAGCAAATGTCCTTCTACAACAATGGACATGTGGATAATATGGTAAAGGTGAAGTTCCTGTGCATGCCATGAAGGCAAATGGGGGAGTGGAGGTACAGTTACACTCATTCTTAACCTCTGCACTAGATGACACGTCGTTCCACCTCTGGGTAAGTGCTCCCAACATCCATTCAGTAAAAGGCTGGGTGGGCCACTGAGCTGATCTGGATGCTTTGCAGAACAGAAAAACCTGTTGCCCATGCTGTGCATCGAATCACAATTCCTTGGTCATCCACTACACTGATTATTCCAGCCCAAATTCCATTATTAATAAGGCAAAACATAATTTAAACATGAATTTCCAACACATACACACACACACACACACACCTGATGAATGGAAATGAAGTCCTAATTCAAGTAGGAACTGAACTGCATGTAACAACAAATGGACACAGTTTCTTTTTACTACAATATTGTATGTACTGTGCACTGTATAGAAATTAATTTATATAGCCATGTAAAGTTGGTTATATAAATTAATTCAACAGATACAATTTTTGTATGGCTCCAGTTCTCTCTACAATAAGGATCTGCTTTTCATTTATCAGTACAATTTACGTGACAAAGCTTTTGTTATTGCAATTTCATATGTGAACAATTAATGATGCCAGTCACTTCAATTTCAAACATGGATATTTGACTGTCATTTACAAAATATAACAAAGTTTAAGATCTCAGATATGTAAAAATTACATACAAAATATTATAACAAAGTAACAACTTACACTTCCCAGCACTACACTCTAAAACTGATTTTTACATAATAATGTGCTGCATTATCCAAAGATGTTGGATGTAAACTGCATAAGTCAGAGTGAAGCTACCCTCCAATTTCCAACATGTATTTTGAGTGACTGCTGCCCCACGTTAATAATCACTACTGAATCTCTCAGTCACAGTACTAATTTCTGTAATTTGCAAGTAAGCTTAGGGGTCAAAAAATTGATAAAAAAATGTCATGTGGAATAAAACTTTGGCAGAACTCAACAGATAGAGGAGTCATTATTATGCCACAGAGAATCACTTGGTAAAAAGATAGGAGACTCAGTGGCCCCAGAGCAAAGGACATTGTGATGACAAGGGTAATTATCATGCTACCACCAGAAAATGAACAGAATATCCAGTCTGTACCCCATCACTTTACTTACATCTGCTATGCTCCTACCAAGGACTCAACTCTCAGGTGTCCAAAAGCTTAGTTACTTAACTAACCATACTGGTCCCACTTGGTTCCTCTAGTAATACGACAGGTGTCTAAATGTAAGGACATAAACCTTATGCACAGATTCACAAATTACAAAGTAAAAACCATGTCATTCTTAATGCAAAGCATGAAAAATTATATGAATATTGAATTAATGGGTACATACTGTTGAATTTCACTGCGGATATTACATACTGATGGTCAAAAATGTCAGCAAATATAAACACTGATAATGAAAAGTAAACTCTGTATGCAATATCCAGTATCATTAAAATATTACAATACTTTATCACCTGGAATTACCTTAACTCACACTGTAACTGGTGATTGTAATTAAAAATCACTTTACATGACACAATCTCAAATGGAAAGCAAAGTACTGCATGGCACACTGACAAGAGCAGCCCATTAATTTCTTATAGGAATGTTTTCAAAATGAAGATAGGCTGTGCATGTCTTATAAAGAAACTGGAAAGTGACAAATCTCTTCTCTATATCTTTAGTTTTGTGTGTGTGTGTGTGTGTGTGTGTGTGCACATGCACACCTTGTGTGTATGTGGGTACATACAAACAAAAGTAACACACACATATGACACACACACACACACACACACACACCTAAAACAAATAAAAAAGTAACAACACACAACACCTTTCACTTATTAGTAAACCAACAGGATGAGAGAACACAGTTGTCACAAGTATCTTAATTTAAATAACTCAAAACTTTTGGCTAAAAAGCAAGAAAGAATAAAACTGAACAACTCCAAGCACATAACCTGCTGCTAGAACTATACCTGAGCTAGTTGGGACTGTCAAGGACCAGTCTCTGCTATGAGTCATAACAGGAATAATCTATGAATGAAACAACATGAGTTACAAACATGGTTACTACAGCCTTACTATACCACTTTCTTACAACCAGTTTTAAAGTCAGGTATAATACTGTCCAGCGGGTTAAAATGCAGAAACCAAACAAACTGAACAGAATGATCAATTGAATTCTTTCAGAACTGGCCTCCAAAGATAAAAATAAGGAGAAAATTTTGAAATTGCAATATAAAAAAAATCACTTTTGATTATATAACTTCATCAAGAATGGTGCTAGTCACATCTTATTAAAGTTTGTGATTTAGCAGTGGTACTGTGACTGATTTTAGCAGTAACAGAATGAAAAACATGGCCTATCAATTGCAGTAATACTGCCACTTGATTTAAATGACTTTTACTATCAGTCTAATCAATTAGTGATGGTTCAGAACAACTGAAGGTGAGTTTTTAACGTAACTGATCTGCCTTTTGTTTTTAAACAGTTGTGTGATGAGCAATACCAATGGTTTCTTTACAAAGGCAAGAATATTTAATGTGGAAGTACCGTATTACACATTTCTTACTCATACAGCTTTCTGTTACTATTTATACATTACTATATACAAAAATAAAAAAATATTAATTTTACAATGGACAAACAAATCACCAAGTCAAGGATAGAGTATTCTTGTGCATAAGATGCCACAGCAATTGTCAAACCATTAATGTTGGTATTAAATTATTATTCAAACAATTTCACCAATGCTCTATATTCATACTCCACCTACCATCAGCATGAAATGGTTTAGATAGTGAAAGTATTTCTAAATGAACCACACAAACAATTCTATTATTCTATTATGTAAGACTACTATATATAGAAAAGAGATTAAAAAAACACATTTACTATACATTATACTTTGCACTATAAACACTGCTTAAACAGTGAAACATGGAAGATATACGCAGATATAAGCAAACTGACAAACCCCACTGCTTTTTTCTGTTATATACCAGAATTACCTGAATAAAAGACAAACAATTTTTTCCTAATTTATCACCTGAAAATTGGGTTGCCTTACAATCACATGCATAGCTAAACATTTCCACACAGATACTTTCCTGAAAACTGAACGCTGCCAACAGGGGACATCCTATATTTGGATAAAAACGGTACAAGCAATGGAACTCTTATTGCTCAGTTTACCACTACAAGAGAGTGCTTACAAAGCTATACAGAATAACCATTCAATTTCCAGCCAAGCAATACAGATATCAGACTTCTATATAGTGACTGAACATCATGATATTCTCATAATTTTAGGTTATGGTCTGATACTGCACACATATTTTACAATTCCATATCTATAATTTAATTCAAGAAAGTGAAAAACCATCTTGAGAGAATATCACACTGCTTTGAGTAAAATAAATGTAGCCAGTACTCAATCAAGAATGAACCTGATGTGCAAAATACAGTTTAAAAAATCTAGATTCAATCATGAGCTAGGTAGTCTTAATTTTACACTCACCTTTACTATTAATTGCTAATGTTCTACCCGTAGAAATGCAGAATCATGCTACAAACCTTACTTTATACGAGGTTCCTCTTCAGAATGTGAACATATACAGTGAAAGGTGAAAATCAAAATGCAGATTATTTATTGTTCTATTTTGTCTTTCTTCATGTTGGAGACTCTAACATTACAAATTGCATATCAAGATCTCAAGCTCACATACCAAGGTCCACAACATCAGTGTTTCTCAACCTGTGGTTGCGGGCAGCTCATGATGTATTCGATGGGAATAAGAAAAATAGGTTGAAAAATACTCTCCTGAATACACACACATCCACACACACGAATTTTATATGCAGAGCAGGGGATGAAACACTCTGTAGTAGGAAAAATGGGCCTGAAATCTTGGTTTTTTTCAAGTTCAAATGATACTGACACTATGACCAAATATTACAGAGTTTACCATTTTCCAAACTACAAAAACATTCCTATCAGCCTTGCAATGAAGTTCATACAAGTTTCAGCTTACATTTTGCACAAATAATGATGGAAGATTCAATTCTTATTCATAAATGAGCACCGGTTTTGTAATCATCATGGCGCACAGTTGCCAGTACAAACTAATGTAACCTCTGATATGTCTGCATTACTCAGCAAAGTACATCCATCTCTCTTGCACCATGGAGAAGTGATATTGCTCATTTATCATCAAAGCTTGTCACAGGAAGTAATGTGGTGGGCGGACAGTGAATCCCATGTGTGGGTGTCGTGGTGGGAATTGTGATCCCATTAGCCTCTGCTGTTGCTGCAGTGCTGCCAATCCTGCCCCACGTGGGTCGCCAGGGTACATTGCATATGTAGGCAGCATGTGGGGTCCCTGTCAGAAGAATGCTCATTACAACAAAATTCACAACTTCAAGAAATCTATATTGAATCAGTTGTATATCACAACTGACATGATGTGAAAAATTTTCAGATGTCTGTCAATGATAAAAATATGGAAACCAGAAAACTATGGTCCAAATTTGTTAATTCCCCTATTCAGCCAAACTACACCAAGTAAGAAATAAAATCTATGTAGTTATTTTATCATAAATTTAGCTGCAATATCAGACATTTTTATATTCCTGTATTAGCTACTGATGTGACAATCTTGGGCATTTTATTCTTGTGCTTTTCTCAAACAAAAACTATGAGCAGGACAGACGGTTTGTCACTTCAGACTGAGGATTTCATGAACAGGGTGCTGCTTATTTTAATTCAAGAGGAATGAACTAACCGGAGTCATAATAAGGGATTCCACCAAATGCTATCAGGAAGGTAAAATAAGTAAGGATGGTATGGATGGTGCATGCAGCATGAATGGCAGATGTGAGAAAAGCATACAAAGTTTTGGTTGGAAAATTTGTAGGGAAAAGACCCTTAAGATGGCTACATGTAGGTTGGAAGATAATGTTAATACATATCACAACAAAAATGTGGGTGTTAACATAAATTTATTTGACTTAAGATAGTGACAAGTAGCGCACTCTTGTGAACACTGTGATCAAGTTATGGGTTCCATATAAACCAGGGAATTTGTCTAGCTGAGTCTAACTTCTCAGTGACTCCACAGAGTTAATTATTTATACTTCCTCAAAATTATGCAATTTTAAACTAAATGATTCCTCTTTTTTTTTTTTTTGACATCACAATCCCCAAAGGCTGTAGTGAATGTAATTCAGATGTTAACATCCTCAGTCATACCAAATACTTGATGAAAAGGTCTAGTGAGGCGTGACACACACCAACATGTAGGCAAGCAATGACAAGAACAGTATAATATGGGTGAGAATAGAAGTACATGGTATGACACTTTGCTGTATGTAACCACAAAATAAAAACATAACAAAATCTGATTATTTTGATGATAAATACACCAAAATCTGATTATTTTGATGATAAAAAACCAAAGACAACTGTAGGTAACATATTTCCTGAGCCTTCTATGAAGGCATAGTCGGGAATGGAGGTACAGTTTCACTTTTGAAAAACCATGACACTAGATGGAATTGAGTGGTCAGCTTCATGCCCTGGCCACTTTATCAATGGGGAAGAAACACTTCTAGTACCCACTGAACAGGATGCTGGATGAACCCCAGAGCTGATCTGGATTCTTTGGCAAAGAGAAAAATCTCTTGCATCTCCCAGGAATGAAACCAAAATTACTCAGCTGTGCAGCATGTAGCATACTCACTATACTGACTACACTACCCTGGCTCCTGCTAACAAAGTAAAGAAAAAAATTACTTGAATAAATAATTATAGTAGCGTCATCATTCTAGGGTTTCCAGGAATTTGTTGGACCACTCACACATAACAAGACACTCCTGCTAAATGACAGGACAGTTAGAGAACCGACAAATTTGCACCTGAACACATTATTGTTAAAAATTATCCAGATTACAATAGATGCTGGAAATTATATATGTTGTTGTTGCCATCACTGTCACAAGAATGTTTAAGCTGTGGATAACTATCATTACTTGGAGGAATGAAAAATGAAAGAAGAGAACAAAAACACCAGCTCACTGAGGAGAAGCTGGATGAAATCAGTGCTAGGTTTGAATATACTTCTTCTGCAATGCGATTCATGAGAAAACATTTTTATGGGGGGTCCCCAAAAGAAAAGTGCTTATACTTGGCACAAGTGACACATATGATACCTACTCTAACTTTCTTCCTCAACAGCTATCAGTGAAGACAAACATTTTTTAAAGTAACATACGAAGTTTTCAAGGCAGTGTTCTGAAGGGGCATGATATATTCATCTTTGGCATCTACACTAAAAGAAGAACTTTCTGAAAAGTTAAAGGAACAGACTGCCTAAACCTGAAGGTGAAGGAACTATGCTCCTTCAAAATGCTTGTTACTATTTGCCTGTTTAAATGATCCAACAGCACAGAAGACTTGGTTCTTCATTTGGAATGGTAACATGTAACATAAAAATAAATTATATATTTAATCAGCTACTTCTACACCACACACATTTTGTAAATGCTGAATTTCACACTGACATTTCATATTTCTTAGGTTATAAGGGAAGGATACATGATTTAAACCCACACTGTACTCTCTGCCATCAATTTTGGAGGAAATCTTGCACATCTATCATAGTATTAAAGATAAGTGCCAACTAGTGACTATGGATCAATGTATTATTTTAATTTTGTCTCTTACTCACTACCTGTACTTGTCTAGTAAATGTAAGAACATAAATTAAGAAGTAAAGGCAGATTGCGTGTAAAACAAAGTACCATCTCATATCAGAACACATTGACAAGGTGATCATACCTGCTATATTGTCAGGCAAATCTAGACATGTCTCACCAGTTGCCTGCATTCGGTCTGCATTGCACAGTCAAGGCTACTCTTTCCAACTGCACCATTACTGAACAATGTGTCATAATCACATTTTTGCGATCAGAAGTGGTCAAACCCTCCTAGATTCATGTTACTGCTAGCAAAATATACAGAAAAGTGTATTACCCAAAGAAAGTTGTACAAGTGGATGGAATGGTTAACTGGTGATGAATGTTCAGGCCATCCCACTTCAGCAATGGTCAATAATGCTGGTCAAGACATGGATCTCATTCAAGGAAAATAGGTGGGATTTTCTTCATATTTTATTAACACTCTCCAGTGAATCTGAGAGTGTCTGACCTCTTATGACCAAAGAATCTGAATACAGCATATTGCGCACTATTGGTGCAGCTGACATGATTACACATTGACTGTACTGCAAAGACAGAGCACAGGCTACAGATGACACACATCTAGACCTGCCTAACAATTTGGTAGGTATTGAAAATGTACCTTGGGTACATTTTCTCACTATGGGTGTTACTTTTATACAAACTGCCTTTAGTTTTTGATTTACATTGGCACACTGTTTTGGAATTTGATAATAAAGATTTGACTTGCCTAAAAATGATGTATGGTTGGCAGAAAGGATATTAGTGTAATAATTTCAAGGTGGCATATTGTTTGCCCTTCTTGTAGTAAATTTATTGTTAAGATTACAGGATTTGTTTGTCACACTCCATGGAAGTGTGTGGAGTGAAGAAAATTTTCACACTTCCTTACTGCAGTTAGTTACAATAAATATATAAATAAATAAATAAATAAATATGTATATTTTATCACTTATTTATAGTGTATAAAACTGCATAATCTCACCAGTCACCTATACTGTATGAAAATGTTGCAGCTGGAAAATATTTAAATTTGTGATTCATATGTTTAATGATGCAAATAACAAATTCAGAAACATGTGGAAATGACTCTGGGACCTCCACAATATAAGTCTACAAAATTAATCTCTTCCCTACCAAGCCTCAGTAAATAATAAGGCATCTTATACCATAGTGACAACTGAAAAACCTTTAAAACCTGAACTGAAAAAAGCTAAGGCCCAATGACTAAAAGGGCAATTGTTTTATTTTCTGTCTAATTTCCAATGATCCCATTTTCATTGAAATCCCCAACCCATTTCTAATGACTCTTCCTAGTTAGCTCCATAAAAACTGTCTCAGACCCATCAAATATGAATAAATAAATGCTGCTTGAACTTTGTCATGGCCGTTGCATTTGTCAAGGAAATAAGAAACTCCTGAATCCAAATACAATAGGTTAATTTACTAAGACTTGTGGCCCATGCAGTACTACTTGGAATCACCATTACAACAAATTATCAAAATAAGAAGCACGACATCTAGTATCAAGAAAATCACCATTCTGTACCGCAATTTTTCTGTAAAGCATTTTCATATTAGTTTGATCATCAGAGGGTACTCATATAGAACTAAATAACAATATGAAGCAAGTACTGCACCTTGAATGAGCCACAGAAGCAAACAATTTAGTCTTATGATGACTGCAGAACCTGCTTATAAATTATAAATATCACAGTACCTCTATATAGTGTATGGTTTTGTAAACCAGGTTAAAATTTTGGCAGCAACTTTTCAACTAAATTCACATGGCAATTTTAGAGTATCTACATAAAGGAATGTAGAAATGGGTCTTCAAAGTGCACATACAGATGACAAAGTATGGTTTACACCACTTTTACGAACAGTAATATGGTATTACATTCAACACTCTATAGGTCTTGATAATTTTTAGGTGGACAGCTAACTTCACATACATTCAAAACACTATATACAGAACATTATATTTCCATCGCAGTCACAATGTTAGATGATGATGATTGTAATCATGATTATGATACCATAGAATAACAAAACCTCAGCCATAAAAATCAATAAAACTGTATATAATTTTGGATATAATTAATGTTTCACTGCTATAAACATTTTATACATTTTTCTGCAGCAGCATATGTAGAATTCAGTATGAAGACAATTTGATAAAATAAAAATTAAGAAATTAATCAAGTGACAAATCAAGGCTGTTCTATCAGTTGGAAAGGCTTCTTTAATAACCACATTTTATACTTGAGTGTTTAAATATACGTTCCCCACCTACAACTCCCATGAGAGATTTCTGACCTCTCTCTGTATCAAAAAACAGTAATTTATCAAAATGGTGTTTTCATGCTACTCCAGGTTATATAATCATTTAATAGTAAGCAGGATGCAAGATAAATTAGTTAAGCAAACAGAATATACTTGAACTCTGTTATATCGACCTTGGTTTGTGAGACAACTTGACTATAATGTCACACATTCTGTGGTAGCAACTAATCTCCCATAAGGAACAAGTTTTCTGCCTTGTTTAGTATGACATACATAACAGAATAAACCATGGATGTAATAACATTGTTAGTCATCATTTACAATACAGTCTTCCAAGAAGTAGATTATTTTGAGAATTATACCACCTCCTCATCCTTGAGAGGGCAAGCCCAGTATGCTTTCAGGTAGCTACATAAATTCCAGGCATGGAAAATGACAATGGTAATGGTAATTTACTTTGTGCATTGAGTTACCTTCTACACTTCTATTCCTGCAGTTAACAGGAGATTGATAAGATGGTAACATGGCTACCACCATGAATAAAAGGAAGTTTTCACCATCAAGGGAAAAGTTAAGTGATATGACAAATATAATAAGGAAAAAAGAAAGCCAATGTGTCAAAAATTTGGTCTCTTAAATTCTACAATCTAAACAATTTGGAAAAACAGAACCAAAATTATTATTGCATTTGAACAGAACAGACTGAAAATAATGTGATTTCAAAACCATGAATGAAGTTAGTCAATGAAGTGCTGCTTAAGTGGTTTAAGCAAGAGAGATGTGACAGTGTGCCAAGGACAGGTGCTCTCATCATTATTTTTGCTCTTCCTAAATTTTAATATTACTTTAATGTATTTTTTTTATCATAAGCCAGTACAGAAATTTACAATTACAGAAAAGTAATGTTTATTATTTCTAAATTTTTATTGCAATTTTAAATTCAAACACATCATAGCAATGACACTAGGTGATATGCCTGCAGGCCTATACTTTGTCTTGAAATATTTTTCCTTCAATTTTACCAGACACCTTGCTTAAAGACAGAATTTATTTAGTCCCTTCATTGATGTGATAAGTGGGTTCGACTGTACTAAACTACTATTTCATAAAACCACAGGAATGAAATTACAAGTAAATATAAAGGAAGTCAATACGTGAGTACCTCATCATCCTCGATACACTATATTCTCCAGAACCTTCATGTTATTTTCATTACATAATCCAATAAGCACAGAGTTGCACTCATAATTTGAAAAAACCCTGCAAAGCAAAATTTGAGGTTCTCACAGCAGTATTGCTAAATACTTAAGTCTCCTGGGACTATACACCATGCTGACTGGTAAAGTTACCAGTTGACACAGTGTGACAACTTCGCACCCTACAACATTTATTGATATTGAATGTAAAACCTTTAAAAGTGATAAGGTGAAACACAGAATATAGGTATATCAACAATTGCTTCTTTTAAATATAGAATTTATTAATTACTAAAATAAAATCTTATTTCTGAACAATGGTGGCTTACAGAAACTAGACAACTACAGACAAATAACAAATTTTAATGATGATGATGATGATGATGATGGTGATGAGGAGGAGGAGGAGTGCATATACAGAAGTCCCCACACCACATGCGAGTTCTGTGAAATATAATGAACTGGTTGAAGCCAGAAATAACAAATATACAAACTAAAAATAACAATATACAAATCAAATCAAAGCCAACATGGCAGACACTTGCTACTAAGATAGCATAGGTATTAAACTGCATATATGTTATACATAGTGTTAATTAACAGAGAATGCTTTTAGAAACTACTACTACAATCTGCAACTGACATACAGATCAGCAGTCTTTGTTCAAATGTTTGTTACAAACACATGAAACATCAACATTTAAATAAAGAGCAAAAGAAGTGCAGTACATATACATCTTTTAAGCAGTTTGCAGTTATGGTCAATGATCAGAAATAAATGATATTAAACAACAAGATGAGCCTGATCTCTCAAAGCAAAAAACAGGCATACTTTGACATTATTTCACACACTTCCTGAAATAGTTTCAAATAATGATGAAATTCTAGGATTTCCTTTTAATTACATGCTTAATTCTATAAAATTTACAATTTTGTCAATCATAAACATGAAAATATGTTACTATGACATGTGACAACTGAATAAAACAGAAATGCCACCCACTAAGTGAATGCAATATTGATAAAATCATGCAGTCAAATTAGGTTAAATCATGTACAAATAATGACAATTTCAAAGCTCAGTAAGACAAGAAATCTTTAGTTCCATGAACACAATGGAACTTACTGTGCAGTAGAATATTAAAATAATAAGTGACAAATCCTGATCCAGAAGTCAGATCTAGCTGAACAGCCATTCCACAACACTAGACCTGACCTCTGGATCAGAATCTGCCAATGAATAACAGTCACAGCCTGGAAACATTTTAACAATGCGAAAGTTCAAAAAGCACAAACCTGGGAATGAATATGTTTATTTGCAAATGCATGGCAACAGTCAAAAATTTCAGTTCTTAAAAACAAAAAAAAAGTAGTCTGTCATCATTATGATAACTTCTGTTTCACTGTCAGTCAGTCCATAATAATTAAATACTACATGCACTCAAAAAGCTACTTTCAACTGTGTTACACAGGATCATTATTTAAAATCCCCACAAGCACTTGTCACTTCCTGTCTGGTTGTTAATGTTACACATGGCTCATTCACTGGCTCATTCCCATGCTGCTTCTTAGAGAGGGGTAAAAGATCTCTACAAATTATCTGCAGTCACTACCTGAATTCCAATGCAGCATCATGTGCTTTGCATGATATATATATATATATATATATATATATATATATATATATATATATATATATTAAGGACAATTCCCACAGATGTCTCCATAAATTCATATAAAAAATTTCCTGATGCATCTGTTCCAAACAGGCCAACAATTAAGAATTATGACAAAAAAGTTTTCAGCAGCACGTTCTATTCTAGTTAGTAAGATGACACGCTGAAGAAAAAATGGACAAAACTGGTGCTAGATTTCTCTGTGAAAGTATGTTGTTTGACTTGCATTGTACACAAGTGAGTCTATGCCATCAACACCAAATGCAATAATTCTGCTGCAAATATGTGTACACAAGACATCTGTAGTTTACAAACTCTATAACAAAGATTTTGAAGCAATACTGAATTTTGAGAATTTGCAGTATTGTGGCATGTATGCTGGTGAAATACACAGACCCCATGATCATCCTGTTGAAAAGCAAGACTTGGTTAGCTCTCATTGGATAAGTGAATATTCAGAATAATGAATATTTATTGAAAATCCCATGCTACTGCATAAAGTGCCATCACATGCTGTAAGGTTGATGTGTGATGTGTCAAGGGAAACTAGGATTACTGGACCCACTTTTTCTGAGACCATAATTTCACATCAATACACAGGGTGCATTAGAAACACCTTACAGTCTTTGAAATGACGTAACGTTATATGGCAAAGTGGAAAAATTGTATTAATACTGTTAAATATATACATTCCATGCCTCTGTGAATTCAAGTTCATTATTACTTTTAGGGTTTGTAGGTCTGTGCATCTTCACACATTCAAATGATTCAACCAACTAGATGCAGCAATTAATTACAGGTTTGTTGTTGGTCGTCTAGATACCACTCAACATGTTTCAGGCATACTTAAGCCCGCAACATGTTGAGCAGTATCTAGACGACAAACAATAAACCTGTAATTAATTGCTGCATCTAGTTGGTTGATTCATTTGAATTCATTATTTGCCGTCCTCATGTACAATGATGTTTGGCGCAACTGTTCATACAGCATGGATTTCCATGCAAGTACTTAAGACGATGCTTCCAGGCAAAATCATTCCTAATTTAGAGGGCATCACCTGGGCCACCCACTCCTCAATCTTGAAGTGCCAAACTACTTCCTCTGGGGCTAAATCAAAATCAAGGTACATGAATGAAACATGTCCTGCCAAATTGAATTAATACAGCAAAAACTGCATTCAAGGTATTCTCATAGAAATGCTATAGTGTGACATGGTATCCACTCCACCACAACTGCAATAGTGTAATGGATGACATGGTGGTCACCTACAAAGTGTCAAATTCAAACAGTAATGATTAACATGAATTTTCATGTGCATGAAATGCATCTACATTACTAATAAAATGTTTCCATGTTGTCTTAAAATATGACATCATTTAACCCTTAAAAGCCCTAATTAAATCCCATCTGCTATTTGCTGGCATTATTAGGAGCTCACCATTTTCTCCACGTTAGCAGGATAAGGGTTAAATTATTAACCCTTAGGCGAC
>Ga0268261_10002152_pt1 | contig 14024 bp, 12 predicted proteins | sample TergutNc150P1_FD_190353 | JGI IMG/M metagenome (GOLD analysis project Ga0268261, IMG submission 190353) | Nasutitermes corniger P1 segment gut microbial community from laboratory colony in Florida, USA - Nc150 P1 (SPAdes) (version 2) | ecosystem: Host-associated > Arthropoda: Insects >... | reverse complement strand
CCTTCCGCGGACATATGGTCTGAGCACATCAATGAAATTCAAAACTTAAAAAATAAACCCCTTTCACACAACTGCTCGGGGTTAAGTAAATCCTCAGATGAATCCTGAGGTTTTCCCAGTGGCGTAGCTGAGAATTCCTTTCTGGGATATGACGTTGCATCACAGGATAGCTGAATCCCAAGGTTTCGTTGTTTGGAAACGTTGGGATTCAACTGTCCCTTGATACAGCGACATATGTGCTGTGAAATTACGTATTTTATCGCGTACCATCATCATAATAACTGTCTACAGATCTCCAAATGGTAACATAGCATACTTTTTAAATAATCTGGAAGCAGCTCTAAACCAAGTATATAATAATACTGTTCATACAATATTATGTGGAAATTTTAATATTAATTATTTTAACGATAACCAGAATAAACAAGCCTTAAATTCCTTATTAAGTAGTTACAGTCTTTACAGTACAAGGTGATCAAAAAGTCTCTTTGCAAGTGACGATTACAATACATCATCAGGTGCACAGAGACTTTTTGATCACTCTGTATAATAGATTTTCTTACAAGAATTCATAATAATTCGCACACTATGATAGATAATATTTTCATTAATAAATGTAAGCATGACAGTTATTCAGTATATTCCTTAATTAATGCTCAAAATCTTTGGCTTGTCTAATATTATCCTACCAGGCTTCCTCCAACCAGCATATTTTTTACAATTTCTAACTAAAACTGATCATAAAATTAATATGCAAGTATAGTTCGGTAGCAGAAAAATTGCTGCTACTCAAAGTTTAAAATTTTTAGGGCTGACTATTCACACTTCCTTGACTTGGAAGTACCATATTGGTGAACTAACATCTAGACTGAATAAAGCTTGCTATGTCATCAGATCGATTGAGCCCTTTATGTCCCTATATGTACTGAGAAGTACATATTTTTGTATGTTCACTCAATTACATCTTATGGAATCATATTTTGGGAGAATTCATCTCTTAGTGAAGAAATATTTAAAATTCAGAAAAGAATAATTAGAATAATTATGGATTCATGTAAGAAGCCTCTTGTTGGCAACTATTCAAGGAATTAAATATCCTTCCAAATCAATCCCAATATATATTCTCAATACTTTTATTTGTTATTGAAAATAAAGACCAATTTCTGTTTAACTCACAAGTACATAAAATCAACACAAGGCAAACATCCACTTTATACCTACCTTCAGCAAACTTGACAGTATACCAAAAGGGTGTTTATTACTCAGGAATTAAGATCTACAATCATCTACCAACAGCCATTAAAGTTTATCTGGTGATAAGAATAAATTCAAACTAGGTCTAAAAATATATCTCTTACATAATTCCTTTTATAGTCTGGAGGAATATTTTAATGCATAATTAACTACGATATTAATTTTATTCAGATTATTACTTATGCTTAGTCTAATCATAGTATTTATAATTAATTGTTAACGTAGCTATCCTATGACGTTACAATAAGGCACAACTAATACTGAATGTACACTTGCTTAATTTATTATGCTGAATGTATCCATGCCTAGTTCCGCATCTGCATACGATCAATGAAATGTGAAATAAATGAAATGAAATAAAAATGAAATGTCAGAAGCCTTGACTTATCACCGCTTCGTATCTAGTGGGTTCTCAAGACCATGGGTCAGCTGATGAACCCTCGTAAATTTATACTGCTTTCAAATAAGTCCGCTGCTAGTCGTTATCCTAACTAGGAAAGTGCTCAGTATTCCATAAGGAATGTATTAACTTCCATATTCGGTATATGTTATCACGAAACAAAGTTTCAAAATATTGAAAGGTGCACTACCAACCCGTCCAACTGATTAACATTATTTTTTATGGTTGAGGAGTCCACTGTTTTTTCCGAACGTTTCAGAAATGAGTCTGAACAATACGGCGTTATTTAGAAAACATTTGTTAATATAGAGACCTCATCCCATTTAGCGGACTTTGCTGTAAATTGGTAACAATGAAATCATACCAACATAATAGACCTGTGAACATGACATTAATCATTCAGGTCCATTTCCCCAACCCTCGTTTTAGTTGCCGCAACTGTAACAACAGTAATAATCAATATGGTGGTTGTGTAGTTTGGAAGAAGGAAAGTTGTACATGCCCTCTATGTAAGATTGTGTTACCTTATTGTTTAGTTTACCTTACGAAACGAAAGCACTATAATCAAATATCCTATTGGCAGTGAGAGAGTTAGATTTGTAAAGGCATTCTTGACTATTGCAGTTTAATTTTTGGCATCCTAACCTCACAACACAATGATGTCTGTAAATGAAAATGTTGAGAACGTTATAACGTAGGCTGAAAACAAGCCAGAAAAGCGCAATAGTGAGGAGGCTGACTTGCAGATAATTCTGAATCTTTTGGAGAACTAAAGTGCCATTAAGGTTAGTATATGAAGCTTGTACCGTGCAACTTGAATAACGGATATTGATTCCAGCACGTACGTACTATATTCCATGGATACAGAAGTTTGCCAAAATGACATTAGGACATGGAATAAGTCATAAATATACAAAATACACCAATACAATTAGTACAGTACTATAAGGAATTCACGTACGGTATCATAAATTATTCTTAACCATAAAAAAATTATCAAGTAGAGTAAATGGTGTGTGTGCTTAAATATCTTATTAGCGTTGCTTTAAATTGTGTACTTTCGTTCCTAAGACTTGTGATACTAAGTGATGAACTGTTTAAAGTTTTGATGCTAGCACAGAATGCACTTTTCTGAAACATGAAAGGTTGGGATTTGGTGTATGAAGATGGTGTTTTTTTTTTTGTATTAACACTGTGTACAGGTGGATTTATTCAATCATTTTCATGGTTCCAAAATATATAACCAACAAATGCACTGCATTATTATTCACTTTGTTCTCACCAACATATTAAAATAATTTTCTTCGATATTTAGATTGAATTCATTAATGAAAATGTAGATTGGCATGGAGCAAATAAAGCCTCTAATCTCTTCAGTAGACTTCTACATGAAGTTCTAGGTTTTGTACCAACCATAATTTTAACAGTTTTCTTTCAGTCACTGTTAGAAGAGTTAAGGTAAAGGTAAAGCAATTCCTGTACTGGCCTGGACAGGCCCTGAGGGTTCCAGGAGGTTGAGGCACCCAGATTTCAAGACAATCAGCACATGAAGGTGGTAAGGTTGTCAGCCCTACACACCGGCCACTTTTACCCCCAGGAAATATACCTGGTACTCATTTCTGTTAGAGGCTGAGTCGACCCCAGGGCCATAGTGCGGCCGGAAGGATTATGTCAATGAAAAATTCCAGTGACACCATCAGGAATCGAAGCTGCGACTTTCTGGCTTGTAGCGCAGTGCTTCAACCAACTGTGCCACCATGTACCCCTGTTAGAAGAGTTACCCCACAAAATAATTCATACTTTATTGTAGAGTCAAAATAAGACAAATAAATAGATTTGAGTATGTGGGTGTTGCTGATGTGGAACAATGACTGAACTTCATAACATCGATATTATCATTGTACAGAAATAATCAAAATCCACCAGAAATTATGACACTAGCATCAGCAGCAAATATTATGGGTTATGAGGAGGAATTTATTCCCAGGAGGTCATTTATATATATATTATGAGCAATAAAGACCCTAGAATTGACTTTCTGGAAACCCCATGTTTTATAGTTAACCATTCGGATAAAAAGTTTTGAGTTGCATTACATGATTTTATTTTAACTGTCTGTCTGTCTGTTAAATAGGCTCTGAACCAATCTGCACTTATACTTTGAATACCATTTAGCTGACAAAATCTCATGATTACACAGTCAAAAGTCTGTGCCCAATCACAGAAAATTTCTCCATCATAAAACAGTCTTTTCAAGAACAGAAGTGTTTTTCAAAGAGTACCATAGGGTCTTGTCTTATTCAGTTGTCAAACATTTCTAAGCGGAAGTACTTGTAATGTTCTTTGTGCAAGTAATCACAGCACAATTTTGCTACCATAGTTGCCAGACATGGGTCGACATCACAGTGAAAAATCCAGAGGTGAATCGAGTAATTCTTCAAAATATGGTCGCTCTGAAAGCCGGAATGACCATGACAGAATGAAGCCAAAGAGCCATAAGGACAGACAGTCAAAGCACCATCAAAGGAGCAGATATCAGTCAGATTCTGATTCAGATGATAGTACTGAGAAAGAGAGGCTTAGAGACTTACAGGAAAGAGATGAATTTGCTGATCGACTTAAAGAGAAAGATAAAGAGAAGACACGAAATGTTGCTCAGCCATCAGGCTCTGGTGAGTACCCTCCCATTTTTGAAGTTAATGACTGGGATATAAAGTATACCTAACAGTGTGGATTTTAAAATATGGATGATCTTAATGAACTTCCAGAAAAACGAGCTTATGAAGAAGCAGCCAAACGACTAAAACTTGAAGCAAAGGATCGCTCTAAAATCATTCCAAAGCTGCGAATAGAATCAAGACGAAAGTACTTGGAAAAAAGGAAGGAAGATAAGGTAGCAGAATTAGAGGCAGATATCATCGATGATGAATACCTGTTTCAGGAAGAAGAGTAAGTATCTCCATTGCAATGTTCTAATGTTCCATGTCTGAATTTATCTGTTGCAAATTGGTTGACTCTTAATATTCTTTTATTATTCTTTAATACAGACTAACAGACAGGGAACGCAAGGAACGTGAACATAAGAAGAAACTGCTGCAACTGGCAAAGGAGCATGAGCAAGCACGCGAACTTGAGAAAATTCATCGTTATCATATGCCGGAAGATGTAAAAAAGGTACCGTATTCGTATACTTATCACAACTATGTTAACTTAAAAACAGATATACCATTTACAAAATTTGTCTGAGTTTTTGAGGGCAAGATTACTGCCTTCAAACATCTTGAACTGCAATAAAAACTGAATAAAACTACTGACTTGCTCTAGATTGAAGGGCCAAGTCTTCTGGGATATGACAGTGTGTCACTGGGTGAGTGGTTCAAACATTTTGAAGGATCATGGTGCCTTCCTCTTTAGAGACAAGTAGTCCACTCTTTGTGGACTGCTTAACTATGATACTTTGAAACATCAGGAACTACTCCCCTATAAGATTTCATTCGGCATTGTTCTCACAGGGTATTGATTCCCTACTCTACCAGCTCAGTATTAACAACATAATGTTCACAAATATTACTATGGCACCAGCTGACATATTGTGTCCCCCTTACTTTCACCCTTTTCAAGTGCTGACTGTTTCGTGGTCAGCATTTCATGTCTCACAAGGAGATGGCTAGTACGAGAGAATGAATTACAGTTTCACAGTTATGACTTCACATGCACTAATAGCACGATGTGTTGTCACCACAATCAACTGCTAAACTAACTCCATATCCTGTTTTCCAGGGACAGGCAGATGAGAAGTATGTGGAAGTGGATGAGCGCGAGAAGGCACCACATTATGAACAGCGCAAGTGGGAGGAGGAACAAATGTCATCAGCTGTGTTCCGATTTGGTGCACGTGACAAGGATAAAACTAGTGAAAAAAACCAAGAATATGAACTGGTTTTAGATGATGAGATTGAATTCATTCAGGCCTTGAGGATGCCTGGCTCCAAGACAGATGAAGACGTAAGATTTAGTCCTTCTGCCCTATGAACATGATATCTTGTCAGGCTGTTTAAGCAAATCACACTCACTGTCTGCTGACAGAGCAGACTGTATGTGACTTCCAAACACTGAAAATTATCAGTGAACTTTACAAACAAAAGAAGTCAAACGAGTTCTATACATACTGGATATTTCAGAGTATTCCTGGCTTGTACAGCTACAGACACAGAATATCAATACAGTATTCCTAGCTTGTACAGCTACAGACACAGAATATCAATACAGTATTCCTGGCTTGTACAGCTACAGACACAGAATATCAATACAGTATTCCTGGCTTGTACAGCTACAGACACAGAATATCAATAAAGGTGACATCTTACAACACATATGGTAACAGACCCCATGTACATAAAAGGCAGGTTATTTCTTAACTGTAAAATGGATCCATTGTTAGCACTTACTGCTTAGTGCTAGCGAGTCAGCATATGATGAAAAAGTACAGTAGTGGTAATATAGCAGTAAATCAGCTGAGGAAGGGAGTGGCTGTGGGGTTCTTGAAAGCAATGTCACAAGACTGAACTCTACTGAAACCACAATATGGATCACAAATGCTGATATCAAGACTTCATTGTCAAATCTTTTAACTTGCTTTTATTTTGGAGGGCAGTTTTGGCTTGTGTTGTAATGTGGGCATTTGTAACTTGGTCAGAGGTTTGCTGTAAACATAGTGACTTTATATGTATGTATGTATGTGCTGTCCTGTCTTCATGTTATGTCTGTTCATTAAATGCAGTATTTTTTCCTACACAGGCAGAAAGTGAACCAAAATTAACAGAAACAGAGAAGAAAAAACTCAGCCTGCAAGAAACAAGAAGAAGTTTACCTATCTTTCCTTTTAGGGAAGATCTGATACAGGCAATCAAAGAACATCAGGTTAGTTGCTGGGATGTACCCGCTCTCCCAATCGGTGTCTTAATATGCACTAGCTGCAACTTTCAAGAACAAATACCACCCAAACTGGGAAATTATAAGTTTACTCATGTAATTAAAGAACCGAGATTTGGAATGAGAAATTGAATTGCATCCAGAAGCACCATAGCAGTGCTGGCATATCAGTTAAACAGCAGTAACTACTGTACTTACTGGTGTGAGCTTCTGAAGCTGGTGACATGTAGATTACCATCATTTGGATATCATTTCCCAGAAGACAGCTGCCTTAAATTTTTTAATATTTCAGGTGGTCTCTACTAGCTCTGTAGAAGGAAACAGAAAAATGATGAGCAAGTTGTGTTTATATCTGCAGGGTCTCTATATTTTCTGACAACTATTGTTTTTCACATCCTGCCACTACTGTGCCGTGCACGTGGGCGGTTGGCTGTGTTAATATGATAAATGGCCCAACGCAAAATGGCAGCCAACAGTTGTCAGGTAAGATAGTGACCCTTTATTATTTAACTTGTTCCTACAGGTCCTGATCATAGAAGGTGAGACAGGATCTGGGAAAACAACCCAGATTCCACAGTACTTGTATGAAGCTGGGTTTACACAGGATGGGAAGAAGATTGGCTGCACACAGCCACGTAGAGTTGCAGCCATGAGTGTGTCGGCTCGTGTTGCCCAGGAGATGGGAGTTAAGCTTGGCAATGAGGTAATGCCTTATGTAATGATCCTCGATGCTTCTTCATGTGACTCTTTTCTTTTATCTTCACTTTTACAATACAAGGGGCCTTTGGTCTTCACATTTGTCAGTGTTGTTAACTTATCTTCTGCACCACATGACCCAACCAGAACTAGCTGAAAAGTAGACATCTGTACAGCTCACCAATTCCATGCACTCCTCCATTTGTAGCATTATTCTGTTTGGTTTTCTCCCAAGACTCACGGCATGTAACTAACTGGCTTGAAGAGAAAACATGACAGGTTCCAGAACAGCACTGTATATACCACAACATGTGCAACCACGTAAGTATACAGGCAGGTCTCGTTTTATGTCAGGACTATGTTCCTGAAAAATGTCATGCAAATTGAACACAAAATTCCAATTTAAAGCAATGTACTTGGGGGGCTGACATCCTCATCCTATGCAGTGTATGGCTGTTCCACTAATGGACATACAGACCTGCAGAGTATATGTCTACTATGTATACAGTATATATACAGTTCTATACATAGTATTTATTTATTTCTCATGCAACAAAAATGTAAGAGATGCATCCTTAGTTTTTGGCACAGTTCAGTCTGATAGGACTGTGGTAGTCTTGTTACACAAATACATTATGTCCATACTTAGCTTCTTCTGTAATGCTGTAAGCATTATTATGAATTATACGTATGCTGATATGAGTAAATCTAACATTACGGTATGTCAACAATTCATTCACCATTTTCAAGTTGGCTTATGACGTCTAATTTCTCATCAATACTGATTGTCTTTTGCCAGTTATTCACTTGGATTGCTGTAGGTGATATAGATTTACACTTCTCACTCATTTTGGTAACACAAGCCAGTGGTGTTTAAGGGGGTACTACATCAGCCACATGATTGTATCACCAATGTAATGAATGTGCACACATGAATGATGGGGTGACAGTGATGCTGCTTTCTGCTAGCCTCCAACACAAGAAAAGTGCAGCCAGGGATTGTCTATGTCAAAGCATGTGAAACTGAAAATATCACTTATTGTCCATGCCAAATCACGTTAGACCGAAAACTGTCATGTAAATTTGAAAAGTGGTGTAAATTTTCAAGCCACATTAAATCAAAATCATGCAAAAAGAAATTGTATAAAATGAGTGAGACCTGCCTATATAGGACAGAGAGACAGACTAAATATTGATGAAGATATAAAGCACATATAAGGGATATGAAGTGTAACATAGACAAATGTCATTACACTTGACACATTAGAAACAGGTAAAAAGTATGGCCCTATGCTGGAAGTAACAGATCATGCAGGTGCAAAATTTGGATTCACTATTAGATATCTTTGAAAAATACTGTATAGACAATATAATAACAGTAATATTCTAAACAAACAAAATATAACAACAACTCCACATGTGCTGTTTAATTTATTGATTGGAAGGGGGGAATGCAAGATCCCAGTAAACAGACCACACTGTCAGAGCAAAGTGCATACGCACAGGTACACGCAGCTGTGTAAACGGTAACCAGAGGGAGTGTGCCTACAGTAAAACTGCAACACTGTCAGCTAAAACTACCCACTGAAATCAAAACAAAAAGAAAACAGGACCAAAATTAAAAAAATGACAAAACTGTATCTGACAGTAAAGAAGATATTATCATGAGCAGCGATAAAAGAGCATAATGAAATCCATATACACTATTTTGAAGTGGGTTCAGCATTCCAAGAAGAATTCTGAAGATGAAGGTACTATGATCCTGCAAAAGATCGGGAACTGCTTGTCCTACAACAGAGTGCCACATCCCAGTAGATCTGAGTCTTCAGCCAGACCACTGTGACAACCCGAAATCTTGTACATATATCTTCATTAGTACATGCTGTTGACTGACTGACTGATCTTTATACATTAATTATTGCACACAATGGAAAAGTTTGAGATAAAGTTCTGGATATGAGCTACATACAGTATGAGAACATTTCTGTCACAAATTGTGTGAAATGTATTTTTTATTTATTTATTTTTTTCACAGGTTGGCTATAGTATCAGATTTGAGGACTGTACCTCTGAGCGGACAGTCATCAAATATATGACTGATGGTACACTTCACAGAGAATTTCTTTCTGAGCCTGATCTCCAGTCATACAGGTATGTAGCAAGACAGGCAGACAGTGACAGGACTGTTCAGAGTTAATGTTGAGTTATGCCTCTGCTTATTCAAGTCTACAATGGAGACTTTTTATGGGGAGTGGAGGTGTAGCTGTTCAGTAAATGGAGGTACGTGTGCGTGGCCAGTTTCACACCTGCAGGACAAGAGCACCCATTAATTACTGAATAAGAGCTTGTGTGATTCCCCAGAACTGACATAGATGCTGTGGAGAAGAGAAAGTCTTCCCTCATGAGGCATCAGAACTTGATTTTCAGTATTCCAGTGTATAGCTCAGGCATTGTACTGACTGAGAAATGCTTCAGACTGGGGTGCTGAAAAATATGTATATTAATTTTGATACTGAACAGTATGGTTACTTCTGAAATACCAATTTTTAGAGTTTTCTGAGAATAAAACTTCAGAATACAGTAAATGTACATTATATCTTATTTACCGTTTGTCTATGTGATGCCTTCCGTCACAAAACTTCAGCAAACTGATATGCAACTTGGGGTTCTCCCAGCAGTAAAGTTGTCATACACCAGAATTTGTGTGTTGGTGTTGTTTGTTTTGTTTTATTATGCATACTGTGAGAGACGCATCAATTTAAGATTGCAAGTTAACATTTATTTACTGCATGTTTCTTGCAGTGTTATGATCATTGATGAAGCTCATGAAAGGACTCTGCACACGGATATTTTGTTTGGCCTTGTTAAGGATATTACAAGATTCAGACCTGATCTTAAACTGCTTATCTCAAGTGCAACGCTTGACGCACAGAAATTTTCAGATTTCTTTGATGAAGCACCTATATTTAGAATACCAGGTATGTGAGACATTCTTGCATGTAAGGTACCATACTTACCCAAATACAAGATTGTGAGATTTGAGGGCCACAGCAGTGTTGTTGAAGATTTTGATGTTTCGCTGACCGTGCATCTTGGTATAACCTTAGCCAATGACCAACTTGATGCACAAATTTTTAATACATTTATTACAGTCCTCTTCATGTACATTTTTTGAGCAATATTTTGCTCATCCTCAGGAGGTCAAATTGTATTAATACAGCATCTGGTATCGTCACTGTCAGTAAGTGACCGTCTGGTACACCAGTACACCGGACGATCACTTACTGACAGTGACAATACAAGATGCTGTATTAATACAATTTGACTTCCTGAGGATGAGCAAGATATTGCTCGAAAAATGTACATGTAGAGGACTGTAATAAATGTATTAAAAATTTGTGCATCAAGTTGGTCATTGGCAAAAGTGTTGTTGAAGATGTCAGGTTTTCAGGAATGAAACCAGCAGTCCATGTTACCAGGGATATGCAACGAAAAGTAGCATAAGTGCATCCTGTAGTAGCATCACTGTGCCTGCTTCTTGTCCATTCATATGCATGCAACAACAAGAGAATTCCTGAACAGATTGTCATAAAATTTTCTATTGAGATGTATTACTAAAATCTGACAACACATTTCAGCTTAGTTAAGACTAGTCAGTAACAGTGTATTGGTCAGTAACAGTAACAGTGTACTGTCAGTAACAGTAACAGTGTACTGGTCAGTAACAGTAACAGTGTACTGGTCAGTAACAGTAACAGTGTACTGTCAGTAACAGTAACAGTGTACTGGTCAGTAACAGTAACAATGTACTGGTCAGTAACAGTAACAGTGTACTGTCAGTAACAGTAACAGTGTACTAGTCAGTAACAGTGTACTGGTCAGTAACAGTGTACCGTCAGTAACAGTAACAGTGTACTGGTCAGTAACAGTAACAGTGTACTGTCAGTAACAGCAACAGTGTACTGGTCAGTAACAGTAACAGTGTACTGGTCAGTAACAGTAAGTGTACTAGTCAGTAACAGTGTACTGGTCAGTAACAGTAACAGTGTACTGGTCAGTAACAGTAAGTGTACTAGTCAGTAACAGTGTACTGGTCAGTAACAGTAACAGTGTACTGGTCAGTAACAGTAACAGTGTACTGTCAATAACAGTAACAGTGTACTGGTCAGTAACAGTAAGTGTACTAGTCAGTAACAGTAACAGTGTACTAGTCAGTAACAGTAACAGTGTACTGGTCAGTAACAGTAACAGTGTACTGGTCAGTAACAGTAACAGTGTAATCACACACACATTTCTGTGTACATCTTCAGCATAATGCATTAATATTAAATGGCAGGAAAAAATGTTCCAAACAAAAGTCTTTGTGAAAACTCAAACAACACATTTTGAGCACAGTACAGTATTTTCTGCAAGTCTGTTTGATCTGTATGCTGTATGGTCTCATAATTCAACCATGGTACTGATTTTTATCACATTCTACAATTGAGGGCTCTACTTATCCACAGCACCCATTGTATATTATTTATAGGTGAATGTCAGATGTTTGCAGTTATGAACTGTAAGTATAGGGGCAATAACAGAATGACATGCCATTAGTGTTAGGCTGTGTTTATATTTTATTCCTTGTTGGCTTTTGTATTGATAAGAATTTCCAGTCTTTCGGATTTCATTAAAGTCCACTCACAAAGGGAAGAGTTAATGTGTGTATGAACTGGCAAGCACAGCAAAACAACTGGCTGATTCCCATTATTTAGTTACTGTTTTGACTAGCATGGGGGCACATGGTGATGCAGTTGGTTGAGGCACTGCACTACAATCTGGAATGTTGTGGGTTCAATTCCTGATGCTGTCACTAGAATGCTTCATTGACATGATCCTTCTTGCCGCACTATGGCCCTGGGGTTGACCAGCATCTAACAGAAATGAGTAGCAGCAGGAATATTTCCTGGGGGTAAAGGCAGCCAGTGTGTAGGGCTGACAACCTTACCACCTTCACATGCTGTTGTCTTGACTTTTGCAGCCTGAACCTCCTGGAACCCTCAGGGCCTGTACAGGGATTGATTTATCCCTTTTTTTATTTTACTATCGTTATAACAGATTTGTAGAAAATGGCCATGTGGTTCAACCCCAGAAAAGACAAGCCAATGAATGATGTTGAAATCCAATGTTTAATGCTGTTCAGGGTATTGTAAATTATCCAAGAAACATGCCTTAAATATGGAAATTATCCATACATAGGCGACCTGCCACAAAGTTGTGTGTTGAGGAGTGAACGTACAGCTTCGCACATTTGTAAACTTCGAACCAGAGTTAGGTTCAGTCTGCATGTTTACTGCTGGGAGAAAACTTCCAGTACAAACTGCCAAGGCTGGGTGACCCCAAAAAAAGTTTGGATGCAGTGTTGAAGGAAAAAAACTGTTTGCCTTTGCTGGTAATGGGACCCTGGTTGTCTAGCAGCTGCTGCCTGCTGTGGGACCCTGCTCATCCAACTGCTGCTGCCTGAAATATGAATTACCAAATTGTAGCTTGTGTTGATCACAAATTGTGATTTTATTAGCTCTTTTCTGTTGCAGGTCGTCGTTTCCCTGTTGATATTTACTACACAAAGGCTCCAGAAGCTGATTATATTGATGCCTGTGTGGTGTCAGTACTTCAGATACATGCAACCCAGCCACTAGGAGATATATTAGTCTTTCTTACTGGTCAAGAAGAGATTGAGACTTGCCAGGAGCTGTTGCAGGAACGGTCACGCCGTCTGGGCTCCAAGATAAGAGAGCTCATCATCCTGCCGGTTTATTCCAACTTGCCGAGTGACATGCAGGCCCGTATATTCCAGCCAACTCCCCCAAATGCCAGAAAAGTAAGGCACTAAACACGGTCATTTGGTTGTACAGGTATCCCCCAGCTTATGTGAACTTTCCATTCATACAATTTTGTATTAACTTTTTGGTATTTAATTTTTTTTTGTTGTAAAATGCAAATGCCATGTAAGTGGAGGGATACAGTGTTGCATTGAAATGATTTACTAAATGTAATTCCAAATACCTTAGGAAAGGTAACAGATACATATAAAAGTTATTGAGAAACCTTGTTTTTCTTTCCTATTTGAAATGATGGTTGCTTTGAAGCTCACAACAGTGTATGGTGAAACAGTCATGTAGAGGATAGAGGGAACTAGCAACTGTGCAGTCATCTGCTGCCTGTTTGGTATCTGTTTCAGGTGGTACTGGCAACTAATATTGCAGAAACATCTCTCACCATTGATAACATCATTTATGTGATAGATCCAGGGTTTTGCAAGCAGAATAATTTTAATTCACGTACAGGCATGGAATCACTCATAGTGGTGCCTATCAGCAAGGTATGGCAGAATGTTTGGAAATTCACTGATATGTTGCATTGTATTCAAAATGAAATAGGCTGTAAATTACAAATACAGGACAGTGACAGCATACTGTGCAGCATAATAAAACAGTTCCTCTTAAGATGAAAGCAAAGTGTTGCCCCAAAAGGCAGTACATTTCTACCACACTGCATGATGTCACATTCTGCTGTATAAAAACATAATTTACATGGAACTAAATGAAAACTGTGCCTATTGGCTGCACCATGGCTGTTTGTACGTAACATCCCAAGAGCTGGTACGAGAATTTCTGTGAAGTTTGATAATGGGGAGTCTTACTAAAATCTTTTAACAAATTTTGGTGGAAATCAGACAGTGATAAGGGCCAGCTGACATGGG
>Ga0268261_10002151_pt1 | contig 14028 bp, 7 predicted proteins | sample TergutNc150P1_FD_190353 | JGI IMG/M metagenome (GOLD analysis project Ga0268261, IMG submission 190353) | Nasutitermes corniger P1 segment gut microbial community from laboratory colony in Florida, USA - Nc150 P1 (SPAdes) (version 2) | ecosystem: Host-associated > Arthropoda: Insects > Digestive... | reverse complement strand
TGACATTAGTAGCCTAAGTGTTAATGATTTAACCCTTATCCTGCTAACGTGGAGAAAATGGTGAGCTAATAATGCCAGCAAATAGCAGATGGGATTTAATTCAGCGTTTAAAGGGTTAAAATTGTTCAAAGCCCGGGAACGGGCGTTTAAACAATTTAAATGACCCCGTCGTCAATGTGTTAAGACAGCTTCAGCAGCCTTTTAGACAAAAATTGTGGCGTTCCAGGGGGCCTCACTTTGTTTCTTTGTATTGCATATAATCCGGATCTTAGCCAGAATTCAAGGACTGACAGTTGAATAGGGTAATAGAAACTGTTGTAAAGTAGAGAAGAACTAGGAACGGCCTGTTCTTTCTGGGAAAGCAGTCAATGACTTCTTGGCACTTGGTAGCGGTCATGATGTATGGAACACAGTATAGATTGTAGTGACGACAGGCACACACATTCAACGATAAAATCTCCGCTCTTACTGAAATTGAACTTTCCTCTCCGTCGCACCCTAGGCTGTAACTTTACGACACACTTTAATATTATCATCCCATAATTTTTCCAGTTGTATCTTTCCATCAGATATTGCTAAACTTTCGTATTTATCTCTCACTCCTCTCACGCGTGTTACGCCTACCTGCCCCGCTTTTTACTGCGTTCTTTAATTTCATCGCCCTGAGATAATAAAGGGATCCGGTATATCGCAGTCTTTGCAGAGACTACGCTATGACCTGGGCGATCCGCGGGTCGAATCCCTGCAAAGTCAAGAGGATTTTCCTTCTCAAAACATCCATACCGGCGCTGGGGACCACCCAGCTACTATTCAAGGGGTACCGGGTTCAGCCCGCGGTAAAGCGGCCGGTGCGTGACGTTCGCCACTCACCTCCATCTAGTGAGTGGAGCTGTACCCCTCCTTCCCCTATACGCCTTCTTGGGTTGGAGACTGAAAACTTCAGCGTTTTTGTTTAGCTTAATAGTAATTGATGAGCACAAATTGTGAATTTCCTCCTTACATAATTTCTTCCAGGGACTCTTCCTTTGTCAGATCCGAATGTTCCCCTGCACACTCTGACCTCAAACACCTTTCCATTTAAAGCACAGCAGTTACTACGTACACCTGCTTTAACATAAAGGAACCCTGCATATCGCCCACAAAACGTATTTGTGCGTTGCAATAATTATCCATATAAACAGGGGTTGTCTCCCTGAATAGAAGTAACTAGTTCGTGTTTGTAGTGTATGTGAGTCACGAAATGGGGTTTTAAATACTGTTTACCGGTTTTAGGTGCTTTTCATTTTTCAAAGCCTTAGATTTTTTACTTCCCTTAGTGTGAGGTGACACATTTTTCGCCCATACCCACAGAAGTAGAAGGTATGTTTTTGTATTCGTTTAAATGCAGGTTTCTAGACGTGAGAGACGAAGATAAAAGATCCCAAGTGAAAGATGCAGACAAGTTGCACAGTACAAAAAACGGTCTGTGGGTGAAAACTGCTGCCAGCCCCCCCTCTCAGTTACCAATTTTTGCAACATTAAATATTTCCTTTTATTAATCCAATCATTTTCATATAGTAATAATAAATAAAATTTATTGTTATTTAATTGGTGTCTTAAACTTTGCGAAGTTTCGAAGGTACGTGTTCCCTCCACAAGTTTATACTCTGTAATAAGTTGCAGTAATTTCTTCCAAAACGGATTGCAACCAGCTACCACGGCGGAACCTCCCAGAGGAGACCAGTCTTCATTTACTGCCGTGCAAGCTTTAGATCTCTCGTGCTCGGAAATGTACACATTAATTAATTATATCACTTTTCTTTATCTCGAGAAATTGGAGAGGTGTGGAAGATGTGTGTTAAATAGAAGCTGTGTGTTTTATTCCTCTTGACAGCTGCAGTCTGATTTTCTTCACGCCGATAAATATTCAACAAGTGTCACTTTAGGACACGTGGATGTCTTCACGTGAAGTGATCGTTACAGGTAGTGGATACTTTTATTTAAGTTTCTGTACGAATTTCCGTGAAACTGCAAAATATAAAATTTGATGAAAATCCATTCACGAGTTAGATTTCGAGTTTTGTTTTCTTTGTTCTAGCGTTTTTGGTGCGTTTCTGTGGAAGGATTTTCAAGGGCGGTTTGCAGGCTTCGCCAACATTGATTCGATTATGAGTTTGTAATTTTTCATTCAAGACGTGTGGAAGAACAGACATAAGCTGTGTGCTGCAGAGATTACGAATAACCTTGCATGTCATACGTCAGGAACAGAGATAAAAAAGTTTACCATAAAATTCTTGCTTCATTGCGCTGTTTACATTTTGCTTCGCTTGGTTACGAGTGTTAATAACTTATCGTGAAATACAGAATTTTGTATTATCTCGCCTTCAATTCAGCACCCGGAGGAACTGTAAGAAAAAGCGGCCATGTAAACTTGCCTAAAGTGTCCACTATACTAAAAATTACACCCCAGCGATCCTAGAGCAATGAAAGGGGATATTTATTGTGACTTCATTTGGGGGGGAAGGGGGGGGGAGTGTGCGTATCTGAATAACTGGCCACAATACCAAACTCTGAAATAAGGTACAAGAACAATCTGTGGTAATGTAGCAGGCTGTGTTTTGTGTAATAACCACCGGTATTAGATACGAACCTTTTGTGTGTATTTTGTTTTGTAGTATTTCATATGACAAGAGAAGGTTGTGGAGATTTGTTGAAATATGAATATATGTTTTTTTTTAAACATTTAGATATATTGCGTTCTTCTCAACAAAATTTCTGAGAAGGTACTTTATTTTTCTATCTGCGGTGTATTTTTTTTAAATAAGTTGGTCATACTGGTGTATTGCTTTAGTAGTTATCTTTATAACATGCAGGCTGATTTCATATTTTGGAAATAATTTTTGAATATCATATGTGCACTTAGCTGCTGGCACACAGTGCAGGTTTAAAATAAAAATGCTAAAACAAATTTTGTTGAATATTGATTAAACCAAGAACTTTCTTTTTTCTGTGAGACTTGAGATTTACATGGCAGCGACTCTGAAGATTTTCTGTTAATGACGGCGTGTAGTATGGTAGATATTTACTGGCGTTTCGCAGGTATCTGTTCCCTCCATATTTGGAATAGGAAACAAAGATGGAGACAGTAGGTTCTTCTAAAACATAGTTACGTATCTTCCATACTACACTGCATTATCTCCCAGAAGAATTTTGGCATCACTGCTGTGAAAATGTAGAATCTTCAAAAAAAAAGTCTTGATTTCAGGTGAATGTATTGCTCCTGCTTATGTGTGTGTGCGTGTGCAGGCTTTTTATGGGGGCAGAATAGAATAGTATAGTATATGGGTTCGAGCCCTTCTGGGCCCGATGTGCCTTGGCCTTAAGACAGGCCCTTTGTGCCCTGTATTCTGTACTAAATTAAAGGGGCCCTGTTCCTTTAACAAAGTTCTGGACGGCCCCAATACTTTGTTTCCTAATATCCTCTGGGTCCAAAAAGAAGGAACCCAGATATATATGTCTGAGTGAGGCTAAGGCTTCACTCAGACTTAAAACCTGAATAACCTCCGGGTTCCAGAAATGTACTCAGATATACTGTTTATTTCTCTCAAAAGTCCCGGCAAAGAACCCCCTCCAGGTTTCCCATAAGGGCCCCTATAGAGTGGGAGGCCCACTTTCAGGGCATTTTGCATATCTCTCAAAAACCTCATCTTTTGGGTTCCCCAGTAAAGGAGCCCTCCTTGAGGCCCCCTCCACAGAGCCTCTTGAGAGAGTAATGCCCCATCTCCAGAGCCCCTTCATCCACCTCTCAAAGTCCCCGGTAGACGATCCCTCCTCCAGGTTCCCTAATCGGAGCCCCTATGAAAAGAGATGCCTGTCTCCAGAGCCTTTTCTAAATATCCATCAGGGTCCCCAGCAAGGGAGCCCTCCCTCCAGGTTCCCTTCACAGAGCTCCCACAGAGAGAGACACTCCACCTCCAGAGTCCCTTTCAACCATATCTCAAAGTCCCGGTAGATGAGCCCACTCCAGGTTGCCCAACTGAGCCCTTTTTATGGGGACAGTGTTATCGTATTAGTATCTTTACAATGTAAAAATAATTCCTCCCACTGTTTTAAATTCTAGAATAAAAAATGTCCTGGCAGTGTGAGTAAATTATGTGATTGAATCTTGAAACTTGAAATCTTGAAACTGTAAATATACTTGATTTAATGTTGTATGATGATAGAATAAAGGACGAAATTACAAAATGATACCAAATTTGGAAAAGAATTTTTGTATTAACAGGCAATGGGAAAGAAATAAAAAAAAATGAGTTTGCAAAAATAGATTGGACATTGATTTACATGTCTGTGTGTTCATAGTAAAGAACGTGGTATCAACAATACGTTTGGTTTTCACATAACTGATAGTAGAACCTCAAATAACCTTCAAATTTGGTATCACTTTTGTAACATGCTATGTAGATCTGCTTTGCAGAAGTGGTTTCAGGGTGAAGCAGACTTGTGTTAACTATACATATATCTCACTGGTAGAGAATTGTAACTAAGATAATATTTTCAATAAAATTGAATAACTTTCTTTATTGTAACGATTATACATCTGACATGCTACTCAGATATATATGTAACTTGTAGGTTACGTAACCCCAAATACCACCAGTACCAACTAGAGCAGCAGGCTTCTTGTAATGTGTATATTGCATGTGTTTTGAGGCTAATTGAATTTGCAAATCATTTGTATTTGATACTTGTTTGATATTCACCCATGAAAATAGATTCTGTAATACAATTTATTGACTTCAAGAATAGAGAGTGATGCTTTTTTTTCGGTAATAACTAGATACAAGTACATGTAATATAAGTCGAAATTAAATGTGTAGATACACCAGTCACCAAATATGAAATCACTTCTGTACTGCAATATGCATTAATCTGAGAGTCAGAATAGCTCCATTGAAATGCTAACCACTATTTCATCTCATAGAGTAATTTTTAATTCTCTCCGGAAGTCGGAAAAATTATTACAATGTTTTAATAACACTTTTTGTTGACATCAATGCCTTGAAATGTCATTGACATTTTAGTTACAAAGGCATATTGAATGATATGGTGTGCTTACAAGCAGTATTTTCAGTTTGGTATTCTGTTATAGGCTCCTTAAAAACTTCCCTTGTTGTATTTATTATTGTATTTATAAATACATGTCTTCAGTATCTTCCCACACACAAAAGAGACAAATATGGTGAAACAAATGTCACTGTCATCACCAGCAGGTTATATATTTTTTTTCCTCTCTACACGCTAATAAATCAACTTAAATGTTAGTAACAAAATTTGAAGTTTCACAACTATTAATAAAGCACAAAATGACGCAGGAACTTGTTATTTTATTCTAAAACATTAAGTAAATGCATCAAAATCATATTCTTCCTATCTCTTCAGAATTGGTATTTGAATGTTCCTTAAATGTCCATTTAAATTAATGACTATATGATCACACTGTTTGTTCAGTTTTGAATTGTTCTATAAATTATTTTGTCGGTAACCTCTAGAGGCAGCATATCATGAAGTTCCTGGAATTAATTTTGGAGGTTGTCTGCCAGGAAGAAATATTACTATGTCAGTCACTATTTGGTGAAATCGTGTACAAACTGGGTTCCTATAATATAGCAAAATATAAAATAAGGGTATGGTAAATAATTTCCAGATTCTTTCTAACCATTTAGACCACAGACCAGTTACCTATAATGCATTAATAAAGCACTGCTAAAATTATCCACTTAACAGGGTATGTTGTATGTTAAAATGTCTGAGCTAAATATTCCGTCTTAAATTATAAATGAAAAGTTAGTGATGTAAAAAAAAAAAAAAAAAAAAAAAAATAGTTCTGTGCAGAAAATGGACAGTACCAGTAGATATATGTGCCATGTAATTACCTACTGTGTGCACCTTGCTGATTAGATATGTCATTCTTAGAGGGGTGTGGGAAAAACAGCCACCTTAACGACATATGGCACATGCTGCAAAGGGAACAATAGATTTCAGTTTGGAATAAAAGTCCTCAATAATTAACAATAATTAGAAATTAGGCTGTCATGAGACATCATTTTCCTTGTCTTATATAAACACCACCCCAAGAAAGTTCAGAGCTTGGGCAAAATTTACACTGCTATCTTCGAGTAGTTTTTACATGTAAGCTGTTGCCTCCATTATCGAAATGTCTGATTGTTACAACATTCTTTATTGTTAGGTTAAACTCATATTTTTGAGGTGCTCAGACAACCGAACCGAGAATCATGACAAATGCAGGACATCATTAGTATATTTATTCCCACCATCAATAACAGACTAACACTTACTCAATATATATTCTTGTCTTTGATTGACCATGTGAATGAAGCTACTCTACTCTCAGATAAAATAAGTAATGGTGAATATTCATTTTAATATCACTGTCTTTCCTTCCATTTTGTGTAATATTATAGATGAAGTACTTTGTAGCTCGGCGCAAGTTCAAGGAGGCACTGAAGCCGTATGATGTAAAGGATGTGATAGAGCAGTACTCAGCAGGTCATGTTGACTTGCTTGGCCGTGTTAAGAACGTGCAACAGAGGTACACCACACTGTATTCCCTGTTGGTTGCAGTCTGAAGAGAGTCTTGACCTGCGTGAACGGACCCATCCTCTGGAACCCCAACTGCATTTTACCACAACTGTTATGACTGTATTATTATCAGAGTATGCTGTTCTGTACAATTTGAGCAGACATTTGAAGATGTACTTCCAAATTGTGAAACCCTTAACTCGAAATTAAAATGTATACAGTGATACAAATGCCTCTTCCCATTATTGCCTATTTAGTGGAATAGCTAACATCATATTTTGCTGTCATACATGCCACTCCTCATTCATTCTGTTTGCCTAAGTATGGCTCAATTAGGAAGATAAAATGGGGCAAAAGGATTTGAAATATAGAACAGTTGATCAGTCATGTAGTGTTCAGAAGATTTGTGATGAAAACAGTGGATAATTATTATATGAAATAGGGAACTGGCATAAGAAACCAGAAATAATAAACACTGTGAAAGGTAAATTGAAATGTTGAACTCAGTCACACTTAAATTCGATGTTATGCCACATATTCTGATGTTCACTTAATGCCCTGTATTCATTATTTGTTATAATTTATTCTATAAAATTAAATATAAAGAACATAATTTTAAGTAATAAACATATTACAGGAAAGAATTATTGTATTCTAATCCTTCATTTCTAAGAGGTATACCCATTCACTGTCATAACTTTTACTAGAATTCAAACAGAACCAAAATTGGAGATGAAGCTTCTTTCTGAGTTATATTTGTTGTTGTGTTGTGGAGGATGGGTTCTGTTGTAGCCTACCATGTGAGAGCTGATGTGTCCCAGTGATAACAGCAATGTGCCATGTTCTCTGAACTCCAGCAGTACAATAAGTAACATTTTTTCCAAGAGATACCATTCATTTCCTTACATTTTTATGCAGGAGCATTATTTATTTATTTTCCCACTATTCATGTTCATCACTACCTTCTGAGATATCCAATATTTCCCATGCTGTGAGCTCTGTCTTAACAGTCATGGTGCTATATTTTCAGGGGAGGCATGAGTACATTTCTGATCCACATAACTTTAGTAATTTCATAGGTAGTTGCCAAGTAACATCAAATACCAGTTTGTAAAATATTACTTACAGGCGTGTAACTTATTACTTGATGTCATATTACTCACAGCCATGCTACTTACTCTTACATCAAACGTTAGTTATGGTAATGTTACTTACTGTTCCATAAAACATTATTTATAGTTATGTGATTTACAGTTCCATAAAACATTACTTATTATCATGCAACTTATTTGCCATAAAACATCACTTATAGTCATTGCATTACTTTTCTGTAAGACATTACTTATGGTTATGTGACTTACTGTTTCATAAAACATTACTTACAGCCATATAACTTACTTTTCCATAAAATATTATGGTCATTGCTTTACTGTTCTGCAAGAAATTGCTTGTGGCCATGTGACTTACTCTTTCATAAAACATTATACTTATGGTCCGAATTCCTCAGTTTTTCCATGTGATGTCACAGATCTCTTCTTCAGCCCTGTAGACATACCATTTTATTTCTGATGATTAAACTCCACAGCACTCCAAAACCAAAATCATTGCTGCAGGACACACAGTTGCAATATTTTGCCTTGCACTTTGGCAGTCTTAACTTTACTTCAATAGTGTGTGCATTTCTTATGGAGCTTAATTATCCTTATTGTATATATGTTGGTTTCTATTATTTCTACAATTGTCATCATTACAGTGATTTCTAGTATTACTAAATGTTACTATGGTCACAATGGTCTCTGCAGTTTGGTAATTCTATTAGTATTGCTTCCACATCATACACTCATGCACAATATTAATTTAAGTGACATTTATCTGAAGGTTGTATCAGGTGTCATCAAATATGTCCATTGGTTGTTTAATTTACATATGCAGAAGGCCAGATCTGACCATCCCTCTATACATTTTTGCCCCCCCCCCCCCCCCATTTTCTCCTAGAGTTGTGAAAAAAGTGCTAATAATATGTATGTACAGATTTGTAAATTACATTGAAGCCAATGATTATTGCTTGTTAAACGTTTTAAGGGCTGTTAGGCGGGATGGCAATTGCAGCTTTTCTGGAGGATTAAGCCACTGGAAGCAAATGTAATTAAATAGGTTACCAAAATTTCCAAACATTAGTAAATATTTTCAGATAAACTACGTTCTGCCTATGAAGAACACAGTGAAAATACAGTTATCAGTTCTGTAATATGGCTTTCAGTCCATAGCCAAATAGCATCACATTCCCACTTTTACTCTTACTTAGACACTTTTCTCTCTCCGTCTACCTCCATTCATCATTAAACATGGTGACTATGATGTATACTGGCATGTTGGTGCAACTTCAGTATGCTACTAACATTGGCGTATATTTAAATTTTAGAAAGCGTGTTTCTTATTTAACCATTCTTAAAGCTAGTCAGATATATTTAGTCTGTTTTCTTTATTCAGTGAATGAAGATGGACGCATGGTGTATGTTCATTGTGCGCCATGTCTCCACAGTGGTGGATTTCATAATACTTAGTATGAAATTCATGCTGTGCCAGTTCACTCCACAGTTATGCCTACATGGTTACTGTTAGTAACAAGAGCATTGTCACTGCGCAAATTTAAGAGTTGGGAGTGACTCTGTGCTACATAATGCATTTTTATATTATTTTATGTAGTGAAGTGCTTTGAAAATGTGTCTACATAATGTGACACAGGCCTCCTTCCAGTGGAAACTATAGGGTAATTGGATTATGATGATTTCATGATGATTACTTTACATTTCTTTGTAATATCACCATATTGTTTGAGGTATTTGAAACAAAGTAAGCATATGAGGCCCTTCCCCGATGTTCTGTTTTAAGACAATTGAAAACCACTGGCAGTATAATTCGCAGATAAGTTTATACAAATATTCAGTAATACACTTTTCCTTGGTAGCTGTTTTAAATGTTTTAGAATATCATGAAGCAGCCTTAATCCTTTTGCTTATAATCAACATTTGCAACACATTATGCCAGATTACTTAGAGCCATGTTTTTTGTTATATTCTTGGTATTTTTCTGGCTTCATTGCCAGTTTGAAAATGTTGCTAAATTATTAGGAATTGAATGGTATCTCCTTGCATTAGCACCAACATGTGTTGTGGTCTGGCTTGCCTAACTCCGATCTGTGTCTGTGACCTGTGCCGGCAGTATGACATGGTGTGGAATGCATTGATTGATTCATGTTTGTTCTTGTCAGTGCGTCTCGTCCTGTGATGCTGCAGTAAAACGTCTTCACTGCTATTCTTCTTGTGCAATGGTCTATTGTAGTAGCTATCAACCTGCCAAACACACCTCACTGCCATTATTCTTTTTACAAGGGAGAAAACTGCAATAAAAAGTATTTACACTTCCATATAAGTCCCCCTATAGATATGAAGTGAATGAATAAATTAAACAGTAAATGTAGTTTTTTTTTGCCTAGTTTTGTGTTCATAAATTTTACATCCAAAAAATTATGTTTGGGTGTTTGAACGGCCAATTAGAATTCTAAATCAATTTTGTCTATATTAAATTACAACAGTGATCAAAATTTTCTGTGAAGTTCTTTTAGCTACTGATAAAAAATTATTTTAAGAAAAAGTAATATTACTATTACCCTCATAATTATAAGCAATATCCTCATCATCATTGTTCTGTATTATACATTTCTGCATATTTGCAGAAACTAAATTTTTTCAACATTGATGCAGTTGCTCTGGTGGCATCAACTATGGCATGTGACGTGTGGTTGACAAAGTGTTGAAAGCTGCTAGTTGTTGGTATTAACAATATTGCAAAGCTTTCTTTTTTTCTGAAGCTGGCATGAGCAAGAGAAATGGTAGCACTTCAGTGATATCTTTCTCCAGTGTTTTTGTCTTTCAGAACTGTGATCATTAATGTTAGAATGTTCTCAGCGTGTTTTAGAAGTAGAGGTTTGATGTTTAAAGTTTGAGTTTGCCATGACTGAATGCACAACATGTAGTAGCTGTTAGTGTGGCAATGAAAATATGTTTTGTATTTGAGAAAAGTGTGTGTGTGTGTGTGTTTTGTACGTGTGTAATGCACATCTAAATCGGCACATTTCTAACAGCGCTTTTTCCTTGAAGGTTCATCTATATCAGAATGTACCACATGATTCCCATTATCTGCATTAATTCAACTTTTAAAAAATTAATATTTTTTCTCCAGTAATTGCATAACCTAAGTTTATAGTTTCTCTTTAATTTATACCCAACATTCAAAAGTGCCAATAAAATTCTTCACTATAGATTAACATATAACTTCTGATTAAAGTTCTAAACAAATGTACTGGTAAAATGCACATTTAAATGATTTTTAAAAAAGCAAAGATTTTGAATGAAATTTTGGCTTATTTCATTATGTTGTGTTCATATGAAATGAATGTTTTTTGGATTATGGTTAGGACAGAATGTGTAATGTGGTCTTTATTACTACTTGAGATATGTCAATTGCTTTGACAGAAGTACTTTAATAATTTTATGTCCAATTTTATTTGGTTCTTTACTTTTTGTATTTGATTTTCATATCACCAGCTTAACCCCTTAAATGCCGAGTTAAATCCCATCTGCCATTTGCTGGCATTATTAGGAGCTCACCATATTCCATGTTGGCAGGATAAGAGTTAATTGACAGCATTGTCAACTATAGATACATATTTTATTGAAGTCTTTTATTGCCATTAAACTTAAGTTACTTCATATGGAAGATACTAAGTTAGTGTCAGAACATATGCTGGTCGCAAACCAGTCATAAATGCTACCTTAGCAGTTACCTTCTTCATAAATTTGTAGGTCTTTCGGGCTATAGGTGCACCTGTTACCGAACTTCTTGCATCTCTGACTAGAAGCATACGTGTACATTCTTCTATATTGCACGAAAAAATACAGTCTTTAGTTTTATTTAACTCAGCTTTGAATTTATTTGTATATCTATTTAAACGTGAATATGGTTGAACAGCTCATTGTTTGCACAAGGAAACCTGAAAACTGCAAGAAGTGACATGCAAGTTTCTTTGTTGTGTGCAGACACGTAATTTCTTTTGTTTTGTGTTATGTTTCTTCATTGGTGTGGTTTGTGGTGTGTTTCACGGTTACGAATGGTGTTTATTCATTGTCTTGCCCGTAGCTGAAGTATTTTGTGGCACGTAAGAAGTTCAGAGAAGCTCTTAAACCTTACGATGTTAAGGATGTGATAGAGCAATATTCCTCTGGGCATGCAGATCTCTTGAACCGAGTCAAAAACCTCCAGTTCAGGTACGTTTGTTAATCAATTCAGTGTTGCTTTTTTTGTTCAGCTATACTATAAACAAATATCATATTCTGTTTAAGAGCTTCATATTTTAGTATATTTGTCAGACAGTTATCTGTTCTCAGCAGTAACCAAGAATTACTTTTTTTAATAACAAATAACTACATGTGCGTGCATGTTTGAAGTAAGGATTTTAATCTTTGTGACAAAAACAAAATACAAAGAAAGGAAATTATGTTACCTAAACATTCATTAATTTTTGGAAGTATCTTCTAAATGACAGTGTTCTTCCACAAAATTAAGAATCACATTCCATAAATTTTTTAACCTAAAAACGGACAAATTCATACATGACAGTGCAGTTTCCTTTGAGATAATTAATGTATAATTATATATATTCTGTTAACTATATGGAAATGAAAGTTCATTAAATATTGTGTGATAAATGTCACACCACTTTACAAACTTGACTGAACTTCCAGTATGACATTTGTTACATTACAAAAAAGAACAAGGGTTACAAACACAATAGAGACTTCTATGTGGTATTATTAAACCACTGTTAATCATGGCCTAAATTTTATGACAGTATTGGCACTGTTGAGACATTATTGAAGTATTTTTCACTACAATATTTACTTTCTGAACTTTTTAAGAGCGTTCTGGATCACAAATATAAATTTTATTTGTTAAATTACAAAGTATATGAAGAATTGGCTTAATTGTTTTTAATGAAAATGTGTAATTCTCATGACAAGGACTCCCGTTACAGACTTTTAGATGCCTTTGTGAAATTTAAACTGTGTAAGAATTTGCAGCTTTGGAATGTGGGATTCTGCATGATTTATGCTGGCAATCATGAACCAATTTCTTCATCTTGGCATGGGAAGAAGACTGCAAAGTTTGTAAGATCAGTATTGGCGTTTGCCATAACTCATTTTTACTAAGAAGTATGGATCATAAATCTGTTTAGCCTATGTGAACAAAAAATGTTATTGTTTTTTTTTGTAAAGGTTTATGTGTATGAATTTTATATTACAATAATGCCTCAATTGCTTATGTTCTAGCTGTTTTCCAAAGTAATTTGTTTTCAATAATTTCAAAATTTTAAGCGTGACTTACATCCTAGTCACTAACTGAATTCTAAAACTGGAAACAAATTACAGTTTTTATAATATCTTGTTACAATTTTCCCTTATGAAAACATAAACAAAATCATGCAAAATTACAGTTACTGTAAACTATTCCTTATTCTGTAGCACAGGTAAGGATTCTACACTTTGTCTATAACAACACAGAGAATTTAGACTGATGTTATACCTTGATACAACCAGCAATAATGATAACAGTAAAGAATTGTTGTTTCACAGGTTGGACCAGATCCTGGGAAAACAAGGTTCAAAAGCAAAAGATGTTTATGCCTCCAAAATTAGTTTAGCTTCAAGAGTGGTCAAGGTTGAGAGACAGGTGAGAATATTTTGTCTTGATTCCAAGCGTATTCACAGTAACCACAGATGCATGAAATTTATGCCTACTTTTGAGTAAACATTATGCAGCACAGTAATTTTGAATTACTTTAGGAGGGGTAAAATATAAATTTTATCAAAGCTGTGAGGAATTATGTTGCTTTGAATGACTGCAACATTATTTATCATCATGTAGGAAATGTGTCAACAAAGCCAGTCTTTGTTACATTTGTGGGCTGAAAAATTGTTGTTCAAATATCCAAGAATCATTCATTGTTATTATTGTCATCAGCAGTGGCAGCAGCCCTGTTGTTGGGTGATGTGTTTTTCTAATTAACACTAATGTGTCATATTTTTGAGGTTCCGGGTTATAAATTAAACCCAGGGACTGAATCCTGACAATTTCTCCATTGGTTATTGTCAGATTTTCCATGAAAGTACTGGGTTTTAATCTAAGAGTAGTTTGTACAGATTAGTTCCATGTGTTGTGGAGTTTCACATTCACAGACACGTACCCTTTGATGCTGCATAATCCATGTAGTTGAGAGAGATGCAATTAAATACTCCTACTCTTAATCCTTCTCCTACTACTACTACTACTACTACTACTACTACTACTACTACTACTACTACTACTACTACTACCACCACCACCACCACC
>Ga0268261_10002150_pt1 | contig 14030 bp, 16 predicted proteins | sample TergutNc150P1_FD_190353 | JGI IMG/M metagenome (GOLD analysis project Ga0268261, IMG submission 190353) | Nasutitermes corniger P1 segment gut microbial community from laboratory colony in Florida, USA - Nc150 P1 (SPAdes) (version 2) | ecosystem: Host-associated > Arthropoda: Insects >... | reverse complement strand
TCATGTTTTACATCTTTCAGCTTTTATTATGTTAGCACTTCCTAGATTTTCCTGCTTATTCTTTTCACTAAATATATCATGAATGCAGTGTCAACTAATGTGTTTGTCCTATAAGGAAAAATAGTTGACTGCATTCTGCTAAGAAGCTACAGGAAATTGGTCTTTCAAAGTTTCTTTCTTTTCACCAACACTTAATACTGCACTTTTCCCCATATTTCTCTAGTAAAATAGGGCATTAGGATAAATTAATACTGAACTGTAATGTTACATTTGTCTGACAGTAACTTAACTGCTGCATTATGGCCAGTGTGTACAGTATGATTTTGAAATTTTATAGTCCATCATGTACAGTAACCAATATGAAATGGATTTTTCAATAATTTTAAATGAAAAGTGGAGTCAAAGTTCTATTTTGACCTGAGTCAGGATGCTGTGACAAAGAGAACAATATATTATTCTCTGTCTTGATTTATATTCATTTTCCAAAAATCTTTGTCAATGTGCAGCAAATAGCTTACTGTTTGAAGACCTCCAGGAATTGAAAATAATGTTGTTTACTAAAATTCTTGGAAGAGATTTGACAGCCACACGCCCCACATTTCATAATGTCGGTCAGAAGTCAAAGAACATTAGTAGAATTCATCAGAATTACTTCTAGCAATATGCAGTGCAGTTCTGAAAGTACAGTTTTACTGTAAACTATATCTTCTAAAAGAAGGTACATTACAACTTTCATTGTTACATATTGTACCTTAAAATGTTTGTTTAGTAATGTAGTGCTATATTGGATGTTATGTAATGCTTCTGGGCACATTGTTTTACTAGGATCTTTAGTGAATGGCAGTTAGTGAAGGTGGCACTCTACGGAGGCTTCCCCCACTCTTAATGTAATAAGGAATTTCTATTCACCTAGTTCCATGAATGCTAAGTGAAGGGGCAGTATATTTGGCTTTCATTATACTAATAGTGATATTGTTCTGTCTTCATCATGATCATCACTACCATCAGCATCATCAGCATTTTTATTATGTTCAAAATATGACTAGTACTGGGACACGCTGAAATGCTGTCATAAAAGGAAACCATAAAATTTTATTTTATGGAAAATGTTTAATAAACTCCACAAATAAAGTGAAATATGTTAAAGTGAATACCTCAGGATACAAAATAGTTTTCTTGTACAGCTCTCTCTGGAAAGACATATAGACAGACACTTTTCAGCAGGCATTCTCTAATGATCATTATGTTGAATATTGTTCATGGACTCAAGAATATCTGATACGCACAACATTTGAGAAATCATGTTATGTCCAGCTTCTGATGAGTGGTTGTCATTTTTAATTTCTGTGGCAGCAAAAAGGGTCCTGTTAAAGCTTATCTGATACTGTACCTTGTAAGAAATGTGGTCCTCCTGGACCTCCCTGAAGATGAAAGCAACAAGCTCCTCTGAAACTTTGGTACCTATATACAGCCGGGTCTTGTTTTGCGATGGTTCATTTTACGATGATTCACTTTTACGACCCTTGTCCAGTTGAACCGAGCACTCCCAACTTGTGGTGCATCACCGTTGCAACTCAAGTGCCCTTTCTCTTCTTAGTGTGCTTCTAGCTCTTTTACTGTGTGCATGTGTTTTTCATCTTTTTCTATTTTAGTGCAGTTCTTTTAAGTTCATTGTGATTTTTCCACCCATGACATTTATCAAAGAGACAGAAAAGAAGAAAAGACCAAAACAGTTGATGTTACATTCTTTCCTGATGTCTTCTGAACCATGGCCTGTGCCTTCTTCAGCAAAATAAAAAGTGATTTGTTTGATATTTTTTTCAATTATCTGTGTAATTTTCTATATACTTAATTCATTAAATTAAAATTGTATGTCATAATGTAAAGAAATATTGTAAATTATAAAATTATTTGACTAATTTTTTGGGACCATGAACCTATCTCAATTTAAACCATTTAAATAACACTCATTTTATGATGATTCGATTTACAACCAAATCTTCAAGAACGTAACCCTGTCGTAAAACGAGACCGTACTGTATATCTGTCTAAATGGCACCATGTCCCACAAGACCCGAATCTTCTTCAATGGTGAATATTGTTACTTCACATACCATGAAGGCAGCTGTGCTAATCATCAACTGTATGGCACTAACCACTTAACAAAAGTGGCAGTTGTGTTGTCTAGTGCTGAATTGTTATTATATTTAGGAATGACCTTCACTACTACTTCTAGCAATTAGGAAAGAGTGTTCTGAACAAACAGCAGGAATTGTTAAACGAAAAACATCATGCTTCATATTCTGTAAATCTGTAAATACTGTTTGGCTTTGAATAATATAAGTTTACGTGAATTACCACCAGCCCATTCAGACCTTGCAACCATTCACCAGTCATACATGTTTCAGTGCGTAGCCTTTACTGATTTAATGCCAAATGTTTCCTGTGCCAGCTGGAGTTTTCTCACATAGCGTGGACATTTAAATTTCCTAAATGCAGCGTTTTACAAATACAGTAGAACTCCACTCATCCAGATTGCCAGTTATCTGGATCAGCTTGGCCCTTTGGGTAAATTTGTCAAGAATTCTACAAAACTAACTTGCCTTGAAATTACCGGGTTATGGGATCAAGTACAGTAGAGTGTTATGGCTCCTAGAACTTCAAATGAGGCGTGGTCAAAGGTTTAGATGCAGGTACATACTGTAAAGAGTAACAGCCGAACTTCAAATTGCCAATGTGGCCAATTTTCAGAGAAAAATCCACTTAGCTGGATTTCCTGGATATCTGGATTGCTTGCCATCCCAATTAATCTGGATAAGTGGATTTCTACTGTAGTTTGTGTAACTTTAAGTTTCATTGTTAGAAAGTCCAAACAGAAACTGTTTTTTTTTTTTAATTAATTTAGTTACAAGCATATGAGTGTGTCACCATTCAGTATGTATCAGTTTGTATAACATGTCTTTACACATATTATTCTGTTACACCCTGTCTTCAATCTCTAGAAGAAATTACTTTGTTGTATTTGAAATGTGTCAGACAAGTTTGACAAGGTCTGTACATTCCTTCTCTTACAATTTTAGCCCTGTGGGTTGGATTTTACAGTTTTCTTCCATTTACATTATGCATCAGGTAAACAATTATGCCCTTCACAGATTCTTGTGAAGACCAGTTTATCAGGGAAGAGAACACCATTGCTCTGTCTGCTGTTACTCTAGCAGGTGCCTATTTGTGTCATTCGTGTTACAAGTGTTGACACACTTCAGCAGATATGGCATTGAATTCAAAACAACAGACACTACATACACAGAGTATTACGGAATTGATACTTGACCCAGATTCTAACAGTGATTTTTTGACCATGACAAATCTTGCAGTAATGTGTATGACAACTTGACGTGATGCAAAAGAACAGCCAGTTTCATCCAATCAAAGGGAATACATATCTGGTCAAAAGTTCAGGCAGATGGAAGGGCGACCCAAGACAAAAAGAATGACAAGACTACTTCCACATACATCTCCAGGCACTTCGGCATGGAGAAAACAGACAAGTGCAATGAACCCCAGGATTCCTCAGTTCACTGGTGACAAAACTGGTGATACACACATTACTTCTTAGACATAATAGTTCTCAACAGCTTCCTGTGCACTGCATGTGGGACAAAAATGACTCACAGAGACATTCCTTGTCGCGGAACTTGATTTCAAGTTAGACTTTTGTGTCTCAACTGGTGATGTCAGGGTTTCAGAATCACAAAACATCTCATAAAATATTCTCTTTGCTAAGTTTCCTACAGCACACAACCACATAAACACACACAGACCAGCACATGGCTGCATAGGATGAAAAAGGTTAATTTCCATCATCATCAGGGTCTGTTTTGTCCTAGGCAGCATGTGCTTGGCAATATATTTATACCATCAGTAATTATGTAAATATGGTTACAATTATATACATTTGCATCAAAATTGTTTTCTGAGATGTAGAAGTACATATGTTGCTGAATGAGAAGGGACAGAAGCATCTGGTAAGGAGATACAAAAGGTCAGTAGGGGAGCAAGAAAGGATGGTCATAGGGCAGAGAGTGAGAGAGAGTCATATGTGAAAGAAGATAGAAACAAGTAGAAGTTAGAGTAGGATGGGAGGCGCGGTAAACATTTACAAAGGAGAATTCTACTTGTTACGTATTTGTCAACATCAGGTTTAATGGGATTTTGAAGTTTGCTGGGACAGTCAAAATTTGAGTGTTTGACACTTTTTCGTAATGTAATTCACGAGGGGGTGGATACCGTGTTAGCTACGGTCCCACATTAAAAATGTCCAGTGGAACGCGTCTATTCGGGGTTTACATGAGTTAAGCCAAAAACATACGCGTCAGTCATAGGAACCAATGGGGAGAAAGAATACAAAATTTTAAAGTTTTCGGCTTATTACGAGAATACTAAATTTACGGGGAACCAATCAGGTTAGTTAGGCTAATTAAAGTAGGGGGAATTTTGGACCAGGGAAACTAAACTTTGCGTACTGTCGTAAACGACACAAGGTTTTCGATTGTCATAGCAGTAGATCGTGCTTGTGCATCGCTCCAGATTTAGGCCTGATTAACAGACAAAATCACATAATTAGAAATTTTATAAGTGTTCTACGGGGGTAAAGTTTAGACAAATAATATTAAATTGGACATAAATGGTAGTACCAAGTTTCGGACAGCACAATTTATTATTCGGTAGAAGCAAAAACACAGTGAATACGTTGCGTGTGAGAGTGATCCGTGCTACGTTTGTCGCCTACACATAAAACTTGTATCAAATTGGCGCCCAGTGACTAAAAATAAAAATCACAACAGCTTCTTCAGATCATTAACTCAGCGAAATTAGTCTCTTCAATTCATCTTCGCCAAGCCCATCAAACTCATCCCAGAGTAATCCTTGAAAATTAGGTTTAATGCATAGTGAATGAGCGAGTAAGGCGAGCCAGTCGGTTATAGAACGCAATAGAGGAGGAAATTAAAGCCGCACCAGACAACATGGTGAGTGAAGCAATGAGAACCTTACATGATAGACTGTAGCAGTGCAGGTGAGAATGTGGAAAACATTTAATAAATGTGTTATTCAAGATGTAAAATATGTAAGAGCAGTGATGTAGTGTACTTATATGGCATTCTTTTTCCTAATGTTCTAAACAAAAAATAAAAATTTAATTCAAATTTCAACTTTTTTATTTAATTTTGAAAATCTCAAATTTCTTTTGACAAACTCTATGAGTCATCTTCCAAGTGGTCTCCTTCCCTCAGGTCCCCCCACCAAAACCTTGTATGTACCTCGCCTCCCCATATATGTCACATGCTCTGCTTATTTCATTCTTCTTTATTTAAACAACGAAATAATACAGGTGCGGCAGAATGGACTCCCACATTTCTCAAGGTCACTGGTAAGGGAGTGGCTGGGGTAGGGCGGTGCGAGAGGTGGCAACAGTTCGGGCGGATCGTCTAGTTGTCAGTAGACACCATGAGTCGGTCCGGTGAACATCGCGGTTTCGTTATCGAGGCGTTCTTTAAAAACAACGATTCTGTAACCGCGACACAGAGGGCATTTCGGACGCGCTTCGGGCTCTATGCAAGTGATGCCGTTCCTGATCGAAAAACAATCCTGCGATGGGTTTCGAACGTGAGAGCAAGTGGTCGTCCTCGGAACGTTGAACACCTGAAAATGTGCAACGAGTCTGAGCATCGATAGAGCAATCTCCGAGGCGTCCCACTCGAAAACACGCTGCTGCCTTGGGGACTTCTGATCGAACTGTGAGACAAATTCTTCACGCTGATCTCAGAATGCACCCGTACAAAATGATGGTTGCACAGGAATTAAGTGTAACATACTGGGAAACCCGTAGAACTTTATCTGAGGATATTCTTCAACATGTCCCTCCCACAGCTGTTTTGTGGTGCAGCGATGAGGCGCGTTTCCATCTGTCCGGTACTGTGAACAAGCAAAATTTTCGGTATTGGGCAGAGAATAACCCCCGTGACCTTCACCAAAGACCTCTGCACAACCCTCGAGTCACTGTCTGGTGCGCTGTGTCCCGTTTAGGTGTAGTGGGACCTTACCCTTTCGAGGAAGGTGGTGAGACCGTGACTGTAACCTCTAATCGGTATTGTGAAATGTTAAAGAACTTCCTCCAGCCCAGATTGGAGGAATTTGATGATTCAGAGGACGTTTGGTTTCAGCAGGATGGGGCCACAGCCCACACTGCTCGTCGTTCGCTGGGAATTTTAAGAGAAATTTTCCCAAGTCGACTCGTCTCCTTAGGAGGCGATATCGGGTGGCCTGGCGCTCACCCGATTTGACCCTCTGCTATTTTTTCCAGTGGGGATACCTCAAGGCCGAGGTTTATAAACATTGGCCTCAAACCCTCACAGCACTTAAGGACGTGAGGAAGTTGCCGCCATTCCCCCAGAGATGACCAACACAGTGATGGAAAACTTTAGAGAACGGCTTCCGCAGTTCATCACGAATAACGGCCGCCATCTGAGTGATGTTATTTTCAAAACCTAATGGGGAAAACTAGATTGTAAGTACTTTTCGAAAATATAAAGCTTTTTTTCTGTAACTTGTTTTGTTCGTTTTTTATTACCCTTTGAAATATGGGAGTCCATTCTGCCGCACTCTGTATTTGGTGAGGAATACAGATCTTGAAGCTCCTCATTATGTAGTCTTCTCCACTCCTATTACCTCATCCCTCTTAGGCCCAAAAATTCTCCTCAGTACCCAATTCTCCAACACCCTCAGCCTATGTTCCCCCCTCAGTGTGACCAACAAAGTTCCATACCCATACCAAACAAGAGGCAAAATTTTAGTTTATATTAATCTTTATATTTATGGATAGGAAAGTGGAAGATTCTGCACCAAATGAGAGCAAGCATTACCAGAATTCAAACTGCTCTTATTTCTTCATAGTTAAAATTCTAATTTGTTAAGGTTGTTCCCAAACACACGACTTGTCCCAAGCTTTCAAAGGACTTATCTATCTTTATTTTGTGGTTTGTCCTACAATGTCATCTCCAGATATGACCACATGAATCGTTTTCTCAGCATTTACTTCTAGACAAATCTCCTTACTAGTGAGTATTAAAGAATTTATTTCTAACAGACACTGAAAATTGAAATTTATGTCAAATGGGGAAAGAAAGGCTATGTTTTAAAAGAATAATTCCCTGGAAATATCCTGTGTTTAAAATTATTCCAATCATCGAAGCTGTGACAAAAGATATAACAAATACCCTAAAATATGGAGAACTCATCAAGTTATTATAAAATAAGTGAAGTTTTTAAACTTGCAGATCTCAATTTAGTTGCCCAATGAGGTGTACTTGTTGTTGCTCACTATATACAGTTATTCTACCTGCCCATCTAAGAATCTCAAAAGTAAAACCACTGCACAAAAAGGGAGACAAAACTGGTATAACAAAGCCTGTTCAATAATAACTGTTATTTTTTTCTCCCCTAAAATATGTGAAAAGGTTATGCAGAATATGTTCAGCCAACATTTACATATTAATAACATACTGGTCCCAAAGCAATATGGCTTCAGACAAGGGACAGCTACTGAATATTCTGTCTAAAAGTTATCATACAGTGTATTCAAACTTTTTATTAGAAAAAGCATGTTGGAGGAATTTTCTGTCATTTGGCTGAAGTTTTTTTACTGTGTAAATTATGAAATATGGCTAGCTAAATTACATTTTAATGGTATTCAAGGAACACGTGCATACTGGTTCAGATCCTATTTACATACAGAAAACAAAAAGTTGAAACAGTAATCTAATGTTTCTCAGAATTGTTTTGAGACTAAGGAATGATAAAACGTGGAGTTAGAGGGTCACCTCTAGGACCCTTACTTTTCATTATATACAGGAATGACCTTTCTGCACAAATAAATGCCTTGTCAGAACTCGTAATATTTATTGACGACACAGGTATAATATCCATGAATATTGATTTCCCTTTGGGTCATAGGTGTCTCATATGAGCCAGCGCTGTAGTACCCGTAATTTGGCTGTCAATTTAGTTAAAACAAATACAACAAAATTTATAAAAACTTCTCCACATTATCCATATGTATTAGCTGTGACAAAATCTAGATGAGTATTTTGTGCTATGCATATCCATGCACTAATTGTTAAAATTCAAGAACATGCCAACAAATGCACTATATTACAATATTAAGTTTTATCAAATTTAATGTTTTGTTGTTCGTGCATCGTGATATATCTGTATAACATGAACCAACAAGATGCACTATTTTCTATTAATTTATTTCAACAGTAACCTTCTAAGTGATTTGAGCAGGTTTGCTGCTCATCATCAGGAGGATCAACTCTATAAACAGCAATTGGTATAGCCAAGCATTATGGTGACTGGCTGCAGGCAGGATCAGGATGGAACTAGTTCCATCCTGATCCAATATGTGTGTGTGTGTTCATATCTATGTACAATCCAGTTAAGTCCCTTAATGAAGATTTTTTGAGTGGTTTAAGTGGCATCCATGCTTTACATACATGTCTCAACTGTACTGGACCTTGAAAACACTACATGAACTACTTGTCGCCCGAAGCCACATATTCAGTGAGTATCAGGAGGCAATTTTGCCAGGCACAAAGCACCTATGACATGAAGATGAACTCCACTTAGTGCTAATGTTATGAATGTGTGTGCAGCCATACCGCTACTCCACCACATGCCTTCATGGTGTTGTGCTTAATTCATGTGAGGGACTTTACTACTACCTTTACAATTACTTAACACTCTTCCAGCTTAAGTAATGTCATTTGATGATTCCACAGTTATGATTCAATTACAATTACATCAAATTTCAGAAGCAAACGTAAGTAGTATATGGTCCGCTTGCGTCGCTCCTGGTGGCACTCGTTCTTTAGCTTCATTGGTGTAGGGGGTGACGTTGGAGGTCAGGCTCCGTCTGTGTTGATCCCCTTGGATGGGTGATCGGCATGGATGCGGGGATGTGATGGTGTGCGGACTATAGGTTGGGTATCTTTTTTATTTAAGATGACGCCGTATAATTTGGTACATATTAAAAAGGATGTGGCATTGTAAGAATATGTGTGCGGCCGTGTGGATTGGTATGATTGGAGATGCTTTTTAATAATATTGTGTATATTATTAAAAAGGATCTGTTGTTTAATAATATATATGTGCCGCCGTGTGGATTGAAGATACTTTTTTAATAATATAGGGTATATACTATTAAAAAGCATGGGCATTTTGAATGTATCGATATGTACGGTGGCACATGTATATTATTAAAATACATCTCAAATTATACCGATCTACACGACGGTACGATGATTTTTAATAATATCGCATACATATTATTAAAAAGCATCCGCAATTTTAAATCTACCAATCTGTACGGTGGCATGTATATATTAATAAAATACGTCTGCACATACATATTATTAGATGGTTTTTAATAATATACATGTGCGGACGTGTGGATTGGTAAAAGAAGATGGCGCGTATAGTTGCGGCCATCTTGGGTATAGGGACATGGTAGAGGACGTGTTTTAATAATATATGTGAGGAGTGACGTGATGCGTCCGTATAGATTGGTAAAGGTATGCCACCGTAGTTTGGTAGATGAAAGATTGCTGCTGCTGCTTCTGTTGCCTTCGTTGGTGTGACTGGTACTGACGTACTCGTGCCGCTGAGTCAGGTGTTAGCTAGGGCATGGGAGGAGTGGGAAGTGGGCGGGGGCGTGAGCGGGTATTGTACAGCAATGGCGGCTGGAGTTCTAGGAAAAAGAACATGTTAACCGTATCCATATTAGGAAGAAGGAATGTGTTGGCCGAGCTTGACAGAGCGATCGGCACGTTGGTGCAGGTGGAACGTGTGTAATGGACTGTTATAGCGAGCGAATGTCACTGGAGCGTAACGCCTTGGATACGTCAGTACGTGTTAAAATGCTTGTAGAAAGATTAATCATAGAGGTGATATAGTAATGTGGCAGCTTATCTTCTGCTGAACCGGCAACAGCTTGCATAGTATGGGACAGGGGTGTACGGAATAGGGTTTGTGAAATAAAGACACTTGACTAGATTTGCATATAGAGGTATTATTATTAACAAGAGTTTTTGTATTTACAATTGCACTTGACGTACAAGTTCCAACGCGGTCGTTATCATTTTTGGAGTGGCTGTGTTTTGGACGCCAAAGCGCGGTGCAGGTAAGCCAGGTATATGTACGGAATTTTCCCTGATGGCGAGGATCTCTGTGGAGTATGGAACGTCGAGACGAACGTGTTTTTTGATACGTACCTCATAATACTTGGAGAGGCGTCGAACGGTGTCGGATGTGTACCAAAGTGAATAGCGTGTGTAGAATAGCTGGCGCACGAGCTCGTTTGTTGCTGGGGGATTACAGGCGCGATATAGCCTGTAAGCCAACGTTTCGGGAACACCATTGCCGGCGAAGAATGCTGTTAACTCCTCGATGACGGCTGGTGTTAGTGTGTCGACGAACAGGTAATGTATGATGTACGAGGGCCACGTGTTATGGAGCCCAGGTAATGTTCCACGGCTTGTAGCAGAGACATGGTGGCGGCAGCGTCGGCGTTGACGTCGGCGTCGTCGTGTGCAGGAAGTTGACTATGTGTATAGGTGTGAGTTTAGCATTTATATATGTAGCCGTGTGGTCGGGTGTGGCATGGCGGAAGTGGACAGCCCCTACACGCGACCGCTCGAGCGGAGGAGGTGATGTCATTGGCGTGGTGCAATGTGCTGACGCACGCATAGTAAGAGTCATGTTGCACAGCGGCCTATGATGCATTGCAGAATATGCATTCTGTACAATATAAATAGTGAAGCTAGAAAGACGTTCTGCATTCGTGCTGCACTGTGTTACTGTGAGTTACTACGAAGGTCCAGCCTGCGCCATATTTGAACACGCGACGACGACGCCTACGACGATCAGCATTATTGAAGCGGTGAGTGAAAATGTTGGAAATGGTATATTGTGTGAGTTTTTTGAAAAGTGAATTAAGAGAGTGTGTATTACGTCTATTGCTGCTGCTGCACCGTTCTCAGGCATCTATTAGTTACACGGTAAGTGAAATAACTGATGATGATGATATTAATATAGTGTGTATGTGAATGTTCAGATATTAAGTGTGTTTGTAATGTCACGCAGAACGTCTCGTGTTGCCGTGACGCTGCTCGCTGCCTCCGCCGACGCCACCGTCACCGCTGCTCGCTGTCTGCTGCCACTGCGACGGCCACTGCCACTGCCAGTGCTGCTGCAGCTGCTACCACTGTTGACACCGTTGCAGTTCCGGGATCCTACAACCCCCCACGGTAAGTGATCAGCCGATAATACTCTGCATGCCAGTGACAGTGAGTGACAGTGCCAGTGTAAAAACGTTAATCCAACTGGGTATGTTGGTCGCGAATGAACGCGTGTCCTTTGACATAGCCGATATAAGGGCAGTAAGGGAAGAATTTGGCGTGCTCTATAAAAGGTATATCAGTTTGCTTTCAATAAAATAATGCACCGTTGCAATAAAAGCACACGCTTCCATCACTCCAGCCTAGAATGAGAAACAGAGATTAAACAATTTCGATAGTATTTAAAGTTTGTGTGTGGTTAGGAATAGTGTAGGTAACGACATCTGTGGAGGAAAGATAGGAAGTACTAGTAACGTCATCTGTTACAGGAGACGCGAACTATAGCATAGAGGTCCGTGAAGGAGTGGGCGTATCACGGATAAAAGAGGCGCGAGATTTAAAAGTTTGAATTTAAATATATGCGGGTAATTTAAAAAAGTTTGAAATTTAAATAATTGTGAACCTACCGTCGGAGTAAAATCCAGCGGCAGCTAAAGATCTCACCGAAGGCTTTCCTTCGGCATCCCACCGTGCTACCTCTCGGTAGAAGGAGCGTGTGCGTCTAGCTAGCGTCCCATACTCGGGATGCCTGGGTAATCGCCAATGTTGGATAGCTTGTTGTGCTAGCTCTAATGAGGCGCCATCGAAGTAGGGACGTTCCCTGTCGGGAGGGCGAGAGGCTGAATTCGGCGGTATGTCTGCGAACCTTGCGGGCATTGGGGGAGGACTGCCGCTGCCGCGGTCCGACACCTGCGCAGGAGGCTGAGTCTCGAGCGATATATCAGAATCTTCTGACGAGATGCGGCCATCGTTAACGTCCATGGCGGTGCACGCATTAGAAGTGTCGTCTATACGCTCGCTTACCGTCCTCTTTATAGTGCGACTAGATTAAAAGTAGAGACCTCTAGTGGTAGCAAATGAAATAACTGCGCATGTGTGTTCAGTTTTAAGTAAGCGTAATTTATTGCATCAGAAACAGGTACAGATCGTGTTTACAGAGCATGATTAGATGGATAATACATACTTGAGTTCTTCAAACAGTTGATAATAATTAATTGATTTGTCGGCAGTAGAGGAGGGCTCCACATATGTTGAAGAGCTGTGAACCGTACCTATATAGGCGATTACATCAGTCATGGCGGCCATGTAGGTCGTCTGGTTCTGAATCATGTACATAATGTAGGCTAGATTACGCAACTCCTCGTGCGTGAATGTCACGTACTGTTTGCTGAGATACACTCTGGCAACCCTGTAACTGCCGGTTGTGTTTATTTTAAAGTTACCGTCCGTCTTTTTATAATGTTCGTTTCTATACAGAGCGTCGCTCAGAGCAGCGAAATTATCGGCCATAGTTTGCAGTTGCGGAGCGTTGAGGAGCAGAGGCAGCTTCTTGGCGCCTCCGAATTCTGCTAGCTGCTGATAATCACGGGCAGGATAGTAGCCCACTGACACATATTTGTACTTGTCCTCAGCGACGAAGAAGACGCGCCGTAGCAGGGCTCTGTTGGGATTGCTAAGCGCTGTGGTGACGACTTACAGACACGTGTCGAATTCCGGCGGTCGGACACGCTTAGGGTCGGTGGTCCCACCAGCACCATTGCTATCCTCTTCGTAGATTATAGGTTGTGGTGCCTGTCGCTGCTGACGTGGACGCTTCCCGGCTGACATGGCGACGCGGACTGATAGGCTGATAGATGTTTAGCGCCGTTTTATACAGCTGTAGAAAGAAAGAAAAAATGACGTCATTACAGCTGTGATACACCCGAATTAAACGAGGCGGTATGGCGTGTAAATTCGGGTGGAGAGGCGATATAGTCGTGCGAGTGAAGGTGATGCTTGAGCCATCTGAATAGTGTGTGCGCGTTTCGTGTTGCGCAGCGGTAGTTTTGATAATTCTTGTGGCATGGCATACTGCAACTGAATTGCGCCTTGAGGCAGTGGGGTGGGGGACATTTAAAAACCTCTAGATTTCGTACAGGTTGCGCCAGCAAGGTTGTGAGAAATTTGGTCTGCGACGCCTTACGCTTACAGATGCGCGTATCCTGAGACGGCCTCGCATATGGTTTTGCGAAGCTCGTCATAGTCCAGCCGCCCATCCGACCACGACAGGCCGTTTTCTTCACAGCCGTGAGCCCTCATAGGATATGGTGATTTAAAATGAAATGTCTCTATGACATTTTCGGCAGCGACGGAGATTCTTTGACGAACTCGTTCTGCCGGCCGTGCAGGACCTCGAAATCTATCACACACTCCATTTTTGAGGGCTGTCATATATAGAATGAAACAAACATGGTTGATGACTCACCTCTTATATAGGCTGGTACGGCATTGCCCTCCTCCTGAGCGATGTCTGCACAGCGTAGGGCCAAATTCCGAGCGGAGGTGGATTCTTTGGTCCGCGTTATTAGCAGCAAACAGCCCCACAAATTGTTGCGGGGTATAGCCCCTATCCATGTATAGAGCGAAGAGGCAGCAATATTCGCCATAGACTAGTGGTAGGTCCTTGGAGTTGCGTTCTGTTGTAGTGCCAGACTGTACAATTGCGCCGTATGATATCTAGGATGGAGGGAATATGTGCATAGCGGCCGTAGGAATCGAAAAAGTAACAGTTTGAGGAGCGGTGGGGGTTTTGAAAAT
>Ga0268261_10002149_pt1 | contig 14034 bp, 15 predicted proteins | sample TergutNc150P1_FD_190353 | JGI IMG/M metagenome (GOLD analysis project Ga0268261, IMG submission 190353) | Nasutitermes corniger P1 segment gut microbial community from laboratory colony in Florida, USA - Nc150 P1 (SPAdes) (version 2) | ecosystem: Host-associated > Arthropoda: Insects >... | reverse complement strand
CAAAAAAAAAAACTATTTTCTAATCAGAAAATAGGAGGAAACTTGGGAGTTTTGAGGTTTTCACAGCAATGTAATTGACGATTCTGGCCTTGTGGGATGTGACACTGTGTCACTAAGTAAGTGGTTCCCAATGTCTCAAAGGAATGCGTTGCATTCATCTTCAAAGGTTTGGTCCATGGGTCTTACACCCTTGAATATGAAGGCCACCCACTACTTGCAGACATCAGGAAACTCTCACCCAGCAATGCAGTCTCACATCCCAAAAGATAAGAATCATCCACATGAAAATCTCTATGATGAACTATGCAGTAATACATAGCAGTATGGTGGAGACAACTATCAAGCTAAAAACATAACTTTAACAGTCTTGTTTCTAAACTAAGCAGTAGAAGAAAACTGCTGAGAACAAGGTTTGAGACTACATTACAACTCTTGAGGCTGTTTCTGGCACATCTAACAGAGATGTGCAGGGATGCTGCAGTGCAGTAGCTACTGCATCTCGAAGTACTACTTATCATGTTATTCTTAATGTCACAGTAAATTACATCTTCATAACATACCAGAGTGATATATACACAATTCAACATACCACATGTGAAACAGCCCATCCCGATACACAAAACGGACAACAAAACTGTAAGAGATAAAGTACGCTAATACTGTCCAGCAGTAGCGGCTGCTTCCAGTCATGATGGATGTTAGATGACCTGTGATGGTGCCATGATGTTTTGCATCATCTGTGCACTGTTAAGCTGTCTTGGAGATCAAAGGCAATGGTACAGCTTACCACTCTGTATTTTCCTCACTCTTCTCCCTGTTCCCAAGCAGTATGCACAAAGCCCATTACTGCTTAAATACAGGTTATTAAATTTAACTGTGCATGCGAAGTTCACCAGATCAGTCAAAGAAATTGTCCTTACTTCTGATGGGGCAGCGCAAGTTAAATGTGTTGGAAAAAATCTCATGGGCAATGACTGGTTTACATGATACAGATGTGCAGTGAGCCACATTACCTGCAAGCAACGAAGGAAAACTTTTGTGGCCTCGACAAACACAGGCACACAACAACAAGACTTCATAGTCTGATGGTTTGTGAAAGCCTTGCTGGCACGGCTAGTCACAGCCATAGCATGGCACAGGTATTGAGCCAACAGCTCCTGCTGTTGTTCGTCCACTTCCACTAGCAACTGTGACACCGCAGACTTGAACTTGTCCATCACAGGAATCAGCAGGTTGGACATAAGCATACCCTTTTGCTGAAAACACAAAATAACAAACATCCTTTTGTTTGCCTTGAAAACAACCCAATTTTAAAATTAACCCAAAATGCTAATTATATAACACACCAGCAGATCACACACACTTACCAAATCAGACTGGACCTCTTTATAATCACCAAAAACATTCTTTGTTCAAGAACTGTAAACTTAAACTAAAGTGTGCAAAATGAGGGACTACAATGGTGCACAAAGTTTACAACATATAATGTTGATGTCCATTACTACATATGAGAACATACAGGGTGTTTTTTCCTTGCTTGAATAGAAAGCGTCCATCCAATTTCGCTACCATTTGGCCATATGCCCAGTCTTGGGATATTTAACAGTTGGTGAAGGCACGAGAAAAGATTCACTGCGATAATAACCTTTAGGAAGTCCAATAAAAACTCACAAGTGCTACACCAGATGATGACAACAACTTCAAAAGATATATTTAATGACAAAAAATTGGTGTTTGTATGTGATAAGTCCATGCTGTGAGATTTCAACAAACACCAAGCAGTAAATAAGGCCCACTGTTGTACTGTGTGCATTAATAGAGGAGGCAACTTTTCAGCACTTGCTGTATCACTGGTGTGTTTTTATTCAACTTTCTGCAGGTTATTGTCATAGCAAATCTTTTTCTCACTTCCTATACCAACTGTTAAACCTCCCGAGACTGACGTACCACTAGCAGAGCGTCACACAGGCGCTCATTGTTCAAGAAGTAAAAAAAACACCCTTTACAAACATATGCAGCTAATAATGAGCTACAGAGAGAATACCATTCCCCCTGGAAACACAAAATTTATTGTACAGTGTAAGACTACAATGGGACCTGAACTTCCAAGTTCATATTTTATATTTCTTCACCTTTCTTTTAAGAAAACATATTATATTTTGGTATTGGTAATCTGCAGAACACACTACAGTGTTAACATGAGCACTAAAGGCACAAGCAATCAAAACAAAACATTGAACATGCTTTATACAGGCAGGTGCTATGGCAGCAGCTTCAGCTATCTACTTCAGAATTGCAATAATTCAGAGTTAGAGAGCTAAAACAGAAGCATCAAGTACCTGAGCACCAAACGCCCCAGACACTATCATCACTGCTGCAGCCTCATACAAATACAGCTGGTCATCTTCACTAATGAGACTTGAGCCATTTTCTGGGGGAATCAGAACCAGCAGATACTGCAGAGGCCCTAGAACTTCCTTAATATACGGCTGTATCAGTGTCCTGGAAACAATTTTATACAATCAGTAAAAGCCACGGCACATAAGTATTCATGTTTTAGGTGCAATGCACTTCACACAGTGATCACTAAATTAGTGACATGAGTCACATTTTGCTTTTAACCATTCAGCCAGTGCAACGTGGGGTCACCTTTACTACCCTAAAGAAACCCACAAACTTTACAGCTGCATCTGCCTGCCACAAATGACCGGAGAATGTAATTAACATTACACAGAGAGTTATTATTACGTATAGCACAATTACAAACTAGGGCAAACATTACAGTTGCATTCCAGGCTGAAACAAGGGTCTGCGCAGACACAGTGACACCTCTATCCACCATCTGTGAAACAACCATGGGAAAGGAGTAATAAGTGTGGGGGGAAAACAGTTGCAGGAATGCACTGAATATGTCAGAAACATGAGAAAACAAAAAATTAAAATTATACACTCCACTTGGGACTGTAAAAATAACAGACAGTGCCTCTGTACAAGTAACTTCTTAGGTGTTCTTCACAAGGGGGGGGGGGGGGATAAAATAATAAATTAAAAAAAAATTGTGTGGCAGCCACATCCATCCACCTGTGACCTGCTAACAGTAATTAAATGATCTGTCAGACTTTGATGTAATTTGGCAAAGGAGTTCTGTACAAAAATTTGTCAGCAGGTGTGACTGTTGCGCCATCTGGCACAGTAAAAACCAAGGGGTGTAAATGAATTTACATCCATATTTTCCACATATCACCTGCTTTAGGTGAAATGTGGAGCACGGGATATGAAAATAATGCCAGTGGGCATTCACAAGTGTCATAAAAATCAGCACAGGGAACACAACAATTTTCTTATATGTATAAATGAAATTACATTTACAAGCATGGCCAACACACTTGTCTGTGTCTTCTCCTCACCCCTGCCACTCCGCGTTACATCTGTAATGCCAATTACCAGTAGGCTTGGCTACCACTACAATGTGTTCCAAAATCATCACATTACTTTCGCTATTTTGTTTTTCTCAGAAAACAATCATTCCGGGAATACTGTGGACCAGAAACAATTCTGAATGACCAATGCAGTAAAATGACGCTGCAGAAAATTGTGAATCCAATATAATTACATACTGTTTAATGGGAAACGTTTGGGATCAGAAGGAATGAAAGATAATGGTGTGAAAACAATGCATGTGGGTGTACGACAGAGGTCTGTGTTCTGGACCAGTAAGCCAGGAATATTTTAGCCTTCATTGGATATACCGTGGCTCTATTTTAGTACCTGACCTCCTAAAATCACACAAACCTCCCTCTTGAACTCAAAAAAGTTGTCACATCTCAAATTCTACAACAGTAAAATCTCATTAATTTATGTGATAACCCAAAAGTACTATTTCAGTCACTGCAAGTTCTTGTTAGAGAATATGTGGCTTTGATATTTTAATAACGATAGTAACAATTAAACCCCCTCGATACGAAACAAGAAATTTGAAATTATTGCCCAAAAGTGGTTTCCATTATTTTCAATAGCTGGCACACCATTTCAATTTCATAAGCAACAAACAAACAAAGCAGTCAGCATGAGCTATGGGGCCAGCTACTGCCATTGAGAGATCACAGAATGAGCACAATGAAATAGAGAGGGACTACAGATGTAGCTACAATCACCATGTCCTGGCAATGTCAATACTGGGCTGTATAATTAGTTTACACATATCAATCACAAAAGTATAACACTTCACAAATGTGTGCTATTGCTAATCAATCACAAATTGTTTATTAAGTCACAAGAACCACCCCTTACCTTAAACCTGTAAGTTACATTCATGTACATTATCATGGACAACAGCATCAAAAAACTAGGTCCCTGACTCAGTCCATGACACAGATATTCAAACCTGTTGTTCCTCCTGTACTGAGCAGGGTTACTGCTGCAATCACCTAAACCGACAGGATATGAACCTACAGGCTTTGCAAGACAAACACCAAGGTCTGACACTGTCTCAGTTGCAACATGTAAGAATGTTACATACTGCAGTTCAATCATATTCTGACTGCCTAAATTGCACAAGTGAGAACTATAACAGCTATGGCAACCCTTTCAGAGTTTCTTCCAAATATGCACAAGAACTTCCTATAACAATTATCAATGTACGTGTACTTTCACAATGCCAGTAAAGTACCAGTGATAAACAGTGACAACTGTACTCCATGTGCATGGGGAATTTAAGTTATGCACAACTGAATGACAGCATTGAAAATCATGTTCTCCAGTTCACTGCAGTGCCAGTACTACGTTCAAGATGTTAAAACACCAGCAACACAACCATGATAAAAACTGGATAATTCAAAATTACTTTAGAATCACAGCACTGTGAATTCAGGAGACCACACTTCTTTTCAGAATTTCCCTCCTTCCACACGTCCATGTTCCCAGCTCTATATCATTCTTTGCCTTACATGAACTGTTTCCTTTCTGACACGAAATAAAATTATTGTAATGAGAAATAAAACAAATAAAGCACCACCATCCTTATTCTGTTGGGTGGGGACAGATAGAAATTTGTCCCCATTGAGGACCAGCAAAAAAAATCTGGAAATAAGAATTTCTTGTTTATTAAATCCCCACCTCCCCCCCAAGTACTCTCTGCTATTTGTCCAGGAAATGACATTCTCTTTCGCTTCACACTCACTGACAATATTGTTTATAGCATAACTTAACAGAAACGAACTGCTACAGAAGTTGATTTCCAATACTTGCCTGAGGCACTTGACAAAACGTGAAAACAAATAAGCGCAGCGGCTACGCACAAGTGGACTACTGTTCCTCATGCCACGCTGATCAAGGAAGGCTGTTAACACACTAGGAATGTGCTCTGGTTCCGTGGTAAAGAACTTCTCATAACGTACAACAGTCTCCACATACTGCAGAGTGACAGCTGGGTGTGGGTGGTGACTCACATCACAAGTAACCAACACACGCATCATTGCCTGCATGGCCGACACTTTAGTCTGAAACATTACGGTTCTCATTTCTGAGGATAGTCCAAACACAGATACATTTTCAAAACGAGAACAAAATATTCAATTTGCATAACGTCTTTCCCTAGGAGTCTCATATTCCTCAAAATGCAGTAAGATTATATAATGAGGGGTTGACAAATCTCATCTCCAAATAATATTGTTTGGGTGAATAAAGTAAGAAATGTAGGATGGCTATAAAATGTAGAATAAGTGGTAAAAAATAAGTTAAACATGCAACATTACTTAGAAAAGCTTAAGGACAGAAGCCACTTGGAACAACCACACACAGATGGGAAGGAAACTCCATGGTGTAAAATCTTATCTAAACAGCTAATAATCAAGCAGTTGATTGAGACATTCCTGGGTTTCATGAAATCCAAGAAATGATTACAATGTTCACAAAAGACAACCACTAGACCCTAGTCCACATTCCCCACCCTACTTCCTTGCTATCCTCCCACTTGAACCTCACTCTGTACAGCAGTTTCTTCCATGATAATTGTGCAACCAAATATTTGTATGCATTTCTTATCTCCTGTCATCCACCTCATCCACCTCCATATGATCACCCTAGCAATACTGGGTAAAATATTACATTTTTCATAAACTATGTGTTAAAATTAGATACCAACCGAGCTGTTTTAAGATTCTAAGAACCTTCACGTTACAGACACAGGCATTTCTTAAGTCTTTCCCTTAAAATAAGACACTTTAATTCACATACCTCATCACCAGTGAAATGGTTGCCACCAGATGCTGGAATAGCTTCACCCATCAGGTATAGCAAATATATTGCAATCTCCACATCTTGGAATGAGGCAGTTCTCCATCCACTCAGAGTGTTAGTTGTGAACTTCCTCACATACTCAATCACCAAATCTTTATTCACTCCTGCCAAATTGTCAAACAACACCTTCAACTGCTTTCTGAAAAATACAGTAAGAAAAAAATGTACCAACAGCATACAGTAATGACTAGCAATTTTGCACTACCACCACTCACTTCACTGGTGGCACCAAAATGGAAAACTTCAATATGCAATGTACTTCCCCGAATATAAGATCAGAATTCTTTTTGTAATTCATCATCTGAAAAACTGGTGGTGACCTTATAATCACAAATGTTACCATGTTCCATAATCAATTTCAAATAATCTATGACACTGCAATGAGCTAATGAGATATGGTAATGAAACCATGTTGGTTTTGTTACCATAGAATAGAAAAGAAGAGAATAGTGTTAGGGTTCGAGCCCTTCCAGGCCCGATGCACCTAGGCCTTAATGACAGGGCCATTGTGCCCCATATTCTGTGCTAGGCTATAGGAGCCCTGTTCCTTTAGCAAAGTTCCAGATGGCCCCCATGCCTAGTTCCCGTATGTCCTCCAGGTCCAAAAAGAAGGAGCCCAGACAGGCATGCCTGAGTGAGGCTAAAGCCTCACACTCACACAAAATGTGGACTGAGGTTTCCTCCTCAGTACCACATTTCCTACACATGGGGTCATTACACAGCCCCATGATATGTAAATGTCTCCTCAAGGTGTTATGTCCAGCAAGCAGGCCGATAACAACCCTGGTTTGTGCCCTTTTAAAGGACAGGAGTCGAGCCCCCATAGCCAGATCGGGGCCTGAGATCAATTCTCGAGCCTGTCTCTGTGTACTGCAGGGGCTGCACCACAATGCTAGATGTTTGTTCTCTATCCAGCGTTTCATCTTTCTTCTTATATTCTGCCTTGAAACCCCCAAGACAGGCTCAGGCCCAACGAACCGCTGAGCCGAACCACCCCTTGCGAGCTCGTCGGCGATTTCATTTCCTCTTACTCCGGCATGCCCAGGGACCCAAAATAGCTCCACAGCATGCCAGGCATTTGTTACCATATCTAAATGTTCTGTACAGGCACTTTGCTGAAAACTGAAGGCTGTCAAGGGGGTAGTTTAACGTACTAAACTTGACCAGATCAGCAAAACCTGTCCACTGAAAACTCCACAAGACAGGTGGAAATCAACAAGACAGTTACAAGTATGGGTTACAAAGGTGGTGAGAAAGATAACTTGTAAAGATCCAAGCCCTGTTAATGGTAAAAATAAATCATGTACAATAATTACAGTACAAAAAATAAAAATTATAATAAAGACACAATACAATAAAGATACATATCTCACTAATAAATTCTGCAACTGCTACATATGGAATGTCCCAGCCAATGAACTGATCAATTTTGTTTTTACTTACCCTGTGAAAATTCATGGTGACTGAGAAAACCTGCAATTTTTTGGCTGACATATGCAACTATTACAATATTTATTCCTTTGAAGGAAAAATCCTCCAAAAGATATTTTGACCTATCAGTTCACATGGTGTGTGGACAATCAGATACAATGAGAGTTGTAATGATATGCACCTTGCAACATATGTCCAGATAGAGAGACTCAAGTGGGCTGATCACGTAATAAGGACAGAAGACTATCGCAACCAGTAGGAAAACCACATATTAGGTGGGAAGTAATGTAGTACAGAAGGATGCAGTCTCCCTGCTCCACATATGAAACTGGAGGTCAGCAGCAAAAAGCAGACAGCAATGGAGGAAGAAAACTGGGGAAGCCATGACCCACATACAGGCTGAAGTGCCACAGGAGACAGACAAGCAAGTATCTGTACATTTCTATGGGGTGTCAGTAAAGGATAAGCTATCTGCTACTGTCAGCATTTACTGAAAGGTCGACACATGTCAAAGAACATAGGGACAAAATTCAAATGTAACTGCCCTATAAGACATCATTAATCAGTACCAAAAATTAAACTAATACTGGACATGAGCATCACATGTCACTTCCAAAACATGCTATATGTTTACAAATATTTTTAAGATATCCATAAAGTAACTAAGAACACAGCAGTGACTATGCTGCAGACAGCATACGTCTTAATTATATCACCATAAAACACAAGTTAACATGCAAATGTCACTTTCAAAACTTCAAGGACATTATGTCATCAGACACAGCGCTGAGAGTGAGAAAACAGAACTAGTATTTTCTGCAATATACAGTACTAACATTATTGATAATACTGCAATATACAGTACTAACATTATTGATAATACTGCAATATACAGTACTAACATTATTGATAATACTGCAATATACAGTACTAACATTATTGATAATACTGCAATATACAGTACTAACATTATTGATAATACTGCAATATACAGTACTAACATTATTGATAATGCTGCAATATACAGTACTAACATTATTGATAATACTGCAATATACAGTACTAACATTATTGATAATACAGCAAGGAAAGGATACACAGCTTACAAATTTGTAAATGCATTAGAAGGAACTGCATACCATAAAACAGAGAAATGGAGAAATGTAAGATTGCTTGCTTAGCACACACATTACTCAGAAAGAACTGAAAAGCACTGCAATGCATGCTCACTTGAACATAAAAAAAATAATTAATAAACAACTGAACAAAAATGTACCTGCTATAAAAATCACTGCACATGTAAGTCCATATGTGATCATTAAGATTTTGCCATCAAAACTGGTAACATGTGCAAACACAACTTTCTAACATTTGACTTGCTACTGGATGCTCGGGGGATTGCATCCTGGTGGGGGATTTTCCACACTCATTGAGACCAGCCCAGGAGCCCAACCAATATCCTACACAATGGTTACCGGTTCATTCCCAGCTGTAAAGCAGTCAGGTAGTGATGTTAACCACCCACCCCCTCCATCGTGCCAAGGTTAAAGAAAGGCTACGGCTATACCGCTACTGCCCCTTTGTGCCTTCATAGCAGATTATAGAGTGAACTTTACTTTTTACTTTTACCAACATTCGTGACGGTCTATATTAATGGTGTCTCATGTACAGTACATTAGGAACAATTTAACACCACACATGTGACAAACAAACGCTTAATTTCTATCAGATCAGAAGGATGGTACATACATATGGAATACATCAGAGTTGACAGTGTCACAAGGATACTAATGAGCACATGCTCATAAAATGTGATGATAAAGGTAAACACATCTGGCCCAAAGGACTTGGACAGATGTTACAATGTTAGTAAATATGGTGGCAAATTGAGATATCAGTTACTAAATACTGTTTGCAAAATCAGACAGAGAGGTTACATAATGCAAAAAACATGGCATTAGCAGACACAATCTTCTGTATTATTTGATTCAACTAACTGTTACCTGATCTGATTTGGAACCATTCACTATTTATACTCTGACCATCATTCTTCCACATTTAAAACAAAAATTACAACACACAGTTTCAGGGGCAGGATCAGTACTGTTGTCACAGAAAGGGTGCCAGCCCTGTGCTCAAATTGGGCATTTTAACACAAACAAATGTTGATAAACAACAATTTCAAACTGTGAATTTACTCAGAGTAGGAAAACACTTCTTTGAAAGTTAATGCAAAAATTAATGTGCTAAAAAAAGGAAACTCCAGCAATGGAGGATTGGAGAGTGTGTTCAGAAGGAACTGAATACAGGCAGCTTTTATACAGGAAATGTACATCCCCAACCAACAAAATTAAATGCCCCATGCAAGAAACTAATTGCTCTCAAATATTGGCAACCATAATTCTACTCCACCTCTTCCAATTGCAAGTCAAAAATACACTTAAAAATGATATGATTCACATTTTCACCTGAACTCTTGGAATGTAGCCTCGTCTTCACCCTCCTGCTCAAAGCGATATGATTCATCATATTTCATTTTGTGCACAACTGTAAGCAGGAGAGAGTGTGCATACCCCAGCTGTTCCTCTGTCTGCATCACCTTCCCCTTCAGCATCTGCCAACACACACTCCAACCTTGTTTTAATAGCCCTGATTCAATTCATCAACCAAAGCACACAGGGCCTAACACTCAACACACCACCTAACCTAACCTAACCTAACCTAACCTAACCCTTGTTACACAACTATCTGTGACAATGTTCTACTCACCTACACCAAAAAATCTTTCATTTCTGCCAACTTCCTACACACTAACTGTCATAACCCATTCCCAACAGTGTCACACCATATTTCATATTTTCTACCATTCAATATAATTCACTGCAATTCAGAATACTAATTATCACAGTAATTTTTTTTTCTCTGATGACAATTCCCATTCACTGTTAGTCTGACATACCATTCCAGCTTTCATTGTACATACCAGCTGCCCCGAAACACTGTGTATCACTGATCTGTATGCTATTACATACCACTGTTCTACACGTAGGAACCTACATCTTGCTGCACAATGCTTTTACATGCTGTATAAGACATCAGGAAGTAACAACTTATAAAAATGTTTTATACAAGTTCATTTGATTTAGCTACATACTGCCTGACAATCAACACATACAACAGTTTCAATTGTTTTAATGTAATGTAACTGTGTACATACAAAGAATGTGCATTTGTTGTGTAATTATTATAGATTTATCATTATCAGTGCATGGAATAAATACCATAAAAAAATAACATACAATTTAAAAAGAAGTTACACTGTAGTTCATAAGTTACAAGTTCCATAAAGGAAGTTCTGATGCACTCTCTCTAAATTTATTATTCTCTCCTCTCTCAATGTTCTGTCCCAATATTCTCTCACCAAACCAAACCCTAACAATATATACCCCATTCCCAAAAATGTTAAATTAATTTCAATACAGTATCCCATTTCCACCAGATGACAAATCCATCACAGTTCTAGTCTCACATAATGCAGAATGTTACAGGTTTGCTGTAGGTATCTTAATATACTGTATACTGTATACTGTTGCAGTCCATCCATCATCAGCAGTTTGTCCATTCCAAGTGTCCCATATTACAAGAACTTTAATCTGCTCAATGGCAACATTCAGTGCAAGTCCATTCAGAAAATGCTGACTCCTACATACTGCTTAATTACACTGCTCAGTTACTAATTAATTATGAATAAAATTAGTTTCCCAAGAAAATATTAAAATGACAACAAATTGTTTTATGGCTGATGGTGATAAAGACTGTCGCCAAAATGACACGTCATGAAGGTGAGTATTATGAGAATGCAGAAGCTGTACCTTATAAAGTGCATTTGATATGGCAAAGCATCATCCCACCAACAGCACATTTGATATGGCTAAGCATCATCCCACCAACTGCACATTTGATATGGCTAAGCATCATCCCACCAACAGCACATTTGATATGGCAAAGCATCATCCCACCAACAGCACATTTGATATGGCTAAGCATCATCCCACCAACTGCACATTTGATATGGCTAAGCATCATCCCGCCAACTGCACATTTGATATGGCTAAGCATCATCCCACCAACTGCACATTTGATATGGCAAAGCATCATCCTGCCAACTGCACGTTTGATATGGCTAAGCATCATCCCATCAACTGCATATTTGAGAAAAATAAAGCATTTAGTCAGACTCAGACCGTTAAATACGTGCATTCTGATACCACAGACAGACAGAGCGGGTAAAATATCAGTCCTGTGGTACCTGCTGCAGGTGTTCTAGGTGGCAATCCTATCAAACAGGAAACCAAAAATTCAGAATACTGTTATAGGAAAAACACCGAAAGTTTCAATCAGTACTCACATGGATGTACTCTTTGGCAAACTCCAGAACTGCTGCGGATACATCATCATAATCATTATTGAGAAACTCAATCATAACTGGAACTTTTCGTTCGACAGCATTCTGCAGTAACACTACCTGCTCTGTAGACCCTGATTTTGACAGTCTGCAATCACAACAGATAACTGCAATCACAGTCTACACAAACACACTGTATGTACCGGAATACATGAGATTACTCCTTCGCAATCTTTGATCTTCAGGAACATACTTAATTCAAAACATGTTTACGTTTGTGCAAGATTACAAGGTAACCCCACTGTCCTGAGAATTAAGTACAATGAAATTTCTTGTCTTTTATTTTGGCTAACACTGTAAGTGACACTGTGAAGCAAGTGAGTTCCAGTCCTTAAGAATAAACCCTGGGGTCGGCCTCCTAACACAAAGAATGCTTTATGGCAACTAGTCATTGCTCAGCTGGTTTTCATGGAACCAGAAGTTTCATTACCATGTTCACAAAAGCCAGCCTGAGATCCTGTACAATATCCTGTAACATGTTCGTTTTTTTTAGTGAGGAATTATTAGCCGCCACCACACAATCCCTACGGACAACACCGTGCCGACTATCCTGTGACTGTTTATTTTATATACATTACAACAAATGTCAGATACCCATTTTAAAACTGAAACTTGCAAGGTGGGGGGAAACTGACAAGGGATGCCCAGAAAGAAATGTCCCTTATATTTCTCAGTAAATGTTTATCCCTAAATTATGAAAACTGCACTATATGAACAACAGAGTGAAGGTTTGACTCCACTCCCTATTTTTCCACAAAGACTCTGTCCAGTTCTAAGGTCTCATGCCAACAAGGAAAAAGGGTGTGTATGCCTAGCCAGTACCATGCTTTGTCCTGCTCATGCAGCCAAATTCCCACTGCACAAATCACATCGACATCAGTATCAAACTTAATACTGCGGACTGCATCCTTCAGGGCTCCAAATAGGTGCTTATCTGAGGGTGACATAATGAAGCTACAGGGTGGATGGGTCCAAATTTGTAATGGATTCCTTAGCTCAAACTTCTCTGCAGCTTTGTATTGCCATGCTGGAATAAGACTGGATTCTTGTGTTGCTGAACTCATTAGAAACACTTCCTAGATCTGTCAGCATCCTGCTGCATCAGTTGACTGTCCCTCCCTCTTGGAATCACATCCACAAAAATCGCTCCTTCACAGTCCCAGAATATACTGATCATGATCTTCCCTCCTGATGAGACTGTTCTTCCTCAGAAACTGAGGATGGTACCATTCCACAGATTGCTTTTTTGTCTATGGTTCAACATGATGGACCTAGGTTTCATCTGATGTAACAATCTGCAATAATGTCTCTCCCTCAGCTTACAAATGTGCCAACAACTTGGAAGAAATGGCTTTTCTCTCAGTTTTGTGTTCGACTGTGAGGCTCTGAGGAACCCACCTTGTGCACACATTCAAATATCCAAGATCTCAATGACATAACACTTCCTTTGCCAATTAAAGACTGAGCACCAGTTGTCAGTTTGTGAAGCACCAATCCTCGTGAATGATGGCATCAGCATGTCACAGCAGATTAGGATTAACAGGTGTGAAAGAAAAGCTTGAGTGAGGGAATCAGGCAGCTCTGCTTTGGTTATGGAAGCCATCACTCTCTTTGCCCAGCAACCAACGTTGCTGCTGTGGACGTACGTTGATATTTCTCACCAATTCTTTCCCAACAAGAAGGAATTCTTTCACAGTGTGTTGTTTGAAACACACATCACTCAGACTCCACTGTGAGGTGCTGCCAGTTACAAATCTTTACAGCTGCGTGCATAAATGCCAGAAACTTCAAATTTGTTTAGCCTCTCACATCCCTACTTTGTTATTAGCAAAAAAAAAGGG
>Ga0268261_10002148_pt1 | contig 14038 bp, 13 predicted proteins | sample TergutNc150P1_FD_190353 | JGI IMG/M metagenome (GOLD analysis project Ga0268261, IMG submission 190353) | Nasutitermes corniger P1 segment gut microbial community from laboratory colony in Florida, USA - Nc150 P1 (SPAdes) (version 2) | ecosystem: Host-associated > Arthropoda: Insects >... | reverse complement strand
GAGGATACTCTCATTTGAAAGAGGAAGCTCTGGATCGCACTATGTGGAGAGCTCGCTTTGGAAGAGGCTTTGGACCTGTCGTAAGACAGACTACTAAATGATGATGATAAAAAATGAAAGTCCATAATAACACAATTTAAAATACACACAGTTGTGTATGACAGTTATTGGTTTCTTTTTGTTACTATAACAGAACTGGGATAAAGCACCTAACAAACAAAATGAACAATAAAGTAAACATTATTGTAAGGAATGGAGGTCTCACTCCCAGGTAATTGACACATGATAGTTTGTATTTAACCAATGAAGCCATTTTGTATGTTAATAGATTAGTCTGATGATGACTGCATTAGTATATGGCACTACAGTTAATGTGAATGAGAATTATTTACTAATAAAAATTGGGCCAGGCACATTCTTAATACAGATAACACAACATGATGTCAAATGTCAAAGGTGATATCCCAGAAGACAGGAATCTTCATAACTTTCACGCAATTAATAGCACTAGCTAGAATTTGATGAAAACTGATTTTGCTCTTACTGTACAATTTTGACTAGAACCCTTCAAGAAAACAAAAATGTATACATAATGCCACCATTTTATTATAACAGTAATATTTACAATACGTAACCATTTACCATCACAATCACTTACCAATTCATTGTTAAACTAACGTGATACAGAGACATACATTTCAAACCAAAACAACAGTTAATATTACAATAATAACTTCAAAGCATGTTTCCTCATGTCTTGAGCCAGTAAACAGTTGGATTATGGTATTCTATATTTGGCCAAGACCGAGCAAACAATACAAATTTCTTAATGCACAGACAAGTCTTGAGGCTGAAAAATTTTAACCACAGGTATACACGATGACAGTAGCAATGTAAGCTACTGCAAGGTGAATTTATAGCTAAATTTAACATTCTGAGGTTCAATCATGCCAGTAATATCAGTTCAATTTATCAAAATTTGTTCCAAGATTACAGGACTAACTGGACATAAATTAATTTAGGAAGGGTGAAAATATTATAGTAACAAACTCCATGATCTGAAATATACTTTGAAGATGATACTTTGGGGGTTGCTGGTTTCAATCTGCAGATGCTGTTCACAAGGCTGTCATGGGATCATTACACTGTCTCGAAAATGATAATACACTGCTACAGGTAACTGATCTGACTGAATGACAGGAACAGTGTGAGTGCATCAAACTAGACAATGGATTTACTGAGTAGGAGGCAGATGCAAGTATGTTGTGATGTGTGAGATCTGCGTTTCTCACAGTATTGTTAATAAAGTGTCAAGTCTTCTTGGATGCTGTGCTATATCAAGTGGTAAAAAGACCCAACATTATAAAATACCAGTAACAATCTACCAGATGAGGCACCTTAACATTCCAGGAAACATCAATCTTCATGTTTTGATGTATAATTTATAGTAATTAATTTTATTAACACCATTAACTTATCACAGAGAGGAAACTTCTAAAATATTTCTCATAACACATGCTCTAAATAAAATCTAAATCCCTATCTATCACATTTTGAACAGTTCAGTTTTGAAGTAGATAAAAACCATTCTGTAACAAAGGGGGCCACAAGAGCATACCAAAACATATTACAGCACACAAGTTAACATGGAAGAGAAGTTTTGGAAAAACATTGAAGAGATAACACATACCCATTACAGACCGCATGGCCTAATACCTGACAGCACTATGACAAACCTTTTAGTAATGTATAGTTTCTACTGTTAAAAAGTCATAACTAATCAGCTCACAGTGTTAAGCAGACTACTTATTTAATGACGCACAGAGGAAAGTTCAGTCCAAAAGTATCATTTTACATTTCTATTTCAATGAATTCTCAATGTAATAATTTCATCGGTGAAAATAATGTTACCATAAGAAACAAAGATATACATAAAAATGAGTAAAAGCTGTAACAACATCCACTAAAATCATCTTGGGCAATCAGCATGTTACAGCTGCACAAACAATGTGCTGGAGAAGTGCTCTGCTGCAAAACACTCATTTTTAACTCAATTTTGATGTGACTGATCATCCAAAGAGATTTTGACACATATACTTGCCATGAAAGCTTAAAATCGTATAAATGAATGTCACTAAAAACATTACTTTTATACTAAAACTAACCTTGAAGGTATTGGCTAATAGCCTCTTCTGACTCTTCTGGGCTGCTTGTCCCACTCATAATGTTTTGTTAGTATTTATGGCAACCTGAAACAGATGGCTGCAGTCACAGCCTGTCAAAGATGGCTAAAAGATCCGGCTCTCTAACATGCAAACAAAAACCAAAATGCCATACTATTTCAAAACACTGTTTCTCATCTGATCACAAAGCCACACAACAGCAGACATAGTCATGACCAGGATGGCTTGGCTGTGAATACCCTATGCTAATGGCTAACTTTTACATGTTTGCTCAGAACAATTACTGGGTGAACAGAATTCAATTGCAAGGTCACTTTCTTCTAAGGACAAAGTTTTAAGACCATTTACTACAATGCACAATATGTGTTGGCTACTGTCTTATGGTGTAGGACAATTTGTATTTTGGAAAGCTTTTACAGGGACCTATCTACCAAATTACATGGCATCACATTTCAGAAGACAGTAATATTCATAGTTGTGATGATAATTATGAATGGTGGCTTGGGAGGACCGTTACAGACCCAATCTGCTACTCTACACCTTTACAGTATCATGACAGGTATGCGTGCATCCATAGCCTGTACAATGTTGTGATGTATTCATTAACATGAACTTAAAGAACCAGCCAATTTGAAACCAATAGTTTTATATATATAAAGAGAAGCCAGGGTAGTGTATATACAGTGACCAGGCTACAGGCTGCAAAATTTGGGATTCAACTCCTGGCAGGGGCAAGACATTCTCCTCTTCTCAAAAATGTCCAGAACAGGTCTGGGACCCAGTCAGCCTCCTATTCAACTGGTGCCAGGGGTTCTTTCCCAGGCAGTAAAGCAACTTGGACATAATGTACCTCACCCACATCTCACACCAAAGTCAAGAAAGAGAGGAGTTGTAACTCTATTCCCCCTAGAAGCCTTCATGGTGTGGACAGGGAAGATATTTTTTTCACCATTTTAAACTTCTGCAAAAAAACTTCGGTCCAGTGACAGGTTGAGTTGAATAACATCATTTTAGATGAACCCTGTAAAGCACTGATTGAACTATATGCACCACTAGCTTTAACATTCAGAAACTCCACAGTTTGCATACTGGATGTCTGATTATTTCTATAATTCTTGGAATAAAAAAATATTTCTGCATACAGTTTCAACTGACAGGTTATCTTTGTGTGGCATGTTTTCTGTGGGATAGGAAATCAAATTGTAAATATTATTTAGACCAATTATGCTCCACAGGATTCAGTATTAACCTAGAAATCCCTTTTTCAGGAACCTAAAAACTGGGACGCTTAAGAACACTTAGGTGGCACGGTGGGATATAAGACAAAATTTTTAATCTGCAGTGCTATGAAAACAGCAGGGCAGTTTATTGATTTACTAAAATGTGGTAACTAAGATAAAAAAAATATTACAGATAGATACAAAAAATTACAACAAAAAAATCCCTTCAATTCTGACACTCATTCACTTACTGATTTTTCTATACATATATCTGTTGCCTACCTTTCACAGTCTCAGTCCAGACACTATAATCACCAATCTACATACCTTTCTCACCCTCTCCTACTCCTTTCTGTCTGTGGCCGGTTGATGGATGTCCTACTGCTACTGATGTTTTCTGCCACAAAGAAAAGTCACTGCCTCCGTAGGCACGTCAGAAATATTTTTATGCCTTGGAAAAACGCGGGATATTTGGCATCCTGAACTGAATTTTATGGAATGGGAAGACACAACTCTTACTATACATTATTTTGGAACCCACACCACGATACAAAATACGGCAGTCTTTTGTGAAATTCATTTTAAAAGTGGCATGTAGTCTTAAATGCAAAATAATATAAAGACGACTTTCGAGATGCTATAAAAACAGCATAACCTAACTGCCGAGGACCAAGATATGCAAATTCGGCAGTTTTGTGACTATGGGCCTGAATATGCACGCAATTCACGACAGTTTTCCAAATGATTGTGTACAATGATTCCGCTAACGTAACGCACATGAATATTGTAAAATAAGCACACCAGCGGAAATGTACTTCACACGTTTCGAGACCACTGTTACGTTCAAACCTCCGAACTGAAGATGTGACGTATAGGATGCATTAAACAAATTTTCTGAGCCAATCAAACCATCCCCATCCAACATGTGGACCTGTGTCAAAAAAAAACATCAGGAACAAACGGATATCGTGTGTGTGCATGGAACTGAATTCACCATAGCACCAAAACTACGTATGCAAGGTTTTCAAATCTCAAGTTATAACCACAAAAAAAAAATAAAAGAAATCGTGAGCTGCTATGTACTCAATGAAACCTTCATACCTATCACGTGCACACCACCTATACGTCCTTTGGCCAGATTTTCTAAAATTCGTTGCAAGCAGTTTATAACATTGCATTGCAGCACATTATTAAAAATAACCAATAACACAACCACTGACGAATGGCGACATTACAAAATTCACACACACATAATTGATAGTCATATCATTGACATCCACAATCCGTAACTCAACCACTGACGGACACCATCAATCTCGAACATTTCCGCGTCCACGAATATGAACTCGTGCAATTTTCCCACTCTATCGCGCTGTCACGGATCATCTCCATATGCTTACCGTAGACTTCAGGGAGCGTCGCATTATCAATGCTACTATTCGAAACATCGCATCGCAGGTATAGAGCTTGTATAGCACATTGTGACCGTGTATAGTAATATAGGAAGAGCAATAAAATACACTGTTCAAAAGTTACACCATCAGTGAGATAATGCCACTTCACTAATCTACGCCGCGTACAATCCCAGCAGAACGTTAGCCTCAATGTCATTGAATGTGATCAGGTGTACGCACTTAGTAGGACTTCCCGGAGGGAGGATCAGCCCATCGCAGATAGTTCAGTGTGTAATTGAAGTTGAAAAAGCCCATGTCCCCTGCTGGATTCGAACCCACAAACCCATCAAGCGAGCGGCCACCGGGATCGGCTAGTCCTGTACATACTCTAGGTCTTTTGACATGCTCCAACTCCCTTGTGTTGGACGTCTTATGGTTTATAACTTATGAATAACATGTACAGGCATTTAAACTGTAATATGAAATTTACATTCACATTTTGTGTTACCTGAGAAATGGAGATCTCATTCCATTTACACTGCAGTATGGTACAGAGAATGTTCATTTACTTCACAGGATTAAGGTTATTTCAATTCATGTGTTGCACTTGCACACTTTAATTTGGTTTTACAAGTTCAACACACAGAGAGTACTTTAACCCTTTAAACGCCGAATTAAATCCCATCTGCCATTTACTGGCATTATTAGGAGCTCACCATATTTTCCATGTTAGCAGGATAAGGGTTAAACAAACAAATCTAATTCCATCAGAGACCAGACTATGCATCATAATTCTTCTAAAGTCAATTAAGAACCTAAAATTTTAATAGTAAAAAATATTGCTGTGAAAAATGACATCACATTTCTTCTACACATTACTAATAAATGATTCACTTGAAGATGGTGACAGGCAAAAAATATTGTCAGAAACTGCAGTATATACAGAATTATAAAGCTGTATTAACCCATTGGCATACTACTTTTTATAACACATGGCGCCACCTATAAATACTAATTTTTAGGCGAAAATGGCAATTTTGTACATTTATATTTTATTGATGCAAAATTAATTTTTATTGACTTCAATACATACCCCTGTTGTGCTGTGATGTTGGGTTGGTCTCTGAATTGCGTCTCACAGCCGGCTGCGTATTAATGGACCTAGCAAGCCCGGCCGTCTCAGGGACGTCTCTGTATGCCAATGGGTTAATAACTAGAAGAAATCTTATTCTTATTTACACTGATTATCAAACACAGTGGGACACCATACTTCAAAACTACTATTTATCACCAGTCCCACCAACTTATTTATCTCACTTTCCATCCAGAAAGTACTGAAACTGTGCCCTTCTGCATTATGACACCACATAATCTGATGGGTTAATACTGTTCTGGAGGAACATACCACTTTTCCAGATGGCCTACTTAAGATTGAGACAGTATTTTCCCTGAAGCATTAATAACCATCAACTGGATGGCTTGGTGTCCCAGACCAGACCACATTATGAATATACACCACTGTGAAAACATGAAATAAAGAATTTAAAAATATAAATGGCCAAGGATGGATGTTTCATTTGGGAAAAACTGAATTACAAGTCCAGCATTATATTCTGTACCAGCACTGTATTTAATGCTACACTGCTTTTTACCATTGGAATGTTACAGTTTCTTTTACACCCTCAAATAAAACAAGAAAGCAACAAGACAGGCAATGTACGTAAAATGCAACATTGAGGCATGTTTGTGCAACCATTGTTGCAGTGGAAGAGCAATGAGAATTACAGAACCTGAGTGTATTTGTAGCCGTAGGTATCCAGCATGCAATGCACATGTGCCATATTGGAATCAGTGGCCTACCCCGCTCTACGTTATTTTTCCACATCATCTCATAAATGGCACGATTTTCAAAAAAAATTACTGAACACAAAATGTGTTTTGATATTATCTACAAGTATTGCCTGAAACATTTCTCATTCTAAGAATAAATGAGTAAGATACAAAAAATGTACGTTGATCTTCATGTAAAGTACCCTTTATTCTTGTCTGATTTTTAATGAAACTTGAATTTTCTAGCCAGATTTTTGAAAAATCCTCAAATATCAAATTTAATGAGAATCTGTCTGGTGGGGGCCAAGTTATTCCATGCAGATGGACGGATGGACAGACATGACAAAACTATTTTTCACTTTTCGCAATTTTGCAAACGCGCCTAATAAGATGCAAGTACTTCCTGGTCACAGCCATTATCACTGTAATAAATATCATGTCACAATTTCAATGATGCTAGTGGAGGTGAATTACAAAAACAGAAAAAGAACTCTTAGGTGATGAATGAAAACTGATAATCATATGGTCTCATCCCCATTTTATTTACAGTGTTACAAGCATAAGTAGGCCTAATTATATTCCATCTAAACAGATTTAATCCTAAAGGTTAGGAAGAGCTACATGTTTTGGCTAGCTAAAGTAGCCATCATCAGGCTGTGCATGAAGGCATCGAAAAGGATTTACAGCTGCAGTTAATGGTTTGAGATCTGGAACTTACAAAGGTGATATAACACAGTATATAGATACATGCCCAGAATATGCATCTTCAGGTGCAACAAAATGCCCAGCTAAAACTGTCTTTATAGGAAGTGGGTTGCACAGTACATACAATTAAGTATGGAACAAGCTGCAGTCACATAAATGACCACAATTGTGAATTTTGCTGTCACTGAAACTTTCTCATGGAACCCCAACTTATGCTGCAAAGAACCCCAGGTTAATAAGGAACAGAGTTTGGGGAACCTGCTCCAAGATTTATAAGCCTGGTCAGAATTATACCAAAACAATATAAACATGTTCACACATGCACCAGACAAGGATAGAGAAAACTCTCCCTGATGTGGGTAATATGGATCCATGATCTATCAAGTTTGAATCAGTTTGAAAATATTACGCTCTGCATAGCATGAGTGGGACACATGATATCTGCACTCAAAATGACATATGTATACTTCTACAAGTTTGTATATATTCTGTGCTGGACAGTGCTTGAACAAATAAGATTTGGAATGGTTTTATCACTGCATAATCTTGGATCTGTATGTAATATTAGTGATACAAACGGCCAATACTGAATATAACTCTGAACCAAGTTTCTGGAGAGAGTTTTAAGGGTCTTTTATTGAAAAATCATAAGCTGCATACCAAGTTAAACCCTTTGTAAATCTCAATAGCTAATGCTGCATCAGATGCCTGTGAAAATGCTCTAAGGATCAAAACACCGAGACCCTTATAGAACTATAATAAAGTAGTCCCTGTCCATGCCATAAAGGTAAGTAGGGAAGCAGAGGTATAGTTCCACCCATTCTTAACTTTGAAACTAGATGGGAGTGGGAGGTCAACTGCATGCTCCAGCCACTTTACCCCTAGGAAGGGAACTTAGTACCCACTTAATAGGAGGCTGGGTGGGCCCCACAGCCAGTTTAAATGTTTTGGAGAACAGATATATCTTTTGTCCTGCCAGGATTGAAACCCTGGATTATCCAGCCCAGGTTAGTCACTATATCGACAACACCATGGCAGCTTGTGGCCATTATTAAAAAAATGAGGTACTTTCTATGTTGTACTTGATGACTAAGCATATCCTGGTTGAAATCTCAGTAGGGTCCTTCATAACCTGGAATGCTCTGCAGTTTTCTGCAGTCCCTCTACACATATGCTGGGGTAGTCATTCACTTATACCACAACCATTCTCTTCATCCCTTCCAGTTCAACATACCACTTGCAGCCATATAGCCTGAGTTATAAAATACTTCACACCCTGAACCGATTTTACAACTAGGTACACACCACCATTTGCTTGGTGGGCTCTATTTTCCTAGACATCAAACCTTACCAATTTTAAAGATGTTATAATTTTTCTAGTTTGCTCAAAAATAATGTTTTTATATAAATGATCCTGCTCCCTGGTGATCAATTAAGGAACTGCTTATATAATATATATTTCATTTCTGTTAACACATACAACTTTGGAATACTGTACAGGGTCATCGAAAAAGATGGACGGGATTTGAAACCGCTATAACTTAAAAAGTACTGGACGGATTTACATGTTTGGCATCTTAAAATGTTCAGAAAAGTTTAAAGTTTTATACTTACCTTAGTACATTTCAATATGTGCACCGTTTGTAGCTCTGGAGACGTCCAAACGACATTCTATCTCCTGCCACATTTTCTGAATCATGTCTCGTGTTACAGTTTCAATGGCTGATGTGATCCTTTCTTGCAGGTGCTGGATATTCCTTCTTCTCAGCATACACAATGTTCTTAATGTACCCCCACAGGAAAAAATCAAGTGGAGAGAGATCTGGGCTTCAAGGTGGCCAGGGTATTGGTCCACCCCTTCCAATCCAGGCATCAGGGAATCTCTCATTTAAAATGTCAGTCACAAAGCAACTGAAATGGGGAGGAGCTCTATCTTGCATAAAAATAACCCTACTTACAGTTTCTTGTTCAAAGGTTTCAGTCTGTGGAAACACGTACTGTTCAAGTAAATCGTGAGAGACAACCCCAGTACTGGTGCTCTCACTAAAGAAGGGACCAATAACACGATTGTACAGAAGCCCACACCAGACGTTCACTTTTGGTGAACCTTGAACATACTCGTGAATCTCATTCGGCTGCTGTGTTCCCCAAATGTGGCAGTTGTGTCGATTAACACACCCATTAACATAAAATGTTGCCTCATCTGAAAAACAAATGCGCTGTAGGAAGGTTTTGTCTTCATCAATGGCGTTGAGCATGAAAGTGGCAAATTCGACATGTTTTGGTCTGTCATCAGGTTTGATTTCCTGCTTCAGCTGAATCTTGTAAGCATGGAGCCTCAAGCGTTTGTGAAGAACATTTTGAATGGTAGTTTTTGGAATCCCTAATGTTACACTTCTACATGCACTAGATTTTTTTAGGGCTTCTAATGCAGGATTGCCTTATGCATTCAACATCTTCTTCCGATGTTCTTGGTCGGCCAGTAGATTTTTGCTTTTCAACAGTACCCGTTTCTTTAAACGGATTCATCCACTGATTCAAAGCCTTGTCCATTGGAGGTTTTTCTCCTGGATGTAAACTTCGCCACTTACGCTGCACTGCAACAACCGATTTCAGTTCTGCACACCACAACACAAATTGAGCCTTCTGGTGAACCATCCACATCCTGCCGCGCACTTATTAAAACTGAAACACAATGACGCAACTGTTCCAAAGTCACCCCCTCCCCAGCACGTGCACATGACTTACCACCAGCTTGAACATCGCCCCAGCGTCTCAAGGTCACCCACTTGCGGTTCCCGTGTCAACGACGAGCGCCTCCGCTGTCTAAATTAAGTTTAATCTTACAATAATTATTTTAAAATTAATTTTAAAGTTAATTTAAAATAATTAATTTACAAATGTACTAAGGTAAGTCTAAAACTTTAAACTTTTCTGAACATTTTACGACGCAAAACATGTAAATCTGTCCAGTACTTTTTACGTTATAGCGGTTTCAAATCCCGTCCATCTTTTTCGATGACCCTGTATTATCTGGAGCTGCTGTTTGTACCACTTCAGAAATATGCACTGCTGCCACATACGGTAACATAAGCCTGTCTTCTTCTGCTAGAAAGGAAAGGGAAAATAATACATTTTTGAAAAACATTATAGACTTCAACTGTAGAACTGATTTCCCAGTAAGCATGTTTCCAGTCACCTATATCGAGCATCTTTACAACACATAACATTCACTCTGGAGAACAAATACAAATTAATATAAAACTTTTCCTTGAAATATTTTTATTTCAGTTATCAGAATACTTATCCATATAAAATGTGTGTTCTTGAATTTACAAGTTGAGTGCAAAGCATGTTCTTATGCAGGGATGAAATCTATATTGTGAAGTAAAACTTCATATAGAAACATGTTCTCACTTTGTATGTAATGAAACAATACCACTCACTTCCAATACCATGCACTAAACATGTCATGATATGTATGTACATCATGAACTAACACTTTTAGTCTATAAATGAAAGAGAAACACATTTGAAACAGATGTGAGCCACACGTAAATAAAAAAGGCCAAGAACAAGCAGTTCATTTAGATGGATGTAGTATGAAACTTCAAATACAAAATCTCCCCTGTACAGGCCATTTCTACTGACTGGTTGTACCATTACTCAGGCCACACATTTTACCATACAGCTTCTGTATATCATGAGCAACCTGCCTATACAGAAAGTCTCCAGCAGCAGTGGTGCTGAATGTTCATTCAGGGAAGTACCTACTTTATCCAACAGTAACTATCCTCACAAGATGTGATATATAGCTAGACTGCTCAGTTACACCTGACCAATTAACGAGAACTGCTTGAACTTGAACGACTATATCGACGTCTTCGTGCAGGACTACGAGAACGAGACCGTGTACGCGGGCGACGACGTGGAGGTGGAGATCTTCGCCTTGGAGGTGGTGGAGAGCGACGGCGGTATCTGCAATAGTGATGATAAGGTTGGGTTTATATAAGCTTCAATGCTAAGGCTATCATTTGTGCCTTTAAGTTTAGACAAATAGGTGCAGCTATTTTTAATGCATAAGTGCTGGCTGGCATCATGGGAGCAAAGACATTGGTGTCAAATAGACAAGCAGTGCATAGGACAATATATTACTTTCAATTTTGTTTAAACTTATCCGCAAATACGCACAAAATGCATAACCAGAGAAAAGTCCACTGAATGGGAAATGCAACTTCCCTGTACCAGCCTGCACACTGTGAAACTGTCCATGGAGCAGATTATATGTCAGTCCCTTATCTTCACCCACAATGTGTACACACAACTGCTTAGGCTATTATGAGGACCATGCCAGTGCTAAGGTGCTTACCATATGCCAGTGATGTAAAATAAACCCTTTGTCTTGCTGTCATGCATGTGCATGCAAGCAGGCAGAGATCCATAAAAATGCTCACCCACTCACCATAAGCAAGTTAACAGAGGATGGTGAACAAAAGCATACTGTAAACACAGATAAATAGATTTAGGTGTATGACTGCAAAATTAACTGTATTTGCTCATGTAATGTCAGTGCTTCACTGTTTTTGTAAAATAAATATACAGCCAGGTCTCATTTTACAGCAGGGTTCCATTTAAAACTGTGAATTTCCTGGAGATTAGGGGCTTAACAATCTCATCCTACGTAGTGTGTTCAGCCACAGCGTCTGCAGAAGCCGCTTCCCCAATCATTTTTATGTTATGAAAATTATATCTCTTTGTGAACCTGCTCAAGCAACCTGTACTTGCACTAAATGGTTGAGCATTTTCATCAGTTTCTGACAGATCCTCGTAAACGGAACGAGCCGTGGCTTGTACCAGAAGCATGCTTACACGCACATTGGCATTGATTCTTAACCTCTATCCCAGTATTCAACATTTTTTCCATACATTCCATAATTGCACTCCTTGAATATGAAGTCTTTTTAGTGCTCACTTTAGCTCCTGACTTAGCACTTCATTTAATTCTATCAGCATTATCATGGACAGTATGTACACTAGTATAAGTGATTCTACCGTTAGGGCATATGTCAACAATTCATTCACCCTCTTCAAGTAGGATTATTACATCTAACTTCCCTTCAATACTCACTGTCTATTGCCGATTTTTCACTTGGATTGCACTAGGTGATGTAGATTTATGTTTCTTACTCATTTTAATACGAAAGCCAATGCTGTTGCAGGGGGAATCATATCTGACATGACTGTATCCCCAACATAATCAATTCATAACGTGACTAATGGCATGCAGTGCCATCAATTTCGGCTAGCCTCCAACACAAGACAACAGTGGCCAGAGACTGTGCATGCCAAATTGCCTAAAACTGAAGATTATCGTGTATTATGTACGCCAATCACAGTAAACTGAATATTATCATGTACATTCAAAAAGTGGTGTACATTTTCAAGTGGCGTTAAAGCTAAACTGCACAAAAAAAATTGTGTGAAATGAAACCTGCCTGTACAATTTTGTTTTGCACCATACCTTGTCATGGTGTGTAATCAATTTTTGTTACCAATTTCACAAAAATTCTTTTTGAATCTGCCCTTCTGACTGGCAAATGCACGATGGGGGCCAAATGTCTGCACAGACTCATACAATGGATTGATCTTCCAGGAGCAAGTACAAGTAATTTTAAGAATGGATCAGCATCAGTTCCTTGCCTTTTGTCTACAAGGTTGGTAGCGGGAGACAATTTTTTTCAAGATATATGAGTGTCTCTAAGCAGTGTATATTAAAACTGTATCTTCCAGTGTGTGATGCCTCTTAACCTTGTAAATATCACATGAGACAAGTTCCTTTGAAAGGCAAGTACTTGTCTACAAGCCTACATATCATTTCAAACAAGCTGCCTCAAATCTTCACTGGGACACTAATTTGCTTGACTGAGTAGCAATGTTCAATAATAATCATTCTACAAAGAATTACATATCAATCCACCATTTATTTAAAAACCCATTTCCTGTAATGTTTTTGTCTTTAAGAACAACTCGGTCCTTAAGGACATCTTCAGCGAAACACATTAAAATGGCACAAGATTACTGTCGGTTGTACCATTAACTGTAATACTGTGTCTGCCAGGAAATGATCTAATACTACAGCACACAGGGAATGGACATGTAATAAATGATGGACTGACATGTAAGTTTGTGTACAGTGTCATACAATACTGAATACCATTTATGCAGTCTATGCATGGTGTAAAATAAATATATCCAAAATCACTGTGACTGAGATTACTTGCATTCAATGTCCACGCTACATTTAATGGTCTGTAGGCACAAAAATTTCAAGTTTTGCAAATTTTATCCCAATTACAAAAACCTGTGTGCACTAAATTGAGTGTATGTCAAATTATAAACCTGAAATTATTTTTTGTTAATACAGTCATTCTATAGCTACTAAAATGAAAAATGTATGTCTTAACAAAACAAGAAATAAACAGGATTATAAAAAGAAAACAGGAAATTACTATGATTATTGTTTCCTTATGTTACACAATTTACAATTCAAATACATATCAATACAATCCGTAAAATTTTTATTTTTTTTTTAAACTGACGACTTTATTATTATTATTATTATTATTATTATTATTATTATTATTATTATTATTATTATTATTATTATTATTATTATTATTATTATTATTATTATTATTATTTTTTT
>Ga0268261_10002147_pt1 | contig 14041 bp, 7 predicted proteins | sample TergutNc150P1_FD_190353 | JGI IMG/M metagenome (GOLD analysis project Ga0268261, IMG submission 190353) | Nasutitermes corniger P1 segment gut microbial community from laboratory colony in Florida, USA - Nc150 P1 (SPAdes) (version 2) | ecosystem: Host-associated > Arthropoda: Insects > Digestive... | reverse complement strand
TCACTGATCCACCGAGATGGCACATACTCAAAAGCCGTCCCCCCTACGTCTCTATCCATGGCTATGTGGCTGCCTACGCGGCACATGAACTGCCCACGGTAACACCTTGCACGTTATACATCATACTAACTGTAAACTTGATAGGCTTGCTTTGGTTTTTAAGATGATTGATATCTCATAATCAGCTTACGTATTGCATAATGTACATACCCTTAAAGCAAAGTACTAATCCGATGATGTCCACTAGATAGGCCGAAACGTGTAGTTACTAACTTGCTTTCCATCATAGCTAATAAAAATAATTAGTTGTATTTAGACTACTGTCTACACTATTATTATATATGCGGCTTCGGTGGTCTAGAGGTAGCGTGCTGGCCATTGGTACGTAAGTTCGAGGGTTCGCACCCGGCCGAAGCCGTCGGATGTTTAGGGCGACAAAACCCTTGACACGCTTTCCTTCGGAAGGGAAGTAAAGCCGTCGGGCCCATGTCGTAGCTTTATGGAATGTAAAAGATCCCTAAATGTAACGTGTAAGTCGGTATTTAGACAAAATTCCCGGACATTTCTCGCCCACAGTTTTACCTTCCGCCGCTGGCTGCTGTTGCGTGGTGACACGCGTGGAGACGCATGATGGCGAAAGTTGGAAAGTCTAACTCAGATCGCACAATAAGCCTTAAAGGCTGCAGTGCGTAGTTGAAAAATAATAATATTATTACATATTATGTTCCGAGACGATCCTTTCATTTCCTCTTATTCTGACGTGTTGAAATCCGTGCATGCAAGAGCTCTGCTATAAATATAATAGAACACAGAATGTAACCCACCGGCAGGATAATAAAAGCTATCTTCAAGTGGGAAAGTGTCAGTGCAAAATACTCATTATCGTCAGTGAGATCGGCGCCACATGTAGAATTTGCCACATTTTCCAAACGAACTCTCCATTTCATCATAGACCAGTAATTGTCTACGAGACCAGCTTCAATAGTGCGGCGAATAATAGTATTTGCCATGTGGATCAGAGGATTTCCTATTTGCATGTACATGACTAAATTCGTTTTGTATATATCCTCATCAAGAAAACACACCTCTTTCTTCTTCTTGTAATTTGAAATAATTTTGACAGCATCGTACTCAGCGGTGTATTGGAAACCAGCCATCGTGATATCTCCGTGTGTAGTTAAACGCTCCAAACAGTCGTCATAATTTGAGCAGTAAAATCGAGGTGACCTTATTTTCGTTCGCTCATAATACATTGAGAAGTTTAGAGCTATCTCACTATCTTCCAAATAACCATACATTAGTCCAGATTGTATAAGTTCGTCAAAAGTTTTGATTTGTTTGCTATATCCCGGTTCCACGAGGTAGGTAATAAAGAAGGCTTGAAAAACAGTATTAATGGCGAAAGAGTACCAGACGAACAACAAAAAGAAGACCCTGAGTTTCGTATTGACAGGAAGTTTTGGTACGGACACAGCCATAGATACTGCCCACACTTCACTCAGATTCTGAGACAATGTCTTATATGTGGGAGAGTGTTTTTCCAAGAAATGGAAGTGGCGATTGCTGAAACACCAAAAAATGATTGTCGTTAAAATCAGAACCAGTGTCAGACTGAACCAAACAGTTAAATTAAAGATTCCGAGAATTCTTTCCATTCTAGGAACGGGTGTAGGGCACGGAATCAACCAGCGGAAAGCCGTTTGGAGATATGGAATTGTTGGCTCAGCATATTCCATAATATTTAAATCTAATGGTATTGTAGCAACCACAATATCGCATAATCCAAAATTTAGTTTCGTTAAACATGTTATTCTTTTAAGGATTTCCGTGCCTGTAGGTTGCGGTACATACACTAGAGTCGCATTCATGGCCTGGGTTGTAATAATAAGGAACTCAATTTCCAAACCGCTGTATTCGGAAGTATTTTTTTGTTGTAGGTCTTTGTAAAGAACAAATGGTTGTTCCTCTGTCGCACACACTCTTAGAGGACAAGCGTGTAGGTTTGCAGGAATTTTGTTGGGGAATAACGGAACTTCTTTCAAGAAACCTCCACTGTTAGTAACAATCCACTGATCTAATAAAGCGACCTCTTCCACGCTGGCGCAGTGCCCTGAATGATATGGAAACCAGGTATACAAATCAAAGGACATGGACTTCACCGTGTGCCTCACGTTATCGTGCAGTAAGGATTCTTCCACTGTTGGCACTAGGAGGACGATGTTCAGGACATTCTCGCTTTTCCAGAGTTCGTCAAATATTTTGTGAGCAAGCACTTTCGGTTCCTCAATTGTTTCTGTTAACATAATTAAGAAAAGAGCTCGTTGATTCCATGACTTCATTTTGGGAAAGCTATCGAACTGGTCTTGCACTTCATCAAATGTCTCCTCGTCTGTACCTTTCGGCCTTACTATTACGAGATAGTTGTCCATTTTGCCTTGAACTTCATGCGTTATTTCGAGTGACGTCTGATCGGGGTTTGAGACCAGAATTGCCCAACGTGCAGCTTCGTTTGTTTTCTGCAGCATTAAATTCACAACTTGATCATCATTCTTGAACTTTGAAGTGTGTGAGAGTGTACGTTGCTGAGTGTTGCTGTATGTTGTGTGGGAGAAGGAGACGAGGAGATTGTTTCCTGTTTTGAAATGGCGTTGTAAGACGGTGAGTCCACACAAAACAAGTTGTCTTTTTTGCGTAGTAGGGAGGCTTGAAAGGACGGTGTGGATTATTCCAATTGCCACCATAAATTGGAGTATTTTCGTATGCATCTTGTACCTGGAATGAGAAGTGCAGAAAAGGAAATTTGGTATTTTGTGTTCATTGGTATTACTGACACATAGTAGGAGTAGAATTACGAACTTAAACCTTTACAGCTTTGCTGGGGATTTACCGAGTTGGGAAAAGTGAAATTAGTTGAATTTACTGATTATTGTTGTGTATCTTGGGCTATAGAAACGGAAGCTTATGTAATGAGTGGAAACCTACTGTGATTTTCTTGCCTAAAAGTTAAAGCAATCCCATTACAGGCCTGGACAGGTACTGAGTGTTCCAGGAGGTTGAGGATCCCAGATGTCAGACAATCGGCACATGAAGGTGGTAAGGTTGTCAGCCCTACACACGGGCCGCCTTTACCCTCAGGAAACATTCCTGGTACTCATTTCTGTTAGAGTCTGAGTCGACCCCAGGGCCATAGTGCGGTCGGAAGGATTATGTCAATGAAAAATTCCAATGAAATCATCGGGAATGAAACCCGCGAAGTTCAGGCTTGTAGCGCAGTGCCTCAACCAACTGCGCAACCGCGTGCCCCTTTCTTGCTTAAAATCACACTCACAACTTTACGCTTTCCTCCCAAACTACATATTTTCCTACCAACACAAATAAAACCACCATTGTGAAATTTGAAAAATTTTCCAAGTGGTACAAAATTCATGCGTAATGTTTGAGCGTTGCTGTTCATGTAAGATAGGAAGGAATGTCGTCGTGATTGTCGCAAGCCTTCGGAATATAAAGCACCCTCTTCTGTGTCACATGCTCTGCGGAAAGGTTAGTTCCATCTCGTGCTGAATCCGATTTTCCTTATTAAACAATTTAGGAAATTCCACAGTCATAAAAGATTACTGCGACGAAGTCTTTAAGTTCCGGATTGTAGCATCAATAGAAATAATGGATTACATAGAAAAGACATAAATTATAGTTGAAATTTAATTAAGTAGAATATGGCATGTATAAAATATTGTGACAGAAAGGGGTTAAAGTTGGTCCGGGATAGCTCAGTCGGTATAGCTACTCGCTATGGGCTGGACGGTCCGGGGATCGAATTCCGGTGGGGGCGAGCTTTTTCGCACCTGTCGAGACCGGACTCGGAGCCCAGCCAGCCTCCTATGCAATGGGTATTTAGTCACTTTTTCGGGGTAAGGCGGCCGGAGTGTGGCGTTGACCACCCACCGCATCTAGCGCTGTGGTTAAAGAAAGAGTAGAGCTATAAATCTACTCTCCCTCTGGGCCTTCGTGGCCTGTTCTAGGGTGAACGTTACCTTTATCTTTAGAGGGAAACGATGTTGATGATAACGACGGTGATATGCCGTCCTAACAGTAGTTGTATCATTGATGATTGTGAAAACACTCTTCTTCGTGTTGATTTATTTCATTCACTTACAGCAGATTTAACAGCTTATAGACAAACTGCAGGGAGAGCAAAAAGACGGAAGGAAACATAGGCAAATACGAGTAGAATGCAGTTGGGAGAGACGAAGGAATTGAATTGAACACAATTAAGGAAAGACGCAATATTATGAAAGTGGGTCAGGTAGCTCAGTCAGTATAGCGACTGGCTACGGGCTGGACGATCCGGGGATGGAATCCCGGTGGGGGGGCGAGATTTTCCGTACCTATCCAGACCTGCCCTGGGGCCCACCCAACCTCCTGTACAGTGGATACCTGGTCTTTCTCGGGGTAAAGGGTGGCCGGGGCGTGACGCTGACCCCACACCCCCTTCTAGTGCGGTGGTCATAAAAGAGTAGAGCTATATCTCTCCTTCCTCTGTGGGCCGTACGGCCTGTACAGAGCCTCAGTGCCTGTACGAGGGTGCACTTTACCTTTACCTTTACCTTACTATCGTAGTTTACGATGAACGCAGAAGATTATTCATATTAAACGTGTTAGAATCAAATTAAGCTAACTCAAAGATTATATTTCTCCTTAACGAATAAACGTGGCAAGTGCAGGTTTTGGCCAGTATCTCGCCAACTAATTGAAATGCTGTAATCCTTTTCATATCAGGAAGGTAAAAGGAAATTTATTTCTGTTCACGCCGTAGAGGCACAGAGGAGAGTGAAGGTACAGCTCCATACATTCTTAAATTCGTAACGAGTTGACGGTAAGGGGAAGCTTCAGCGACTAGAACGTAACCAAGTGTACCCCTAAATAGGAGGATGTGTGGGCCTCAAAGTCGTTCAGGACATTGGAGAAAAGAAGAAGCTGTTTCTGCTACCTGAAATGGATGTTGTTTTTTTACAAGATCTCACTGATTTAAATTCGTGCTGATTTGTAATTATTCCTTATGTAGGGCAACGAACAGTCTCCTACGTCAGAACAGCTACACCTCATCATACCATTATCTATTATATTCGTAAGGAAATACTGATAGGAATGAAAACAGCACGTGTGGTACCATATTTCTATTAAACATGTGTATATGAGTGGTGGCTATACCTAATGGAGAAATTAAAAAAAAATTAAGAGAGGGTTTTTTTCACTGTTACGCCGTGCATGTTGCTTCAATTATTTCTTTAATATTCCACAATATAGGGTGTCCCAGGAGTTAGGCCACTACTTCGTGATTAAATTCCAGAGTTGATTTTGAGTCAAAAACGCCATATACACATGTGTCCAATTCGCGACGGTTCAGGAGCTATGAGTTTTCTAAAGCACGGTAAATAAATCAGACAAGAAAGAGAAGCATTGTGCATTTATTGAGGTATATTGTTAAATGTACAGTTACAGATTCGCCGTTGAACACTCAAACAAGTTGTTCGAAGTGCCTTCCATCTGCTTGGATACCTTTTCTGAGTCGTGTGACCAGAGAACTTGTAACCTTACGAGATACTACAGTGCACTACCTAAAAACTTGTGATTGAAATAATAATAATAATAATAATAATAATAATAATAATAATAATAAGTCACTATCACAAAGTCTAAAATGACTTAACTTGCATCCAAATACATATACACAAATGCAAATATCTGTAATTCTTGGCACGTGTTCAATTGTAAGGAACTTTTTAATTTATAAATAAGACCATCGAGCCTGATCCTGTTGAGTGTTATGTCCCAAGATAGATGAATATTTTTCAGCTACAGCTGAGAACCGAGAAATTCGATGATGATAATAATGATAGTAATAATAATAATAATAATGATAATAATAATAATTACTATTACTTGTGTGACCAGAGAACTTGTAACCTTATGAAGCACTGAAGTGCTTTGTAAGGTTACAAGTTCTCTGGTCACACGAGTCAGAAAAGTTATCCAAACAGATGGAGGGCACTTCAAACAACTTGTTTGCGTGTTTAACAGCGAATCTGTAACTGTACATTTAACAACATACCTCAATAAATGCACAATGCTCCTCTTTATTGTCTAATTTATTTACCGTGCTTTAAAAAATCATAACAACTGAACCGTCGCGAATTGGACCCATGTGTACATGGCGTTTTTGATTCAGAATCAGCTCTGAAATTGAATTCCGTATTAGTGACCTTATCTGCTGTGACATCCTGTATATACACTTTAAAAAGCACTAAAATTCACATTAAAACACTTAACACTTGCCCCTATATATTTCGGTCTCTTTTTAAAAATTTGCAAAGTACAGTCTACGACCCCCCCCCTGAGGATGGTTTTAAAGAGAGTTCGAAACATGTAGGGGCAAGTGTTAAGTGTTTTTAATGTGAATTTTAGTGCTTTTTAAAGTGTATATATTGTGTGTGTGTATTGTTTGGAATATTAAAGAAATAATTAATGGAAGGGATTTTGTGCTCTATACCACATATTTCTTCCTACCTTACAATGCTGTAGTTTTCCTCTTTGTGCAGAACTCGTTTTGCTATATGAGCTGCGTTTTATATAGTAAATCCGTATCGATATCGTACGTGTATGTTTCTATTTATAGCATTGTAGGTAATGTAAAAGTGTCGAATAAAATAATGGAAATGTGATAATTTATGACGGGGAATAATAATTCTGAAGTGCTACTTAGGAGTTCGGGTATCATTTATCCCGATAACGTGTATTGGTTATGTGGGTTTGAAGGTGCACTAATTTGATGTGTGAGACGGCACTATATATGTACTATATATACATACCAACCTACACTGTGAGTTTTGGCCTGCAAGATAAATGGTCCTTCTTTTAAGAACCACCTTAATGATTCAGTCATTTCTGGAAAACTGATAGTTGCTCAGCTTGTCAAGGAATTCACTCCATCCCATGCTATCTAACAGTTCATAGTACCTAATGACTTGTGATTGAAAGAATGATAGTAATAAACATAATAATAATAATGTCAATATCACAGAGTCTAAAAACACTTAGCTTGCATCCAAATACATACATACAAATGCAAAAATCTGTAATTCTTGGCACATGTTCAATTGTAAGTAACTTTTTAAAGTACAAATAAGACCATCGAGCCTAATCCTCTTGATTATTGTATCCCAGGGTAGATGAATATTTTCCACCTACAGCTGAGATGTGAGAAATTCGATAATAATAATAATAATACTAATAATTACTATTATTATTGTATGATTTGTTTGCTGATTCACCTTACTTAATGCCAGAGATGCGAATGTTAACAACAATTCTCATCTACATCTTTATTTTCAAATTTGTTTCTTATGATCAGATTATTTACTAATGTTGATTGATAAATATTATTAAAACTTATTTTCAACCCACGTGAAACTGTTTTTTCCCCTTGATTTTCAGTATATTTCACTTTAGTTTAGTGTGAGAATTTAATATGTTTGTTCTTTTGATTCTGCTTGGGTTAATTTTGTTAGGTGACTTGTTATCCGGAAGGGCATAATGTGGCGGTGTTTTCGTTAAACAATTTTCTTCAATCTGCCACTGCTTTCCCATTATAGGCCCGAACTTTCCCTTTGTCACCCGACCCTATGGCACCAGGGATCGCAGCTCTTCCTTTGATATGAGAGCTTAAGTTTCCATCCATTAACGAGAAAAACATAATTTATGGCCACCTAAAAATGAGCTGAAAGAAATAAGAAAATACGGAGGAATTGATGCACCAAAAGATAACGAACACCAGATAAGTAATGTGACGTCATTTGCGCGGCACGGTGCACTTACTGTATTAAAGAAAGTGATCATTGCCTACAATCAAGAAAGAGGACGAGTCACAAGTTTCTGTAAAGGTCACACCAACTGTCTGTGAACAAATTATGTCACAGTAGTATTGGTACGATACTAAGGACGCCATTAAAGGACAATCGATATAGCTTGTTATTTGATACGATAACGCAGGCAATAGACTTGTGAAATGCTTCTCTAGAGATGAATCATATAGCTTGCCCGAAGTTAATGGCGAGGAAGCGCAGCAACTTGTGCGTTGTGTCAGTTCCTCCTTCAGTCTAAGCAGAGTGCTTCTCTCTGTGTTTTCTGAGGGAAAATTATCAGCCAAAATTAATATGACGTTTGCGAGATACCAGGTATTCAGCGCGGTGTATTAGGGGTTTCGTTATTAGGGTGTTATTTTTTGGTGTAGATTGATATTAGGTAAGCAACTAAACAAATACACTGTTACACTGTAGGAAGTGAAGTGATCCCTGGTGCCTTAGGGTCAGGTGGAACCTGAACAAACTCGAAAGAAAAATTACATTAAATTCTTGCATTGAACTAAATACAATATACTGAAAACCCTGAAATAAATTCGGTTTAAAGTGGGTTAAAAATATGTTTTAACACTATTTATCACAGCCTACATTGGCTACGTATGTTTGAAGTTTGGCTCAGTTGCATGCGCTTCTGATGATGGGTGAAAGTACCACCCGAAACATGTAGGGCAGTTTTTAGATATAAATAGACTGTGTAACGTTGCATCTTGTTGGATATATATTGGAGTACTATTAGGAGCTCACTGAATTCTCCACATTAGCAGGATAAGTGTTAACGAATATCGGCGTTGATACACGTCAGGGTCATATTATACAAGTTTGGTTTAACCTATTCCAATGACCAACATAATGCACAAATTTTTAATACATTTATTACGATCCTCTACATGTACATGTTTCGAGCAACATCTTGCTCTTCCTCAGGAGGTCAAATTGTATTAATACAGCATCTGGTATCTTCACTGTCAGTAAGTGACCGTCCGGTGCACAGGTTAAGAAAGAACAGTTCTCTCTCAACTTGTGCACCGGACGGTCACTTACTGACAGTGACGATACCAGATGCTGTATTAATACAATTTGATCTCCTGATGATGAGCAAAATATTGCTCGAAACATGTAGAGGATTTAATAAATGTATTAAAAATTTGTGTATCGAGTTGGTTATTGTCTAAAGTTATACTATGATGCACGGTCAGCTAAATATCAGAATTTGGTTTAGATTTTTATATTATGCATACCGAAATAGGTATTTTTCTATAACTCTTCCCCATTCAATTAATTTACGGTATAGTTCCACATCTGGGTCACTGCATGAATTAGTTAGCTAGATCTGCCTATTATTAACCTTTAAGAGCCGTGCATCCTATATATAGGACGGCCGTACCGCTACCCTCCAGATGTTGCGTTTTATATATATATATATATTTTTTTTCAGCAACTATAAGTACTGAGTATTTTAAACATTCTACACACTCTCTTTTTTTCTCTTAAAAATGCCGTTTATTTCGTAATTCTACCTTTTTGGTTCATGTATTATTCACATTTTACATACAGAATGTGCTAAAATTTAAATGTAAAACACCGTTGCCAAAAGGTTAAGGGCACTTTTTATAAATACAAAGTTGTTATTCTTCAATAATTCTACCCAATTCCACAAATGGCGGATTAGATCAAAGTGTGGGTCACCGCCTTCATAAGCTACCTATTGTGGAAGTTTTCTTTAGAAATTTCTATTATCAAAGCCATTTTACGTAAAGATCGAAGTAGGTATTCTTCAATAAACCTACTCCCCTTCAATGAATGTCGATGTAGATCAACATCAGGGTCACAGTTCCCATTAGCTACGTATGGTCGACGTGTTGTTTAGATATGTCTACTATTATCAAGGACACCTTGCATAAACACCGAAGTAGATTCTCTTCAATAAATCTGTTCCCATTGAATGAAGGTCGGTGTAGAGCGACGTCAGCGTCGCTGCCTTCATTATGGACTTTTGATGACGCTTTGTTTAGACATGTCAGTTATTAAATTCACGCTACATAAGAAGGAAGTAGTTACCGTTCAGTAATCTTAACCTCACTCAGTGAAACTGCATATAGAGACACGTGCCGGTCCCAGTGGCCGCGCGGTCTAAGGCGTAGGTCTGTGGCCGCTGGTCTGCTGAGATCGTGGGTTGGAATCCCACCGGGAGCATGGATGTTTTTCTGTTGTGAGTGTTGTCTGTTGTCAGTTAGAGGTCTCTGCGACGCGCTGATCACTCGTCCAGAGGAGTCCTACCGACTATGGTGCGTCGTTGTGTGTGATCTAGAAAAACCTCAAGAATGAGGAGGACATGACCCGCGTTGGGTCGCAGGGCCACAGCAAAAAAAAAAAATTATAGAGACACATCAGGCTCACAGCCTTCATTAATTACGTACTGTCGAATTTTGGCTTACATATGTCTGTAATTTAATGCACTTTACTTAAAAACCTAAGTCGTTATTCTTCTGTATCTCTGTCCCCATTCAATGAAGGTCTGTGTAGACGGACATCAGGGACAGTGCCTATATTGACTATGAATTGTGGAATTTTGGTTTAGGTATGTCTGTTGTTAAGGGCAATTTACAAATAAAGACGGAAGTACTTATACTTCTAAAACTCTGTCCCCATTCAATGAAGGTCTGTGTAGACGGACATCAGGGACAGTGCCTATATTGACTATGAATTGTGGAATTTTGGTTTAGGTATGTCTGTTGTTAAGGGCAATTTACAAATAAAGACGGAAGTACTTATACTTCTAAAACTCTGTCCCCATTCAATGAAGGTCTGTGTAGACGGACATCAGGGACAGTGCCTATATTGACTATGAATTGTGGAATTTTGGTTTAGATATGTCTGTTGTTAAGGGCAATTTACAAATAAAGACGGAAGTAGTTATACTTATAAAACTCTGTCCCCATTCAACGAAGGTCTGTCTAGACAGACATCAGGGACAGTACCTATATTGGCTATGTATTGTGGAATTTTGGTTTAGATGTGTCTGTTATTAAGGGTACTTTACAAATAAAGACGGAAGTAGTTATGCTTCTAAAACTCTGTCCCCATTCAATGAAGGTCTGTGTAGACAGACATCAGGGACAGTACCTATATTGGCTATGTATTGTGGAATTTTGGTTTAGATGTGTCTGTTATTAAGGGTACTTTACAAATAAAGACGGAAGTAGTTATACTTCTAAAACTCTGTCCCCATTCAATGAAGGTCTGTGTAGACAGACATCAGGGACAATACCTATATTGACTATGTATTGTGGAATTTTGGTTTAGGTATGTCTGTTGTTAAGGGCCCTTTACAAATAAAGACGGAAGAAATTATACTTCTAAAATTCTGTCCCCATTCATTGATCGACGGGGTAGATATACATCAGGTTCAGGGCGACTTTGGTTACGTGTGGTAGAATTTTTGTTTCGGTTCGTTTATTTTGAGTACACTTTACTTAAAAAGACCGAAGTAATCATTCTTCAATAATTCTGCCCCCATTTAATAAAGGTGAGATTTTTCGCTGCCTTTATTTGCTTCGTTTGGTGGAATGTTTGTTTCAAACGTGCTTATTGTTAAGGAAATGTACTTAATAATGGATGTACTTAATCTTAAATAACCCTACCCAGAATTAACGACGGTCAGTACTGATACAAGCCTTCAATGGCTACGTGTTTTCGAAATTTGGTTTAGATATGCCTATTATTAAGGGCACTTTACATACTGACGGAAGAAAATGTTCTTCATTAATGGTACCCCACTTCAATTAATGTCGGTGTAGATCCCCCTCATGGTCACTTGCCACCTTGGCTACGGATGGTCTGATATTGGCATAGATCTGTGTGTTATTTAGGGCACTTTACGTATAGAACCAGTCTCCTGTACAATGGGTACCGGGTCTTTCCCGGGGGTAAAGAGCGGCCGGGGCGTGACGCTGACCCCTGACCCCCTTCTAGTGCCGTTGGTCATGAAAGAATAGAGCTATACCTCTACTCCCCTGATGGGCCCGGCCGTACGGCCTGTACAGAGCCTCAATGCCTGTACAAGGGTGCACTTTACCTTTTCCTTTACCTTTACATCAACGTCACATTCGACGCATTCTGACTCTGATTGCATTATGGACAAAACAAATTTTTCCCTTTACGTCTAAGCAGTCAGCTCATCAAGTCATCATGACAAATTTCTTTTGCAGAAAGATATCTCAGCCACTCACTGTGTCCCATAATTGCAGTGCGTTTAGTATTGGGCACGCCTCAGTCTGCGTAAGGTGCTGCTTAACTGATGGAGGTGCTTTAAGCAGAGGAAATGTGCTTTGGCCCCGAGACACAGGACCTGTGGCCAACTATTTTCCTTGTATTGCTCATTAAACTAGCGCCTTATTATATATACCTGATGCTGTGTGTACAGTCTTGAACTCTTGATGATGGATGGAAAGACTGCCCGAAACATGTAGCGGGGTGCAGATAAATCCTTAGCCCGACCAGGAAGGAAACAAGCTACAACGACCATATTCCAACTTTTGCAAGCCATACAAAAAAATTCAGAATTTTGTCTGTCCAACCAGGTCTCCGCGGCAGCAATGACCTCCGCGTCGGACGAAAAATGGCGACCTTTCAATTTTTTTTTCAGGCGGGTCAGGCCAAGGACTTATCAGCACTAATGTAGAGTGATACTCAATAAACTCGAAAATTGTGCATGTAGTTGGTTTTACTGTAGAAATGCTCATTAAGCATTTCCTGCAACGACATATCCATAATATGACATTTTTCCCTTCGTTCTGAGGTCTGCCGACCGATTCACACGGGAGATTACACTGACTGGCACAGACGTACGTGTGCCTAATTATTTAAATTTACGCTACATGAAAATGAGGTCAGTCTCAGCCACTGATCATATCCCTCTTGCTTTTCCATCACTGGTCTTAATAACAAAACACATGAAAATACAATATTTTTATTTGGCCAACATTTTATTGCCGCATTTCTTCAGAATTTACATTCACTGATCCACCGAGATGGCACATACTCAAAAGCCGTCCCCCCTACGTCTCTATCCATGGCTATGTGGCTGCCTACGCGGCACATGAACTGCCCACGGTAACACCTTACACGTTATACATCATACTATCTGTAAACTTGATAGGCTTGCTCTGGTTTTTAAGACGATTGGTATCTCATAATCAGCATATGTATTGCATAATGTACATACCGTTAAAGAAAAGTAGTTATCCGATAATGTCCACTAGATAGGCGGAAACGTGTAGTTACTAACTTGCTTTCCATCATAGCTAATAAAAATCATTAGTTGTGTTTAGACTACTGTCTACACTATTATTATATATGCGGCTTCGGTGGTCTAGAGCTAGCCTGCTGGCCATTGGTACGTAAGTTCGCGGATTGGCACCCGGCCGAACCCGTCGGATTTTTAGGGCGAAAAAATCCTCAGCACGCCTTCCTTCGGAGGGGAAATAAAGCCGTCGGTCCCATCTCGTAGTTTTATGGCATGTAAAAGATCCTTAATGTAACGTGAAAGTCGGTATTTTGGCAAAATTCCTGGACATTTCTCGCCCAAAGTTTTACTTTCCGCCGCTGGGTGCTCTCGCTTGGTGACACGCGTGGAGACGCCTGTTGGCGAATGTTGGAAAGTGTAACTCAGATTGCACAATAAGCCTTAAAGACCGCAGTGCGTAGTTAAAAAATAATAATATTATTATATATTATATACCGAGACGATCCTTTAATTTCCTCTTACTCTGACGTGTTGAAATCCGTGCGTGCAAGAGCTCTGCTATAAATAAAATAGAACACAGAATGTAACCCACCGGCAGGATAATAAAAGCTATCTTCAAGTGGGAAAGTGTCAGTGCAAAATACTCATTATCGTCAGTGAGATCGGCGCCATATGTAGAATTTGCCACATTTTCCAAACGAACTCTCCATTTCATCATAGACCAGTAACTGTCTACGAGGCCAGCTTCAATAGTGCGGCCAATAATAGTATTTGCCATGTGGATCAGAGGATTTCCTATTTGCATGTACATGACTAAATTCATTTTGTATATATCGTCATCGAGAAAACACACCTCTTTCTTCTTCTTGTAATTTGAAAT
>Ga0268261_10002146_pt1 | contig 14046 bp, 7 predicted proteins | sample TergutNc150P1_FD_190353 | JGI IMG/M metagenome (GOLD analysis project Ga0268261, IMG submission 190353) | Nasutitermes corniger P1 segment gut microbial community from laboratory colony in Florida, USA - Nc150 P1 (SPAdes) (version 2) | ecosystem: Host-associated > Arthropoda: Insects > Digestive... | reverse complement strand
CTGTCATAGAGCCCAGCGATGCGGTCAAACGCAGGAATGGCTAACAGACAGGGGGACGTCGACTTGCGCTTCGCGCAGGTCTCCGCCCCCCAGTTAACACTTTGGCTTAGCTTGGCTTGGCCGCAGTCGTAGTCGGAAGGAGTATTTTGTCAGGCACAAATCAAGAAGAAGCAGCCATTCAACACATCAGCAAGGAAACAACGGCAGACCGCCCGGCCACGATGCCTCGTGGACCGCGGGATACCACTGTTCAGCCGAGCAGACAGGAACAGCCGCTTTCCGCCCGGCATCAGCACCAGCCGTAATCCGTGACGATTTGCCGTGGCCCTCCAGCCAAGTCCAGCCGTGCATCACACTCACGCCACCTGCCTGTGCTCAATACTCCACCACACGGTCGCACCGAAGTCATCCCGTAACGCAGAATGCGAGCCGACGCAAGGCCAACGTATTACCATCAGACAACTGCGCAACCTCTACTGTATGACTTTGACAGTAAGAAATATTATATATATGTGGTACTGTGGCTTTCACTGCTACAATCCCATAGTATCCCACATATATTTGGTGACCCCGACGAAGAACACGCAGCGCACCTTCTGATAACCAGACGACTCCACATATAATTGGTGACCCCGACGACGAACACGCAACATACAACGCACACTACCTGAGACTTAATACTCAGCACAACGGAGCGGTGACCCCCGACAAGCGATACGACTACACCGACTTTACAACATAACGGAGCCAACAAGCCAACGGGATCCTCCGCAAGTTTCGGCACATCACACTCAATCGGCCCTTCACCAACAGGAGCAAAAGCAACCCACGGCGCTTCTCCGGACAATCGGCTGCACAGGACGGACTCACTCGCCTGCAGCCACACCGGACCTCACCGCGCCTCTCCGGATTATAGGCTACCCAGGGCGGACTCACTCGCCTACAGCCTCGCCTGATCTCCACGCCTCTCCGGATAATAGGCTACACAGAGTGGACTCACTCGCTTACAGCCTCGCTGGATCTTCACACTTCTCCGGACAACAGGTTGCCCAGGACGGACTCACTCGCCGGCAGCTCCACTGGATCACTCTGCGCATCTTCGCCGACCGACTACCCGGGCACCTACACGCCAGTAGCCGGCAGCCAACGACATATAGCTCCTGACCATATGGCCCGCCGCCGCACGGACCCCGCACGACACCGGAAGCACAGCACCCCAACGCCGCAACGCTCCAGCACACCAGTCGCATCATTCACTTCCCAGTTAATCACCTAAGCCCTCTTCTCCGCAGGGGGGTGATGTGGGGACCCACATACTGCACAATTTCCTCCTCTGCTCCGTTCTCCGCTCAACATCACAGCAACGCTCTCTCGCGCACCCGCTATCTCTGTCTCACCAGCAAAACGGTCCTTTCGTAGCTCCAGTAAGCGAGACTAAGTCAGCAGGCCAAGCCTACCAACTCTGCCAACCCGCCAATGGCAGAACAGACAGAACGGAAGAAACCAGAATAAAAGAAGACCTGTCTGAACCGCAGTCGTAGTCGGAAGGAGTACTTTGTCAGGCACAAATCAAGAAGAAGCAGCCATTCAACACATCAGCAAGGAAACAACGCCAGACCGCCCGGCCACGATGCCTCGTGTACCGCGGGATACCACTGTTCAGCCGAGCAGACAGCAACAGCCGCTTTCGGCCCGGCATCAGCACCAGCCGTAATACGTGACTATTTGCCGTGGCCCTCCAGCCAAGTCCAGCCGTGCATCACACTCACGCCACCTGCCTGTGCTCAGCACTCCACCACACGGTCGCACCGGTCATCCCGTAACGCAGCACACGAGCCGACGCAAGGCCAACGTATTACCATCAGACAACTGCGCAACATCTAATGTATGACTTTGACAGTAATAAATATTATATATGTGGTACTGTGGCTTTCACTGCTACAATCCCACAGTATCCCACAATACTTTTTGTAAAGGGCATTCAAGAACCTACAGAATTTGATTCAGAATTCTGAATCAAACTAGGCCAGAAGGTTAATTCATTCAGCTGTCCTCACACCACACTGCCAGTAGATACTACCAAACTGACGCAAGCACCCGTGGAGCATAAATGCAGTTCGGCCAAAATCCAGAGCCCTTCACACAATTATGCCCGTGTCCAGTCACACCTGTCTAATGGAATTTGTCTTGCCTTTGGTATGTTACAGCAATCCCCGCTCTGTACCACAAGCGGCCACTGTAGCAGACGGTCGCCATGGCAGCGCGCCATCTTGTTTTCAGCTACCACCCCCCTCCCCAACAGCACCTTGACCACATTAAAAAGTGCCGTGACAATGCTTATCCTGTTTTATAAATCACTCCGCCAGTTACAACTTATGTAGAATAGTCAAAAGAAGTTGGAAGAAACGAAACGATAGCTATTATCCACTGAAACATTCGCCAGGAAAAAAAAACCTCGGTATCTATTAGAAAGGAAGGGGAGAAACGCTAAAGAAAGACAATGTTTAGGAAATACAACGTTCACATTGTATTCTTCATTCGGTTTATATAACGAGGCCGATCCCAGTGCCCGCGCGGTCTAAGATGTGGGTCTACAGCCGCTCGCTTGCTGGGATTACGGGTTCGAATCCCGCTGGGGCAAGAATGTCTTTGTGAGTGTTGTGTGTTGTCAGGTAGAAGTCCCTGCGTCAGGCCGCTCACTCGTCCAGAGAATTCCTATCGAGCGTGATGTTCCTGAACGTGACCGTGAGGCGTCGATAATGTGGAGACACTGGCCCACTAGGGGATGTTGCGCCATAAAAAAATTAATTACTACTTAGATGGGTGAGATAAGTTGTACGAAGGAAAACAATGATGTGTATCGGTCCACAGGCCTCCAACTTGATCGGTAACCTTCAAGCGAAGAGTCCACATGCAACAACTAAACGTATTTATTTACATTGTATTTATTTGTGGATTACACGACCCTGTCAGAATGCAGAATGGTAAGACGATTACTGATCTCAGGATTACGAAGAGACTGTTGTAGGCCCATCTGAGCACGAGTCCCGGCATTTGCTCGCAGCCAGAATAGCCGGAGTCCTATCCGAGTTAAGAAAGAACCGGTCACCACCTGCACAAATGGCAAGCGCTGCAGCTTCAGACAAGTTGCTCAGCATCTAGGTGTATGTGAGAGGACAATATCGTTGGTAACTGCACAGACCGTTTCGCGTGGTGCAAAGCGGTACAAGGCTCGCTGCTTTTTAAATCTGTCTTCAGTCGGGGTCCAAGCCTTAGATCAATGCACCGCAAATAATATTAGGTTTTTTCTGGTTTGGTTTGGTTTGGTTTGGTTTATTTGTTCATCCATTCAGTCACATATATAACATTGGACACGTCAATTACAGATTACAATTTACAACACATCTTGTAATATATAGATATCTACACAATACAATATAGTAAATAACAATACAAAATTGAAGGACCTAATGGAAGTTAAGTTTGTCACTACTTCTAGATTTATGTGTATTTATATAAATATACTTCAGAGTTAAAAATTCAAATTAAAAGTAATATGGAATAGTATTGAGTTGTTACATGTAAAAATATTTAAATGTTTACTTTTAAAATTATTAAACTAAGCCAAGATCTCTATTGGAATTCCAAGCAAAATATTCCTCCGAGTAAAATGAATTTATAAGAAGGAAACTTTTTAAAACAGATGTGAATTGGTTTGTCATGAGATGTCTTTTTGATGGTAGTAGGAAGATGATTAAAAACTTTAATCTCAAAATAAAAGGGACCTTTTTGGAAAGTTGTTAAGTTTGCAGTTGGAGTATGTAAGTCAGAACTAAATCTAGTGTTAATATTATGAATTTTGAATTAGATTCATATAAATATCTTTTTTCTAACCACTACATTTAAAGATGGCGTGAAAAATTCTAGTGCAATGCACTGCAGTCAGTATTTTGTTACTCATCACATACGTAAATAAGGTACTGGAAATAGTTTCCTTCGGCTTGCAGACACGCGTCACATCTAAAATAAAACACGTTTATTACATGTCCAAGTTCTGTTGGTAACATTCACAACACTACATTATAAATGTTTTCTTTCAGACTGCCTGCCGTAGGGAGATTATTAGTTACACTTCATTCTTAAACATGCCTCACCGGTACAATTTGCACGGGTTATGTTTGTACTATGACGGTATCATCTTCAACTACATCAAAATTTTAGCACGGGATATATAACGAATACAATAAAAACGCCATGAGTTGTTGCACTGTCTTCCTGAAAGAAACCAGTCTAGCTTGGCGATCTGTGTTGCAGAGTTCACAACACACACTTCTCTTATACGGATGTAAATTCAGCAGTTTTCTTGCAACTCGTGCTGAAAATGCAGGGGGGTCCGTTTGCTGTGTAAGTCGAACCATCGACTTTCTTGGAGATGTCTTCAATCTAGCCTAAATTTCATCTAGATGTTTGTACCAGAAATGCCTTCTGCGTTCTCTCTTTCTGTCCCAAATTGAACCCGATGCTCCAAACAATTTCCGGTATTGGTAAATTACTAGTCTGTTTGGAACAAGAGCATTACGAAATTTTCTTATAAATTTACGACACTTCGTTCAGGATCAGAGCAATGACATTTCATTGCGGCTGAACATTGACTTTACTACTGTACAAATGTCAACAGCCACAGTGCCGTGTACAGTATAAAGTTCAGGCGGCTCTCACGCGTCAGCCAAGTCCCACAAGATAAGGAACCGACGTGAAGTGACCAACGCTATGGGCAACATAAAGAAAGGACCCTGTATTACCATGGGACTTCAACGCGCTTGGAAGGCGCGCACTGCATTCAAGAACTCAAAGGACTCCGCAGCGACGTTGTTTCGGAAAAAAGGAATGAACCTTCAAGTTTCAGAATGTAGGGAAGTCCCTGACCAACCCAGTAACTGCCAACACCCTACACAGATAGAGAGAGAGAGGGGGAGGGGGCAAACAGACAGGCAAGACACATACAGAGGTAACCTTGGTTGTGCTCAAACTTGATGCACAAAATTCTTATTTATTTACATATAATACATTTATTAAAATCCTCTACATGTTTCGAGCATTACTCTACTCAACTTCAGGAGGTGTACGTCGTAATTGTATATACGCAGCCTCTGGTATCGTCACATATATACAATTATGACGTAGACTTCATTATGATGAGCAGAGTAATGCTCGAAACATGTAGAGGGTTTTAATAAATGTAATATATGTAAATAAATAAGAATTTTGTGCATCTAGTTGGAGATCAACCAAGGTTATACTAAGATGGACGGTCAACCAATCATCAAGACATACAGAGGTATTTAATGCATGGTAAATATTTGGTTGCCAATCCAATAAAATTTTACCGCCAGAAAACGGCCTACCATAAAAACGGATACTGGAAGTTAGCAATGAAACGGAAACAACCAAAAGATGGGGAGACATAATAGTTCCTATGAAAACGTGGAAGAGTTCAAATAATTGGGAACAACCTGAACAAATGAAAATTCTATTCAGGAAGAAATTAATAGCAAAAAGAAGTCAGGGAATGCTTGCTATCATTCAGTGCAGAATCTTTTGTCTCCCAGTTTGCTACCAACAAATTAGAAAATAAAGATATACAGAACTACAATTTTGGTTGTTTTTTGTGTGGGTGTGAAACGTGGTCGCTCACAATGAGGGAGAAACACAGGCTGAGTGTTTGAGAACAAGTTGAGGAAAATATATGGGCCTAAGAAGGATGAAGTAACAAGGGAATGGAGACAAATATATGAGCTTAACGATTTGTACTCCTCACCCAATAGTAGTAAGCCATCCACTTGGGCGGACAAGCCCACCTGCGCTGTGATTGGCTGAAACCTAACCTTTCCCTCCTGCCCCTGCGCTGTGATTCGTTGAAACCCTCCCCTGCCCCTGTGACGTGATTGGTCGAAACCTATACTAGCCCCGCCCCCTGTGACGTGATTGGTCGAAACCTACACCGGACCCTCCCCCTAACCGCACAGGCAGTCACGTGATGTAAACAAAGTATAGCGGAGGGATGAATGACCTTTTCGCTAACCTAAATTTAAATTGTTATTATTTTGAAACGTTGTCAGGTGATGTAAACAGCCCCAGGCGGTTACCAGATGTCAACAAAAGACGACAGACAGTTTGGCGCCGGGCTAAACCTAACTTTGTTATTATTTTGGAACTTTGTTATTGTCACGTGATGTAAACAAAAGATGGCGGAGGAGTTAATTAAAATTTATTTATTTACATATATTACATTTATTAAAACCCTCTATATGTTTCGCGCATCATCCTGCCCATCCTCAGGAGATCTACGTCGCAATTGTATATATGTAGCCTCTGGGATCGTTACTCTCTGTAGGTTCTTCGTGGTTAAATCCTTTGTGTTTAACATTCGTGTAGTAATTTTCCCCGTTTAGATATTTTTATACACCACAACCTATAAGTGGCATTCACTTTCAAATGTTTATATTAGCGGTGCACTCCAGACAAACTGTCTACCTAAAAACATATGTTGCTAGCCTGTAAACACCTCGTAATTATAACGCTTTTAGACTGTAGCTACAAGAATTCCTCACTGAATAGCCTTTTTGCTAAAACTGCACTACTCACGCTGTCGCGTCACGATTGATCATATCCCATAAGCTAGGCTAATTCTTAAATTTAGTAATACTCATACCCTGTATAATATAAAATAAAAGATTCCTACTTCCTAACGTACTCTTCATGTATTGTTTGCAATTAGCATTGAAAATGCCTACTGTACAATACTGTGTTCACAGCCGTCACGTAAATGTTTAAGTAAAATGTTAATAATTTATGCAGTTAATGACTACTGCAAAACTTCTTTTGACATACACGTTTTAACGTTGTTATGCCGAAACTATCTTTAGTGTCACTTATGTAGGGTCTTGTACTTCCCTGCAACTAACTAAAAAATAAAAATCCGCTACCTTTTCAAACAAAAACACCGCATTTTATAAAATCCTAAGGTCTTTACAAAAAAACCTGCAATTGTTCCGTATCCTTGCATCACGTCTAAATGTTCCGCTGTTTTTAAATAAATCAGTGGTCTTAAAAGTACACATATTACCGATCTAATTACTTTAGGAACAGAAAATATTCACTAAACAAACCGTTGTATGCGTCCTACAGAAAATTGTCTCTGTACGTGATATTTGGATATAACTCTACTTATTCCAGACGTTAGTATTAGTCAACCCTATGAATAGAGAACCTGAGTTAGTCTTAACTTTCCTAGAAAAATCTATTACCCTGTCTAAATTAAAACAAACCTTAAGGTCGTCATCCTATATTGCATGTATTTAGCAATATAATATGCCTACTGTACGTCACTTCTGTCTTAAAAACGTAGTAATTGTTTTCACAGGCTATAAATTGCTGTACGATACGCAAACGAATAAATTCAAGCAAAACAAAATGTAATAAACTAAAATTAAATCATATTGTCATATAATAACTAATAAATGCTGCAAATTAAACGTAGCATCATTAGGCCGCAAACAAAAACACGCTGCGTTTTAAAACTACAAGTTATTCAACGTAAAGCTGCTTTAAATATATAGTGTTAAGTTTCTGTATGGGTGTAATATTATTCTCTATTAGCTCTCTTTACAGTTGAGCAATCCACCGAAATTCGGAAACCATGTACTGGTTCGTACTAACGCACTACTTTTTTCTAAAACAAAAACAACGCTGTTTACTGTAAAATTACAAAAACACTCATGCAAACTCTTCTAAGCGTTAAAGATGTCTAAAATTAGTAAAATACATAAACGTTGACGCAAAACACGTACATTTAGTAGGAAAAGCCTAATTTCTGTTGTTCGTAATAAGTACTACAACGTAAGTCAAACTTGGTAATTTTCTAACTAATAAAAGAGCTTTAGGCGTATCACAAATAATTGTAATTCGTAAAATGTACTTAAAGGGTTTTTAATGTGAGTAAAAGTCATTAGTTCTTCCGCCGCTTGTAATGTTTTTAATCACACTAGTTATTAAAAACGGTAACTTCTATAATTGTGTTTCATACTGTTCACATACGAGCAAGTGTCTTCTGGCTAATATTCAGGTAAAGTCTAGGGTCGATCATAACCAAAAACTACGAAATGCATAACGTCAAGCAGGTTCCAACACGTTCGTACACTTCAGGTTGAAACTTGGGTTGGTATTAAAAGATTTAAAATGGCGCTTTTAAGACATGTTTATTTAAACCTCCCGCGGTGGTAGCCATATTGTAACATGGTGGTGGGCGGTAAATTAAACTCAGGTTGGTAATTCAAAGGTTTGAAAATGGCGCTAACTTATAAATGTTTACGTTAAAATGACCGCATATATAGCACTGCCCTCCAGACACGTTGCAACCTGTTTGTCATAATCGAATTTAAAATGTCACCTGATTATCTTCTACATCCCCTTAATGGCTTTTTTCTAGAATCGTCACCTGATTTCATGTAACTTGTATTCCTGCTGACGCCAACAAGTTCAAACACGTCTAAAAGTGGTAAGCTAATGATTTTGGCCTGTGGGTACACAAACGTTTCCCATTAGACTAATGACTATGGCTTGAGGGGTCAACAGACAATTCCAATAATGCTAATGTGTTTAGCCTGGGGGTAACAAACTTCTAAGTAGGTCTGTGATGTTATCTGTCTAAAAGGAATTTTAATGGGCTTACCCTGGGGGATGTGAAACAAAATGCACCTAAGTTCGAGGGTTACAACGCATTACTCTCTTAGTTGCTAGACAGCTCTCCAAACATGTGTACGAAGTTTAACTCTGCTATGGTACTTGCATACGTGCCTCCGCTACAACCACGAAACAGTATAAACCGACAGGATTTAAACTTAAAAAGCGAGGTTGATCGGCGTAAAACATTTAAATTATGCCGTGTGCCCTTCATGGATGTGAATCAACTGGCAGCTGCTGGATTTTTCTTCACAAACAGGGGTGAAGTTCGTTGTGCGTTTTGTAGTGTGCAAGTCGCCCAGTTGAAAAATGACGCATTTAAGGACCATCAGCGTAGGAGTCCATCTTGCCCATTTGTTAGGAGGTTGTTTGTAGGAAACATTCCTGCTCCACCTAAGACATTTCAACAAAAACGTAGCAGTAGCAATGATGTGTGCGGGTCATGTATGGAGTATACACCAAACACCTCGCGTCCACAGCGTTGTAAGTATATATTTACTTATATTTACTTCCTCCTATGTGCAATTATAGCAGTGCGTTAATATCTATTGTCTTTTACAGCCATAAAATTCAGATTGCATAATAGCATTCTGTTGGATGGTCCTATGTACCCGTATTATTCATCATATCACGCCCGAATGCAGTCTTTTGCAAGTTGGCCTACCGCTTCTAAACAAAAACCTAAAAAGATTTGAGTGGCGCTGGTTTCTTTCATACAGGTGAGTTACATTATAATTAAAAGATGGTTTATTACAAATAACTATTATTTTCTCCACAACCAGCTAATGTAAATGGCTTTGTTACTGGTAAACTTGATTTTACTACGTGCTTTCATTGAGGAATCACCTTACAGGACTGGAAGGAAACACTGCTGTTGGGAAAAAATGCAAAATGGAATCCTGTGTGCATTTTCGTCATTATCGTAAAAGGAATACAATTTGTTTTAGATTACGATAAAAATACAGGTGTTATTTGTGAGTGTTTGGTTCGTGAAGTAATGTAGCCCGCCAGTCTCTGAGTATGTGTGCATGTTCTAACCTGCTTACCTTCGGGGGTCCACTTACAGGTTACCAACAATAAACTTCAGCGTGCTCGGTGAAAGTGCATGTTCTAACCTTTCCGCTCTCGCAGTTTACCAAGAAGTCTCGCTGTGGTTGGTGGTATCCAGTGCTACGCATAATGGACTTCATAGATTTCGCCGATGTTTCTTTTCTGCCTAGCTCAAGCATTGCGCAGTAGTGTGAGGACTTGAATACAATCGTAGGGCAAGGCATTGGGTACGATACATTTCAGGTTCAAAATACAACGTGGTTATGGCTGGTGAATGATGCTGTTACGACCATTAAGTGATATGTACTGTGTTTCAAATGGACTCTAAACGAGTTATGTAGCTGAAATCCTGAACTCGGTAAAAGAAATTGATTTCTATGTGCTGTGTGATAAACAAATTACGCGAAATATATTGAAAAAATGTATTGCAGGGAAAGAGTAAACATTTAAGTTACTTGCAAAACAGTTTCCTGTTAACACCTGGTTTTGACGCAGTTCATATATAATTTGAAGCAAAACTAATACATGGACGGCTCCCGTCCGAACTAATATGTGGCCAAAGTCTGTTAAGAAAAATGCGCTCATCGTCTCTAGCTTACGGTGTTGTGTGCATCAACAAACGTTTAACATATATCACGAATGACTTTTAACATCAAGACATGAGTGCAAATTTGATATGATTGCTTCGGATTTAGATAGACCTAGGCGTTTAGCTAATTGTAAATTGTACATCAGGTTGTTCCCAACATCCTCCAATAGACATTTCCCAACGGAATACTGTTCTGTAGTAAACTTTATCACAATCGGTCTTGGAAAAATGAGCGCCAATGTAAATTATGCGTGAAAACCGTTCCAGCAAGTTTAAAATCGCTCTGTGTTAATAAGCTAGGAAGTTTACCAAGCAGGTACCATAAATAAAAAGTGTGAGTGTGAAAACCAATTATGTGTACAGTAAAAACCGCAGCAACTTCATCTATGTAAGTGTGCAAGCATAATAAACTTCAAATGTATATATATGTAAAATGTAAAACTGTGTTTATTATCCTTATTACTTGGGATAGGTTCCTTAAAACAGATGGTTAAAGCAGCAGGATTCGAACCTACAATTTTTCAATTGAGTCTGACATCTTATCGCTACAGCCAACTCTTTCTAGTGACTATAAAGTGGTAGCCATATTGTAAAATGGCGGTCTTATTAAAATAGCTAATGTTTAAGTTAGGTTAGAATTAGTTTAAAGTTGCCGCTCTGCCATATTGCAAAATGTTCGCCTTATTCAAATGGTAAATGTATAAGTTAGGTTAGTATTAATGTAAATAACGCGCGTGTCCACCATAAACTAAAATGGCCGCGTTATTCAAATAACAAGTTAAAGTTAGGTTAGTAGCAAATTTAAATAGCGCGCTTGTCCGCCATATTACTTCAAATTCAAAATGGCGCATTTGTTTACATCAAACCAATAATAAATATTCAAAATAATAAGTTAAAGTTACGTTTAAAATACCAGCGCGTGTCCGCCATATTGCCTGAAATTCAAAACAGCGGTGGCGACAAGCTGTCTGGAGGGTTTGTTTACATCCGGCAACCATAACAAGGTCACTTAAGTTTCAAAATAACAAGTTAGGTTTAAAATTACCGCTCTAGGCGCCATATTGCCAAAAAATAGAAACGGCGCCTTTGTTTACAACAAGTAACCATAACAAGTTAGTTAGGTTAAACAAAAAGGTCATTACACACCACCATCTTTTGTTTACATCACTTGGCAATAACAAAGTTTCAAAATAATATGTTGTTAGGTTTAGCCCGGCGCCAAACTGTCTGACGTGTTTTGTTTACATCAGGTAACCGCCTGGGGCTGTTTACATCACCTGAGAATAAGGTTTCAAAATAATAATTTAAAGTTAGGTTTAGCGAAAAAGTCATTCACCCCTCCGGCATATTTAATTTACATCACGTGACTGCCTGGGGGATAGGGAAGGGGACGGTGGAGGTTTCGGCCAATCACGTCACAGGGGGCGGGGGTAGTATAGGTGTCGACCAATCACGTCACACGGGTAGGAGAGTTAGGTTTCAGCGAATCACAGCGCTGGGGTGGGAGGGGAAGGTTAGGTTTCAGCCAATCACAGCGCATGTGGGCGTGGACGTCCAAGTGGATGGCTTACTATTGCCAATACAGTTCGGGTGATAAAATCGAGAATGAGATGGGTGATGCATGTAGCGCGTATGGGGGAGAGCAGAGGCGTATACAGGGTTTTAGTGGGGAGACCTGAGGGAAAGAAAATCTTGGGAAACCCAGACGTAGACGGGAGGGTAATATTAAGATGCATCTTCAGAAAGAGGGATGTGGGGGTATAGACTGGATCGAGCTAGCTCAAGATAACAGGTGGCGGGCACTTGTGATTCGGTAATGACCTTCGGGTTCCATAAAATGCGGGGAATTTCTTGACTAGCTGAAAACCGGGTAGATTCTCAAGGACTCTTCTCCATGGAGTAAGTAACTAAGTGGGCTAGACATCTTGCTGTCTGTTTCTATTTACAATTCGCAGTACAGTACAGGGGGTACGTACGTTCAGAATATTCCCGACTTATTTACTATACAAATGTGCGTATCCTCTCTTATTTTCACGAAAACAACTGCAACAAAACTAACAGAACTGAAAACCCCTTACATCCGTTCTATTAGTGTGGGCAACGAACTGGTTTCTAGAGCCCTAGCACGTGTGAGAAGTTCATGTTCAAATTTCAGTTGCAGGATAAACCAACAGTGGGAAGGTATAACATAGCTTTAGACTGACCACATTTTTGTATTGTATTACCTGCAACACTGCACACCTCGCTGGATTTATCGTTAATTTCTTTCGCACAGTGCAAACCTCTGTTTCAACACTAATCGCGCTACGCTACCCAGACTGAGGTTGGGAACCTGACAGGTTTTTGTGCTTTTTTCTCAGTTGTAAGGCAAATGCCAGAATAAAACCCGCAAAGACGGGGCACGGCCAGCACTCGTCCTAATTTTTGAGTTGTTCTACGTATTGTTTGTTTTGTGGTCCACAGTATTGTTTGTGTGTATATGTGTACTGTACTACTGCCACCGGGTGGCTACCCAATCGCAGTTAACAAATATATCTATCTATTACTTTTAGCACTTTGTAGTGTCCCACACTCGGGGTTCCCGGGTTCCGACCCGAGTGGAGACGACGAACTTGGGTGAGTGGGTCTTGTTGATTACGAGCTATGAGGTCGCGACAAATCCCTTCGATTATTCTTGTTCAAGAACTTTATTGATATTAGGTAGGTTACAAATAAATGTAAACTGTAAACAAAGGCGGACGCTGGAGAAGAAGATATGTTAGCTTGGCAGTGAATTGCTGTTGAGTCCCGCTTTGGGTAGCAGACGCCGGGTCTAAATACAAAGTCCTGCTATGTCACCCCTTCTCTCCCACACTTGCCTTATTCAAAAAGCTACACAAAAAAACATAAGGCACAGGGTGATAGTTTTTTCACATACTGTTCCATACCGCTGCTGCAGACATAACATTCATGATGAAATGCTAGTTAGTCTAGTCTGGTGGATTCAACTGATGAACAGCGGTTCGTAAAGGCCCCCAGATGCTACACCTCCCCCCTTTAGGGAGATTGGTTAACAAGGAGATTTATTGGCCAATCTATGTGATGCATCATCTAACGTTTACCCACTAGTATAGGCGAACTATGAGGCAGGGAACATCTAATTTTTTGTGACTCACCTTGTCTGTCATGTTCTGCGTGGGCTCTGCTCGTCAAACTGACGGCCAGCTCTTTTCTGCGCTAATCATTAGCAGTACTTACACTATTGACAATCTTCGGCCGAAATACAATTGTTCCATACGTATTATCATCAAGTACCACCACCTCATAATCCGTAGCCAACAGTTCCTACAACAACGGCATAGACAACAACATGAAAGACAAAAGCACTACAAGAACCATAGTCCCAATCATAGACAGTAATGACATTTTCTTTCCTGCTGTATTTTTAACCTTCCATTCTTGTTCATCAAGTTTCTGAACAGTATCAACTTTATCTATTAAAACCAACACATGCATCAATAAAATCACACATTAAAACATATTAAAATGTTCGTGTCCACATTGCCCTACATGTTTCGATCAACAGACTGATCATCATCAGGGGCTCATTGTACCTCGTTCGGCTACCCGCTCGCCGTATGTAGCGTGTGTGCCCAACCTTACTCCGGCTTGTGGCCTGCTTTCTG
>Ga0268261_10002145_pt1 | contig 14048 bp, 8 predicted proteins | sample TergutNc150P1_FD_190353 | JGI IMG/M metagenome (GOLD analysis project Ga0268261, IMG submission 190353) | Nasutitermes corniger P1 segment gut microbial community from laboratory colony in Florida, USA - Nc150 P1 (SPAdes) (version 2) | ecosystem: Host-associated > Arthropoda: Insects > Digestive... | reverse complement strand
CAGGTAGAGGTCTCTGCGACGAGCTGATCACTCGTCCAGAGGAGTCCTACCGACTGTGCTGCGTCGTCGTGTGTGATCTAGAAACATCAAGAATAGGTGCTCCATATATGTATGATATTAGTAGCCTAAGGGTTAATGATTTAACCCTTATCCTGCTAACGTGGAGAAAATGGTGAGCTCTAATAACGCCAGCAAATAGCAGATGGGATTTAATTCAGCGTTTAAAGGGTTAATTCTGATGAGGTTGGCTGCCCAGGCCCACTGTTACCTTCATCTTCCACCACTTCTTGTTGTGTTATCTTGTAAAGGAAAGTAGAGTTGTTCCTCTGCTTGCCATGAAGGTGAGGTATAGCTCCACTCATTCTTAACCTTAGTACTAGATGGGGGTGTGCTGTCAGCTTCATGCCCTGGCCGCTTTACCACCAGGGAAAAAAATCCCCCGGTACCATTGAATCGGAGGCTGGGTGGGCTCCGGAGTTGGTCTGGAAGTGATAAATCTGTTGCCTCTGCATGGAGTCAAACCATGATTAGCCACTAGTGAATAAAACAAATATAAGTCAAATCTGTATGCAACTTTGTTTATAAATAATCATAAGCAACATGTTTCGACTATAAAAGCCATCTTCAGGCTGAATACAGAATCATAGTAGGAAATTGCCATGAATGTTATTCATGAGATCTTGTCTTATATTAAATGGGGTACTATAAGATGTATTACACATTAAAAATGAAGTTTGGAGATTTTGTAAAAATCTGTAAATTAAAACTTTAAAAATCTAAGTAACATTATAAAATAATGGTGGTGTTGTGGAGGTGGATGTTGAGATGTAGACTAGCCTACATCTCAACATACCTAAAACTGTCTACAAGTGGTTTGTCAGTTGCGTGATGTATATCCTAATCACTATACTGCCTGATTTGCTAGCTGCTACTGTGTAACCTGGAAAAAGAGCGACTGCAGCTAGCAGCACACAGGCAGAAGACTCTACTGATAGGGATTAAAGACGAACAAGATATTTTAGATTACTTGTAGTAGTGGAAAAGTTACAGAGAGGAGCTTACTGTTGTCCGGTAATGCACTGTATGTATAAAACATACTGAAGTTGGTGGTGTGTTGTTTGGCTGGCATTACAGTGGCTTTTGCATTATAAGTGTTGCGTGTCATAGCAGACATTCACTGTGATGTAATTTAGCACTTGTTTTGTGTCAGAAGGAGGAGTGTTTTGTTGGCTGGTGTGGCCATCAACAGTCAGAAATATAGTTTGAGGTTGCCACATTTACATCACTTGATTTCTTAGTATCCATTTGTTTACTGTCAGCAGGCTTATAGGATTATAGTTTTAGAAGAAACTGGTGTGAGGTACACACGTGTCAATATGTGGACAGGACAGTCTACTTTCAAATTTGACTGTGGATTGATTGGAATAAGAGACTGAACCACCAATACCTGTGGCATAATGTTGGTTGGAAAAGATAAAGATGATGATGATAAAGATGATGATGCCATTGTTTCTGCCAACAGTATAGTTTGTAAACATGTACAAAATGTTTTTCAAAACACATCTTCACCTTCGCCCCTCCCAATACTGGACTGTGCTCTTGATATGCCACTCTTCTTTTCAGAGTGATTTAGACAATTTGACTTGGCACGAGATCCAGCGCAAGGTGCGTGAAGTCCAGCTAGAGCAGCAGATGTGCATTCACAAACGTGACCTCACTGAGCTGGACATCTACCACAGGATTCTCAGGTACCATGTGGTTTAGTGCTAGTTCTTCTTTCTGAGTCTAGCATAATGTACTTCAGCAACAGCTGTCAGCTGTCTTACAAAACAACAAGATAGACCAAATATTACAAGTCCCATTTGTGCAGAATAACATAAGTAAACCTGATACCTCATATACATCCATTGTTTGGAGGCTTTAATCTCAGCCCAGAGACCGACCATTCTGACTGATGCGAGGAGATGTGTTTCTGCACTGGTGTGGATGACCTATCAGTTTTTCTAGTAAGTGACACTGCGATCCTGCATATTTGGTTCCTGATGTTTTGAGACATTGTGGTGGTCATATATTCGAGGGCCAGAAGATGCAAAGGTCATTTTGACCCTTGAACATGAGACCATTACACTGTCTCAAAATGTTGGTAACCATATGCCCAGTGATGTGGTGTCAATTCCCAGAGCTGATACATCATCTTGACTGCTCATTTTTATGGTGTTCATTGTTTCCTCCAGGTAAGTGCTAGGGCAGTACTTCAAATCAGATGACAGCTGCATCCTCCACTACGTTTTCCAATTAACTATGTACTGACCATCATACTATTCAATGCTATAGAGACTGAACTACCGACAGCATTGTTAAATAGGCCATTAATTAATTAATTGGTGAAACTGAAGTTGGAACTGAGCAACTTGATGTACTCATTAGGTTGAACATTGGAACTGCATTTAACTAAACTGTCAGCATTTGTTTTATAAAACCTGTGAAATTCTGTCAGTATCATTGCATTTACAGGTTTAAGAACTACATGGTGGCCATGGTAAACAAATCCTTGCTTCCTGTTAGACTGCATCTGCCATTTCTTGGAGAAGTTGTGTTCCTCACCAGAGGCCTGAAATATAACATTGAGTTGCTGCTTTTCTGTAAGAAACTGCTCTGTTTATTGATTTCATGTTGCAGTTTGTGGGTGTTTCATGTTTAATTACAAAGGGTAACATTATGCATCTAATAATTGAATGTTTCCATATGTTATTTCATGAGCCCACTCATGCATAACATGAACCCTCTTCAAGGTTTAAAGTTGTAGAAAATATAATTTTATTGCTTGTCCAGCTTCAGCTTTTATTTGCAGTTCCTCATAAAATAATATGTTTTTCGGTCTGTTGATAATGGCCTGTTATGCTTGTGTGCTATAAGTTGGCAACAGCTGCTGTGGCATCACACATTGGCCCCATGCGATGCAATTATTAGCCTCTTTGGCATATATGACGAATTTTAATTTAAAGTTGGCAACACGTGCGTGATAAAATCTGCTTAATGAAAGTCTTGTGTTTCCATGTTGGTGTTGTTTGATGAGTAAAATTGTTCCCTGACGTAATTACCATACACATCTAAAAGTGGAGCTCTTCGAATTAAAAAATCACTGTTGACAAGTACTCCCGAATGTGGCCAGTAGTTGCATTTCAAAAACAGTTTTTACAGGATGAAATTGTATGCATGGAAACATACTTGTCTGTGAGCATGTTTCTTTTTCACTGTCTCCCAAACATTCAGAAATTTATCCACTCTTCTTTGTACAGTCACATAAAAGAGATAACAAAAATTACTACAACTGACCACACAATAGATTGTTGGCGGAGTGGAAGGGTAGGTGATGTGATGAATCAGTCATAAAGCTACAGGGGAGATGGCTGCAGAGACTGAACCATTAGAAGTTAATTACAAGCTTTCAAAGACAATGTAGGCGCAGGTAGTTGAGGTGATAGAGAAAGGGATTTATTGTTTGAAAAGTATCACTGATATTCCATTTTGTATTTAAGGCCATGAAAGTTGATGGTAAGACACCACTACAGTTTTATTTGATGGATGTTGCATGTTACAGTGCACAATTTGATGTGGCTGCACGGTAAGCCAGCAAGGCACTGTCATGTGAAACCTTTGCTCAATGAAACACAAAAGGTTACTTTTAACATAGCATTTATGGGAAAATGTGATTTGACTTTCAGCATGACTCTGCTCCTCCTCTTTGCCATGTATCTCAGTAGGTCTAGATTGGTAGGTTGCATGTAGAGGAAACTGTGTTTCTAAGATGTGTCTAAATTATTTTACCATATTAAAGTGAAATAACATTTCTTTTTAACTAACATATAATGAAGAGTCCTTGTATCCCTGGAGTAAATTGTTTAAAATACCGAAAAACTTGTGTCTGCACAGAAAATTAATATGTCATGTTTCTGTTTGGCTGAACAATGGTTAAAACTCATTACAATGCACAGTTCTTGGCTGGTGGAATTTTCAAACGTTGGGCTAGGAGCAAGTCGCTAATGCAGTGACAGTGTCATGTTTCGTTTAGTCCTTCCCTCCACCTCCATAAGCACAGATGCCCTTTTTACACTGAAGTTCCAAGCAAATAAACACCCACCCCTCTCCACTTTACCACACCCCATAGGCCCATCCACCAGCTTTGCTAACTCCTCCGCCAGCCAAGAACCATGCACTTCACTGTACGCAGGGATTCTCCCTAATGAGTTTGTACAGAGCACAGCGAGCTTTGTATGGTGGTGTCTTTCTTAACCTTCAACAGTACATGCGATGAGTTGTTATTTTTAGGCCCCTGCTCCTATACCATCATACAATGAAATGCTGGTACTTGTTGGGTGGGAGGTTGGGTTGGTCTCAGAGGCTGTCCAGATGCAGTGGTAAAGAGAAAAATCTAAGCTGCTGCAGGGTTTAAAACCCTGATTTTCCGCGTCTCCAGGCGTGCGACAGCACTGACTGTTCTACCCACCGCTCACTTGAAATGTGGAATTGGATAAATTGCTTGAATGTTTGGCAGTAAGGGAAAGAGAGCTATGTGGTTTCTGCTTTTGAAATATTTGCATGTCAATATGATGCTGTGTGACACATTTCCCAAAGCGGGAGCTACAGCACTTCCCATACAACCATGATGTTTTAGTTGGAGGCTGCTGGAAGATCGACCAATGACAAAGATGTTTAGTTATGGATGATACTTCTGATCCTAAAAGACCGCACAAATTGGTAAACATACGAGGCATGTACAGCTGAAATTTGTTCAAGGGTGCTTATAGGAGAAGGTATTGCAGCATGTGGAAAAAATCACTGCAGGCATTTAGACACTAGCCCCACTGGTGCTTAGTTTGGTGTCTCTGTGCGTTACCTGTCTACAAAAAATTTCTTGGGCTGCTGTAGTACAACCTCGTGCACATTACCATCCAGTGTCAATGTGTGGCCATTGAGGGCCTTTTTTAATGATCCAGGGACATGAATATTGCACTGTGATAACTCTGGGCTGAATATAGGATGTTTGAGCATGGCATTAGCTTGGTGTATGTGGACCACTTGGGGATGGGCATAATCAAACAGCAGGATGATACTGTCAGTGAAGTTTTGTTGGATGTTTGCCTTTGATCTTGGTACACAGCTTTTGAAGTGTGTGACAGTCACAGTTTGTGTGATTGTGTTGTTGCATGATTTGAGGGTATGAAGAAGGAGACCACACTGTCCTTCGGTCCTGTTTGGACGGATTCACCGCCTGGTACACCATCTTTAACCTGTGCTTCAGTATCAGCCGTGTTAGCTACTTTCCCAGTCAGTTGCTGTCCTGCACAGGGACTGCTAATGTGTCTGCTGAATCAGATGCACAGTTGTGCCAAAGCAGTGCCATGGACAGATTTCAGTTGTACTTGCCTGTGATAATATAACAGACTGTGTTGTAGATGTCTTCAAGATTCATCAGTAGTTATTTTTTGTAATTGTTAAATCATAATTTCAGTCTTTCTGTAAGTTGGGGTTGAGGACACCAACCTTTGTGTCCAGTGAAGGGAACCTCAGACTAAAAGAGCTTGGAAACTTCTGCTCTGTGGGTATGCTATAGTTACCAGGTATCAGTTTTCCCAGAAATGGTTTAATTGGTTTGTTTTCTTTTCTGATGTTTTTTTTATTGTCAAATATAACACAACCTCAGATTTGTGAATTTAAGAAAAAACCGTCTGTTGTAGTCTGACAATTAGAATAAAATCTAGTTTAACATTGTTTGTAGTATGAAAATCTCCTGACAGTAATCGGTTCTTGCCATGGCAATGATTTCTTTGTGGTTGTGCTTTGTCTGACTGAAAGTGCAGGTGACATTATCATGTTAACTGGCTGCTTAATTTGAGACTTTTCAGACTACAGATTTTGATTCCTTACTAATAATGCAAAGGCTTTGGTATGAAATGTGTAGTGTCACATATTTTTTGCAGGGGGACCTTGGGCGCCATTTGAAAATAACTGGCATCTGAAAGAGGACTACAAGAAAGTTGGCAGACGAAAAGATTTAGCCCAACTTTTATCGAAGCACATATTGTGGGTTGGAATTGCAAATTTTTTAATGTGTCCACTCATTTTGCTGTGGCAAATCCTGTATGCCTTCTTCAGTTATGCAGAGGTTGGTATAGAAGTGAGATTTAGAACAAGTTCTCAGAAGGCAGTTGTTTCTAGCACGTATTCTTGTCTTCATTAGGAAAGAGAGTCTTATATACTGTTTCTGTGTAGGAATTAAGTACCCCAACATTTTATGATATTTGTTTTTGGGTATTTAAACCCTTAAGATGTGTGAATGCTGTCTTCAGGTTATAAAACGTGAACCAGGTACCTTGGGTTCACGTTGCTGGTCCCTTTATGGCAGACTGTATCTTCGTCATTTCAATGAGTTGGACCACGAGTTGAATGCACGTCTGAATCGAGCCTACAGACCGGCATCCAAATATATGAATATCTTCACATCTCCTCTGATGAGCATTGTAGCGCAGTAAGTAGCCAGAAGCCTGTAGACTGGCATTCAGTTATATACATATCTTCACATCTCCTTTAATGACCATAGTATAGTACATTTAAGTACAGTGAGGCTACCGTTGTTGAAGAATATCAATATCTTACCTTCTCATCTAATGACTGTTCTCTTTAGGAAAGTTATCACTATTCATTGTGAGAATCATATGAAATATGTAAATAAACTGTACGGGCAAAATGTGGAAGTTGTTAATTTTAACCCTTATGGGTTCAGTGTCAAGTTAACTTCAACAGCGCTTTCCTCTGTACCAGGTCCAATGTTGAGCTCAAATGGACGAGATACTTTAGTGTTGTGTTGGTTTCCCTAAACTGCTGCTATTTAATGGCTGCTCTTGAACCATGAAGATTAGAGATTTTCTGGAAAATTGATTTGGACCAGACTCATGGAATTCACAAGAATAATTGGAACCGCAAAAGGATAAGCAGTTGATATTTATAGTTACCGCTATCCTTTACAGTGGGGTTAATCTGGCCTTTGTTGCTATTGCATTACAGAAATGTGGCATTTGTGGCTGGTGCATGTCTTGCCGTGTTACTGATCTTGTCCATATATGATGAAGATGTCATAACGGTTGAACACGTATTGACAGCCATCACAGTTCTGGGCGCAGTTGTGGCTGGGAGCAGGTGATGTGTAAAGTGATATTTTTAGTTCTGTAGTCTGCTGGTTGGGACACCTTGTTATAGCCTGGTAGGTGATTATGAACATTTCAGCTTGAAGACGGGGGCAGTGTGTACCTCCAAAATGCTGTACCCATGTAAATAACTACAGCATAGTGTCATAACAGTAAAACTGTAGTAGCAGTCTTCACTGTCATGGAAACATCAACTCTGAAATATTTCTTGTATGTAGCTTTAGCAATGTTAGTTGTGTTTGTTTTTCTGAAATTGCTTAGTCATTGTGTGTGACTGGCTACACGCTGTATAGGTGGGGTTTGATTGTTATCGTGGCCATAGGTTTCAGGCTTCTGCCATGAAGTAGATGAGAAGAGCACAGTTCTCGTGGCTGAAGGTTGTTCTCCTGCTGTCCTGTTTGCAGTGGCTATGTGTTTGACTGTTCCTAATACATGGAGCATAAACCTTACCACTGATCTTTTGGCTTGGTGCATATGCACAAAGGAGGCCTTAGCTGGAAACAATATTAGGAAACATAGTTGTGATGTTGTACATTGTAATGTAATTTGAATTACTGAATCAGGTTCTCATAGTGATGAGTGTGTAGAGTACTGTCTGCTAGGATGTGAGGTCTGCTCTTTATTCTGGTAAGTGGCTGCTAGCACTTTGTAGGAATAATGTCACACAAAACTGAAATCTTAATATTTGATGTAAGAACCTCAGGACTGGTACATGTTTGGAGAAAGTTGCATGAAATGCTAAATGTGTTGAAACAATAATGTTGGTTTGGTGGTGGTGTTTAATATACAGACTAGGTTTTAAAACAATTGTTTTCTGTAGTGTTTATAGATGAATGTAATGGGACAGTGTGGTTGATGTTATGTTTGTAATTGTGGTTGGTGTGTTTGTTTGTAATAGAGTGTTTATACCGGATGAGAACTTGGTGTGGTGTCCAGAGAAGCTGCTGACTGCTGTGTTGGCACATGTCCATTATCTGCCTGACAGCTGGAGAGGACAGGCACATACGAATCGAGTCCGTGAGGAATTCTCCCAGCTCTTCCACTACAAAGCAGTAAGTGCAGCCGCAGTTAACCCTTCTTTTTCTTCTTATCCTCCTTTCTCCTCCTCCTCCTACTCCTCCTCCTCATTGTCCTTCTTCTCCTCATCATCCTTTTTCTTCTCCTCCTCCTCCTCCTCCTGCTGTTTCTTCTCCTTCTTCTTCTCCTCCTCCTCCTCTGACATTGCATCTCTTTGTGGGTTTTGGCCTGCTCAGCAATTCTCATCCATGCTTCTCTGCCCATAGCCTTCTTAGTCCCACTCTGAATCTTAATTTTTCCCAGATCCGCTCTGACTTCACCCTCCCATCTTGACCTCGGTCTACCATTCGTTGTTACTGCGCTTGGTCTCCAGGCTGCAGTTAACCCATTGTTAACTAATGTCATCTCAAGGTTGCAGTCCACTGTACCACTTCACTGTGATGTAACCAGATTATGCCAGTATGGTATCTTACCATTATGTTTTAACTTACATATTCTTCAGTGGTCTTTGTTGATCAGATAGCATATTTTATTCATTTATGTTTGCTAAAGATGGTATGAAAACAAGATTATCACTGCAACAGTAATGAGTTCCCACCATATAAATAGCTGCAAGGGCAGGCAAGAAGTTTTCTAGAGATTAATCCACAATTGCTAGGCTCTGTACCAAGATTGTTTCTCTACCATATAAGGAGAAGCAGAGCAATTTATGTATCTTTGGGAGGCCCAGGATTCTTGGCATTAGGTAGCTGCAGTGAATTGGACTGTTCATTCACTAGTGAATTGTAGGTACAAGTGGCTGTGTGTCTGAGCTTCATGCTGTGGATGCGTATTGGGGCATCAGGTTAAGCTCCACACATTTTTGGTCTTGGTGAGTGGTGGGTTTGCTGCTCTGACTGCCTTACCCTTAGTCTGTTGGACAGTAGGCTGCTTGAGGCGGTGATGAGAAATCTTATGCATCTGTCTGCAGTTAAATGGGGTTGTTGTTTATTACTTTACTGTAATCAGTAATGGTACTGAATCTTAGGCCTCAAGATATTAAATATAATATTAATAATAGGTTGTTGTGAACTTCAGGAACTCTGAGGGAACGCAAAACAGAGGGGATTTCTTTAGTAGCCAGCTGTCTATCACTTTCCTAAGAAGGACTGTGCTCCATTCAGTCACGAATTATAATAATGTTAATTTACATTGCAGAAAGGGCAGTTTGGTTCCATTTGTCAACTGACCTTACAAAATGTGCCATATATCTGTGTTTAATGGCCCCATTTTTTTTTTCATAAAGTCTGTTCTGTTATACCTTAATTCTGTGTTTTTACTATGTGTACAGGTTTATCTGCTACAAGAAATGCTGTCCCCTGTCATAACGCCTTTTATCCTGTGTTTCCACTTACGCTCAAAATCTCTGGACATTGTTGATTTCTACCGGAACTTCACAGTAGAAGTGGTTGGAGTGGGGGATGTCTGCTCGTTTGCACAAATGGATGTCCGTCGCCATGGCAACCCTGCGTGGCAAACTAGTGCGACGTCACCTACGAAACCTCAGGCTCCTGGCCCAGGTGGACCAATGCAGCCTGGTATGCACATTGTTGCCAATCAATACATGCAGGTAAATGTATGTCTGCAGTATAAAATACTGAAATTGACAACATATTGTATTCTCTCATGCCCTTTCCTGAAAGGCTTTTTAAGAATTGCCTCATACGGAGGGAGGAGCATAAGGAAAGAATAGACACCAATAAAGTGAGACAGTGACAGGGACAGTGAATGGGACAAGGATACGGAGAAGGGGGCTAGATTTAAAATTGAAGAGACGTGGGATTGCCTAAAACTAGGTACTTTGATAAAGAGGAAAAGTCTGTTAAGAAATAAAAAAGGGAAAGATTTTGGCAAGACATTTATAGTTCTTATGGCAGCTTAGAAGTGTGGGAGGAGGGAAAAATTCATGCAAGAAGGAATGGCAGAACTGAATCTCATATTCTGATTGCCAAATGAAAAGTTACGGTACCTTTTATATATAGATTGAAGTCAAAGTTAGCATTTATAGCACCCTGCAGAACAAGGAGCTCAGGGTCATTCCCAGCATATGATATGCACATTTAGCACGGATACAGTCAGAAATGTACGTTGAGCCTGTGAACTACTTATTTTCCAAAACGCTGTGGTTGTGCTGTTGCTCTTTTCAAGTAACTAGCATCTCTTGAGACAAGTTCATACATATGGTATCTGTGCCATGGATGCATTTATGTTATTACATACAAATGTTGCATTGGTTCTTGCAGAAAATTTGGAATAGTGCATTCGATCCACTATATCATCACAGCATGTGTGAAATATTCTAAAGTGAGGTGCACAAACACATTGGTTTCACATCACAGTGCTTTAGTTTCATTTAGTGTTGGGTTTGTGACTGGCATGTGCATTGTATAGGGATACATTGTATGGGCACATAGGTTGGCAGTCTAATACATTGTGAAATGTGTTTTCAGGCAGAGGATGGAAAAACGGAACTGTCATTGGTCCATTTTACATTGACTAACCCCGAGTGGCACCCACCTGCAGATGCTGAACATTTTGTTGCAGCTCTTCGTACGCAGGCAAGAAGAGATGCGAGTCAGCTTTTTGGCAGCGCAGATGTTGGCACTGCTAATCCACTGTACTCGTCACTGCATTCTGTATCATCCCTTGGGGCAGGGGTATGTTTCTTGAGACTGTGTGTGGTGTGACCAGGTGTTACTCTGCTTTCATACAATTCACTCTTGAAAAGGAGAAATGTATTGGGAATAAAATGAGATTTGAGTTATGCTTGAGATGCATTTATTAGGTAAAGTGTTTCTTGTTGCTATCTAGTTGTAATCTAAAGTGGAATTAACCCTTTAAACGCTGAATTAAATCCCATCTGCTATTTGCTGGCATTATTAGGAGCTCACCATTTTCTCCACATTAGCAGGATAAGGGTTAAATCATTAGCCCTTAGGTTACTAATGTCATATATATATATATATATATATATATACACACACATATATATATGACATTAGTAACCTAAGGGTTAATACGAGAGCCCACTGTAGTGGGCGCAAGCAGGTTAAGGGTTAACATATAAATTCTAGTAAAACTCCCCAATATCAAATTTTATGAAACTGTTTAGTAATTCTTCAGTTGTTAAGTGTGGATAAATAGACATACATCATAAAGGGTAAGAAATGTATTTTTGGATGCTGGTGGGGAGGGGGGGGGGGGGGGGGGGATGGGCCAAGATGGCCACTTTGTCCTGCATTCGTCCTGGTACATTGCTCCTTATGTGTTAATGACTTTTCATTTAATTTCAGCAGTTTTGTGCAATCTGTGTTTAGGTGAATTAAATGGAGTGAAGTATGTAGTCATATCTCATGTTCTTATGCATCTTGAATGTCTCACTTATGTCCTTCTGCTTGATTTTATTATCGTAGTATCATACGAAGAGTGTAAATCATAAAGTGTCCGATTATGCAATGGCATTAACACAAGTCTGTCACAAAATGTAAAGATAGACACTTATAGTCAGAACACAACTATATTATTACCTATGCCCTATATTTGGACTATATCCTCAAAGCCTACATACTCTCCTATATTCTATTTCGCTGATAGAAAACTATATCACCTACAACGTTACGTATACCGTTCCTTCAAAGGGAATCCCATCTGAACAATACTGATTACTACACCGCACCGCTGAGAGCTGGTAACCTAACCACACTTAGGTGGCCCCCCCCCTCCACATCACTACGATCTTGAGCTTACAGCCACGGCACCCTCGCTGGTGACCACCGCAGTTTGAAGCCAGTATAGATGTAACTCAGTCTACCGACACTACACCGCATACCCCAGAGCTGTCGGTCTGCTACCCTCCGCACACTTCCTCCCATGGCAATATACTTACTATACTGGTCTTCTTAGTTTAACTTGAGTGCATATTACAAGATATGGTGAACAAGATCTCGTCATCAATATGAGATACGTTGTATATTGTTTAGCTACTTTACACTAGGATGTACAACCTGATGACGGTCATTATAGAGGTCAAAACATGTAGTTGCTAGCTATGTACCATCGTTAGCTATGTATAACATATAATACAGTTGTGTTTTGACTATAAGTGTCTATCTTTAAATTCTGTGATTTACACAATGGGGATGTCTCACCTCAAAGTTAAACAGGTCTGTCACTTTTGAGTGTCTGTTCAGTTAAAGGTGTTCTGTTTTGGCACTAAAAGTTGGATGTTCTGTGTACAGTTTAGCAGTCTTGTGGAGAGCATTTTACGAGGTCACTCAGCAGCTGTTTTGGCTGGAGGGTTGGATTCATCTGTGGGGATGATGCCACTTTTCTCTGCTGGTGCAGTACAGAATAACATGACTTCTGCAGAACGACTTGCTGGTCTTGGTGAACCAATAGTACCACCCCCTACCATATGTGGAGGATTGAATCGTGCTGAAGGACCCATTCATTCTTCAGACAGGGGACTTTTGTACAGGTGACAAAGTCTATCTGTGTGATTTTGTTGAGAACTGCACATTAAGCTGGACAATGCGATGATTCCTGTCAGTTCTGCAGTATGTCTATGTAATATGTATAAATTCATACCTGACAGTAAATGCACCACATCTCATTTACAGTGACAAACCATTTCTTGCTGTTTAGGGAAATAATCACTGTTTATTGCAAGAATCACACAAAATGTGTAATACACATTGTGGGTGAAATGCAAAGTGTTTGAATGTTAAAGTAGGTGGCACATATAATTACCTATACACAGGTTAGGATTAAAATCCTGAATTGTGTTTACATTGTTTTGTAAAAGTGACAGTTAGCTAGAGAGGTATAGGTTGGGTGGGGTGCAAAATAAATACATACTGAATTTTGGTAAGGATCCATATTAGTAGCACTGCAAACAGTGTTCATGAACCAGTGGTCCACAGACCATAGCGATTCATGTTGTAAACTTGTACCAGTCTTAGAAATTCTAGTTAGTGTTACATTACGTATACTAGCATAGAGCCTGTTACAAGCTCTACTAGAAAATTTTGGCAGTTTTCATCTCTGTCTGTGGTTTTCACAGAACTGGAATTGATGGACATTGAGGGATGCAGCACAGTTTCACTGATTATATGAGGCTGATAGTTTCTTTTAGGACAGCTTACCTTTATCTTCCTGGTGTGGGTATTTACATTCTCATGCATTTTTTATGAAAACCTTGTTATTTGGACAGAAAAAGATTAATTTTGATATAAATGGCACTTTGTGGAAAATAAACAGAGACTATGCAGCATGTCGTAAAAATTCAGTATATTTCCTTGTTGCTTAAATATATTAAGTTAATTTCTAGGGTTTTCTCCTATTAAGGAGATTGAACTATATGTTAATGCTGATAAGCACTGAAGTATATGTTAATGCTGATAAAACTAAGTACATGGGCATGTCTCAAGATCAGAATGCAGGATGAAGTAACAATATAGAGATTGATAAGAGTTTCTTTGAAAGGGTGGAACTGTTCAGATATTTGGGAACAACCTTAATGAGTCAAAATTCTATTCAGGAAGAAATTAAAAGCAAATTGAAGTCAGGGAATGCTTGCTATCATTCGGTGCAGAATCTTTTGTCTTCCAGTTTGCTATCTAAAAATTTAAAGATTAACCCTTAGGTGACTAATGTCATATATATATATATGGAGCACCCATTCTTGATGTTTCTAGATCACACACGACGACGCAGCACAGTCGGTAGGACTCCTCTGGACGAGTGATCGGCTCGTCGCAGAGACCTCTACCTGACAACACACGACAC
>Ga0268261_10002144_pt1 | contig 14055 bp, 17 predicted proteins | sample TergutNc150P1_FD_190353 | JGI IMG/M metagenome (GOLD analysis project Ga0268261, IMG submission 190353) | Nasutitermes corniger P1 segment gut microbial community from laboratory colony in Florida, USA - Nc150 P1 (SPAdes) (version 2) | ecosystem: Host-associated > Arthropoda: Insects >... | reverse complement strand
GTGGACATTCGGGGTTCAATTTCCGGCAGGTACATGAGATTTTTCTTTTCCAGAACTCCCAGACGGGCTCTGTGGGCCTACCGACTCTAATGTTTAACTGGTACAAGTGTTCTTCCACCGAGAGGTACAGCGGCCAGAGCGTGAAATTTACTCATAATTCTTCATGGCGTGAACGGGAAGAACTTTGCCTCAAGTTTCCCGTCTGCGGTGCGCTCACTGCATTGTCGGAAGCTAACCCCGTATAGAGGAGGCCCTTCCGTCTTCGGCATAGTTCGTCAGAATCTTCTGAATGCATTATGATGAAAAATGTTAGGGCGTAATATGTTCCCTGTCCGTGCGTTAAAAGATTATTTGCACTTATGTAGGTAGCGCTGGAGAGAATCGCCGTAACACCAAGAGGACTGAATTACGCGGTTTGGCAGTGTGTGAATATTTTATCGGTATTCCTGTAATAGCGCTGTGATTATGGCCGCAGAAGCGACCGAAATGTTGGTAATATATTAAAACCAGACATAATTCGTGATAATGAAAAGGGAACATGTATGTTAATAGATGTTGCAGTTCCGGGGGACAGAAATGTGACTAAAAAAGAAGCCGAGAAAATTCTAAAATATAAAGACCTTACAATGGAAATACAACGCATGTGGAATTAAAAACAAAGGTGATTCCAGTAATAATAGGCGCGACTGGGACCATTTCAAAGTCATTTAGAAAATACGTGAGCAACATACCAGAAAATCACAAAGTTAAGGAACTACAGAAAACAGCCATATTGTGCATGCACACATACTTCGGAAAGTGCTAACGTAGAGATGCTGTGGAGTCAACGCAGGAACTAGCGATATACGCACCATGAATAGTTATATCAATATTTGCAACACTGTTCCCTAGGGACATGGTTTGTCTCAGGAATGTAAGTGTAGATACCTCGCATAAAGGAGATACCGAGGATAATATATGTTAAGTATATTTTACCAGTGCATTTGTCGGTTCACTGTATGTGTAAATGTTGCTGTGGGCGGTTTACACTAAAGTTGCCAGGCAAATTAATTGTTTATCTGAGTGGTTGCGCGCTATGTAGCATATACTGCCTTGTGAGACTCGGACCTTTATCTTTTAAGTTTCTTATTTTACAACGCAGTCAGTTGGTAAGATTGTGTAGCGTCAGTAGGGCATGAATGAATGAGTGAAACATCGGAATTGTGACGGAGGAAAACTGAAGTACTCTGAGAAAAACGTGTCTACCACAAATCCCACATGCACTGGTCTGGGATCGAAGTTCTGCTCCTGCTGTGGCGAGAGGCCTGCAACTAACGGCCTGCGCCATGCCACGGCTAAACATTGTATTGTGAGTTCGAATCTCGCTCGGGGGCGAGGATATGTGTACTTCCCAACCCCCCACACCCGCCGTGTGTTAGACCTTGTGACGGCGTGATCCATTGTCCAGGTGTTAAAGGAGCCCTACCGATTTCTGAACAGGTTTAGGAAGCCAGAAAATGGAAGGCCTTGACCACTGGATTGACCTGTATACGCCATTCAAGTAGACTAAAGAGAAGAAATTTTACTCTGCTAACCGTCTTGGTTGTCGCTATTTACATATTTAGTGCTATAGTCATGTTTCACATCAAACTCGAAATTAAATTTTGATTGTTTTATGTCTGTTACCACACAGACTTTCAACACTGCAGAAACTGTCGCGTGTTGTGCTCCAACCTCAGAAGTTCTCATTCCGTACATGCCGATGTTTTTCATGACCGGCATTGAAAATGGACAAAGGTGGTAAGGCCTCCGGTGCCATGATTTCACATTTTATCATACGTGTTTAGAGATCCAAAATTTAATTTGGAAAAGACAAGTGGACGATCGCGTGCGATTGGGACTATCTGCCATGTTTATTAACACATTGAGGACGGGGTCATTTAAATTGTTTAAACGCCCGTTCCCGGGGTTTTTAAAAATTTTAACCCTTTAAACGCTGAATTAAATCCCATCTGCTATTTGCTGGCACGCGTCCGCAATGTGTTAAGTAAAGGACGTAGGCTGAAATGTAAAGGTGGGGCCAACAAAACCTTTTTTATCTGTCCTTGATACACATGGTCAGGGAAGATGAGTGTTTTTGCTGTGTATTGTTTGTTACTGTCCGTGGAACTTTGCGAACTGTTGTATTGCTTTCAAGCGTAGCGTGAAGTCACTTCCGAGACAAAGGTGACGGCCTTGCATTAAAGTACAATGTATGTCGTGTCACTGAATGCTGAGAAATTAAAATACATTGCATGTGTGTCCTTAATTCTCAACTGGGCAATACACAGTGGCATGTAACAATCTAACTTGTTGGCAAGGTTTTACTTTGAGTCAGCGTTAATTTAACCCCCTCCCCAGCTGAATTGAGAAGTTGTAAATAACCCACCTGCAGTTATCAGATGTGTTCGGTCTCCCAGTCGTCGATTTCTTTGATGTCAAAAGTTTTATAGCTAAAGGCTACCCGCCAGTGCCTGCTAACATTGGCAGACTACCGGTCACAAACCCACTGCTATTTTCTTTTTCCTCCACCACAAGTATTCGGCAGTGAAGTCCGTTTGGGGGTTCAGAAGTTAAATTCCTTACGTCTTCACCCATATCTTTATCCTTTGAGATCCTATAATTAGGTTAGGCCCCATGTGGAGTTCGGTTGTGCACTTCGTCAGCTTTTTGTCGTCTGTGCGCCTGATTTTGTGAGTCTAGTCATCAGTTCTGCTTGTATTTTAGTTTCTTATTTCTGTATGGTAGTGCGTATTGAAATTATGCTTGGCTGCTGGAAGAAATCCCGTGATGTTCCAGTTGTACAGCCGTCGGCTTCTTTCCCAACGGCGCAGTGATTTGGTACAGGGCATAACTGTAGTTGTCGAAATACAGAAATCAAGAAGTTGTCGAAATGTTTGATTCGATGTGGCGAACATTTTAATAGACCTACAAAAACGCGAAGTCCGTATGCATGGCATGAAGGCATGTTCAGGGAGGGGAGGATATTTCCGCTCAATCTTAACCTCACGGAGGTGAGAGGTCACCACATCGCGACCGGGTTTGCCCGCAGGAAATAGCCCTCGGCGCCCACTGAACAGGAGAGTGGGCTTCAGAGCCTGTCAGAGAAATTCGTGGCTACGCTGTTGCAGCTGCAGTAGTCAGTAGGAAAACCATTAGAGCGCTGTCTTGTTAATAGCTCATCTAAGAGTGCCCGAATATGGTTGTCATTTCCATATTTTATCCTATCCGAAGTACGTTTCTCAATTGGTAGTTCAGTTGACGCCTTAGGGTTGCCATGGACATGCTGGGTACGAGGAAACGGAATCACCGACAAGCTCGCGAGAGATGATTCTGTTCAAAAGTTTGTTGGACCTCAGCCATCCTTCGGGGTCTCTGGGCAAAATATAAGATAAAACGCTGGTTGGATAACCAGCGTTTGGCAAGGTGGCGAGGTCTTGGTAGTACTCAGCGATAGGCTCAAGAATTAATTTTGGGCCCTAGTCCGAGTGCAAAGACCAGACTTTTGTCCTTTAATAGGACACAGCCAGGGTTGTTATTGACCTTATAGGACATAATAACCTGAGAAGACACCTTCACTTAATGGGGCTAACCAATAGTCCCTTATGTAGGTGTGGAATAGGGGAGGAAACCTTGACCTACCTTCTGTGTGAATGTGAAGTTTTAGCTTCACTCAGACATGTATATTTGGGTTCCTTTTTCTTGGATCCAGAGGACATTAAGAGTTTAGGTCTGGGGGCCATCTGAAACTTTAGCAAAGGAACAGGGCTCCCCTGAACTGATATCAGATTAGGGGCACAAAGGGCCCGTTAAATAAGGCTTAGGTGCATCGGGATCTGATTGGAAAAGTGATTTTTATGCGCAGTATTACAGACCCTTTATGTGTGTTGGCAGTGAATTAATTTCAGGGTCCATGAAAAACTGAAGGGTACAAGTAGTAAGCATACACCTTTAGGTACCGGAAGTGACGTCACACGTAAAGAAACCTAACCTTGAGCTCCCTTTCCCATCGACCGGAAGTGACGTCACACGTAAACAAACCTAACTTTCCCTTCCCTCTCCTAGCCCTCAGGCGACAAACATTGCTTCCAGACAGTATGGCGCTAGGGCTTAACCTAACTGTAACTTATTATTTACAAACCTAACCCTCCCTACCTTCTTTAGACTATGTGATGTCAACAAGGATGGCGGAGGGGTGAATGACCTTTCCTGTAAACCTAAATTTAACTTGTTATTGTCACGTGATGTACACAGCCCCAGGCTGTTATGTAAACAAAAGATGGCGAAGGGGTGAATGACCCCTGTAAACCTAACTTTGACTTATTATTTTGAAACGTTGTCACGTGATGTAAACAGCCCCAGGCTGTTATGTAAACAAAAGATGGCGGAGGGGTGAATGACCTCCCCTGTAAACCTAACTTTGACTTATTATTTTGAAACTTTTGTTATTGTCACGTGGTGTAAACAGCCCGAGGCTGTTATGTAAACAATGAGGTAGATAGTGTGACGCCGTACTTAACTTTAATTTATTATTTTGAAACGTTATTGTCACGTGGTGTAAGCCTTAGGCGATGTTATGTAAACAATGAGGTAGTGTGACGCCGTACTTAACCTAATTTTAACTTGTTATGGTAAACTGGACCATTTTGAATTTTTGGCAATATGGCAGATACGCGCGGTAATTTTAAACTTTGCTATTATTTTGAAACCTAACAGTTAACTTTGCTATGGTAGGCGGATGTAAACAAACCCTCTAGACAGCATGTTGCCACGGCCATTTTGAATTTGAGACAATATGACGGCTAGAGCGGTAATTTTAAACTTATTATTGGTTTTATGTAAACCGCCATTTTGAATTTTAAACCTAACTGTGAACTTGTTATTATGAGATAGCCATATTACAATATGGCGGGCTAGCGCACTACTTAAACTTGACTTAAATATTTAAATTATTTGAATAAGACCACCATGTTACAATATACCTATAACGTTATAGGACACTCGAAAGAGTTGGTTAAAGCGGTAAGTTATCAGAATTATAATTGAAAGATTCGAGGTTCGAATCCTGCGGCTTTAACCATATCTTTTTAAGGAACCTATCCCAGGTAATTAGGGTAAATATATACAGTTTAAATTTTGGTTTGTAGTTAACCGAGTGAGGTAGACTAGTAGCCTACACTTTGTTAATTCCTGAACTAAAGGTATGCGAATGGTTTTATACCCCTGTCTAAAGTCATTAGCGTAATGGGAATTGTTTACTCAAGGACATTAACCTAATGGAAAAAGCATGTATGCCCCCAGGGCAAAGCCATTAGCTTGCTACTTTAGACGTGTTGCGACTTGCTGGCGCCAGTAGGAATGCAAGTTACGTAAAATCAGATAAGGATTCTTGGAAAAGGCCATTAAGGAATGCAGGTGACATACTTTAAAAGCCATTAAGATAATCAGGTAACGATTCCTGCAGAAACCCATTAGGGGATGCAGGTGACATTAAGAAGACGAACAAGTTGAAACATGTTTAGAGGGTATCTATATTTACGAGTGTTTCAGCTGTAGTTGAATATTCTACACCGTGCCTTGCCAGTGTTTAGAGCTTTTACGCTACGAAAGTATAGACTTGTGCAGCTACGATACTTGTGTTTACCAGCGCTTTAGCAACCAGCAGCTGCAAGCATTTACTGTGACCTACACCAACCAGTGGCTACAGCTGTTTTAACCTTAAACTACTAGCGGCTACATCCTACAATTACAACTGTTTGAAGTAAGTGGTAAAGTTACAATCAAAATATAAAATGGCAAAGAAAATGATTCTGAAAAGGACAAGGATTATTCCTACTACCGACGCACCCTCTGTAAGTAGGGAGGATACCTTCTACTAGCGTTGGAGACAGCTAAACAGATACCTTTTAGGATTTTGGATGAGAAATCTTTTCCAAAATTTAATACGACCGGGCGTAGTTTGCTTATCAAGTTTCTTTTGGGTGAAGAGCAAGACCCCACTACTTATCTCGAGGAATGCATTACTGTACTTACTAATTACGTAGTAGATAAAGTGCCAGATAGAGATTTGGTGGGTTTGAGAATTCGTAATACAGAAAATGTGCAGGATAAGGTGGTAGGCATTAGCTTACGTCGCCGGGATTAGCTTAAGGCTGACGTGGTATGGAGTGTACTCGGGAAAGTTATAGAGTAACGCTAGGTTTGCTCTGACTGACCGTCTTGAAGTACATTTAGATCATGTTAGAATGCCTGCTGGTAACGGTGGAGTTAAGACACAGGGACGGTCTTTGGTCGTATTGAGTGCGATTAAAAAGAGTATTGTGAAGGCAGCCTTTCTGTGTTTGGCTCATGCATTAATAATTGTTATGGCTAAGGTAAATAATGATTCAAAGTACGTATCATATAGAGACGGTAAAGGCTTGAAGAGACCTGTTGAAAAACTTTTGAATGCTTCCTATGTTGATTTATCCAATGGCGGGGGTTTTGAAGAGCTTCAACAGTTTCAACAGTACCTTTCGGACTACAAAATTATTGTGTTTGATGGTTTGTACCGATTGGGTTATGTTTAGTGGAAATTCCCTTTCGGCCAAGAAATTGTACCTTCTATATGATCGAGACTGGGCATTATAATGTAATTACCAACTTGAAGGCTGCAATGGCAGAGATATATATTTAACGGTTGACACATACGACCATACACACAAGTGTGACAGTTTGCTCTCTGTGTACTGCTACGCCACCCTGTACTAAAGATCAGTCCAAGTATTTTGCTACATGTAACAGATGGTTTCTCAGTGAGAAGTGTTTTCCGAATCATCTAATTCTCAAAGTGAAAGGCAAGCTAGTGTGTCAGTGGAGACAAGTATGCCGAAACTGTTCATATTTGGTAACATTTGATTAAAAACGAATGTTTTAAGAAATTTTGCAATAAGAAACAACTTTCAGGCCATTTATGCTACGTGGCTCCACTGAAACCTAGCAAGCTATGAAACAAGTATTTGTACGTTTTCTTTGATACGGAGTGCACACAAGACCTTGAAATGTGTGATGGGTTTTTTGAGCAAGTTCCGAATCTCATGTGCTCAGCAGATGTGTTCTAAATGTGAAGCTGTGGATGATGTTAATGTCGATTGTGAAGTGTGGAAAGCGTGTCCACACGTTCTGGCAAGACCCCGTAGGCAAATTTATCGATTATCTTAGACAATCTAGGCCATTCGCTGACAAGATTTGTCATTTCACACAACTCTCGTGGATACGACTCAGTTTCTTCTGAGAAGATTTTTGGAACTTAGATGGGAGCCGAAATTGATAGTGGACGGTAGTAAAATTGTAAGTATGGTTGTGGAACATTTTCACTTTTTGGATTCTTTAAATTATTTGCCTTTGAGTTTAAAGAGCATGCCCAAATCATTCGACCTGATGCAAGAAGGGGTACTACCCCCACTTCAACACGGCCAGCAACCTAAATGATGTGGGTCCTTATCCTGAGCCCGAATTTTACGGGGCAGACTCTGCTGATGAGCGCACCCGATTTATGCAGTGGAATGAGCAACGGAAAAGTAAGTTATTTTTGAAAAAGGACGAACTGCTGGCTTATTGCATGGTTTATGTAAATGTATTGAGGCAGGCATGCTGGGCGTTTCGAAATTTGTTTTTGAAATTGGTTAAGATGGACCCCTTTAGGGAAGCTGTTACAATATCTTCCATTTGCAATAAGGTATTCAGTACCATGTTCCGGAAACTTGTTGCTGTAGGTATTATCCCGAGAGCCGGTTATCGTATTGGGGATCGTCAGTCTATTGGTCTTCAATTGCTGGCGTATATGGGACGGACTCGTAAAATTATTCATGCCGGTAATGGGAGGGAAATGCATTTGCCCGGGGTACCTAATGTAAAAGTTGATGGGTATTGTCAAGAGACAGATGAAGTTTTTGAGTATTTAGGTTGTTTTTGGCATGGGTGTCTGCATGCCCAATAGACATAAACCCGTTGGTAACAGGAAACACTGGAGAACAGGTATGAGGAAACAATGGCGAGGTTGCAAAAAATCAAAGACGCTGGGGTTACACTGTTGTTTCGATCTGGGGTTGTGAGTTTAGAGAACTATTGCGTAGCACTCCTGCCCTTGAAAATGAACTTTGCTCGCACCCCTATGTAAAGGACGCTCCAATTAATATTCGGGATGTCTTGTACGGGGGTAGAACCGAGGCTAGTAAAACATTACAGAGTAGAGGATGGGGAACATCCGATATGTTGATGTAATCAGTCTGTACCCCTACATTTGTAAATATGGTAAGTTTCCTGTGGGTCACACGAAAGTGTACGTGGGTGCAGACTGTCCCCCTTACTGTTTGGATAGGAAGGGTGTTATTAAATGTAAGGTTTTACCTCCTAGGGAACTATCACCCAGTTCTTCCACACAAAAGCAACTCCAAACTGATGTTCCCCTTGTGTTCAGCTTGTGCCGACACTATGAACCAGGACGACTACACACTGATGAGCGCTGTATAGTCGGGACATGGGGAGTGGATGAGGTCCCCAAGGCTGTAGAGGTGGGTTATCGTCTGGAGGACGTGTATGAATTTTGGGAGTATGAAGTAACGTGCTTTGACAAAGACACCAATTCAGGAGGTCTTTTTGCAGAGTATGTTAATATGTTTCTAAAACTCAAACTGGAATCATCCGGCTATCCATCCTGGGTTCAAAGTGAGGAAAAGGAAAAATACATTGGGACTACGGGCGCGCAGAGGGAATTGCTCTAGACGCATCAATTTCCAAAAATGCAGAGCAACGTACTTTGTCAAAACTAAAATTGAACTCAATGTGGGGCAAATGGGCACAGAACCAAAACAAGACCCCGACTACAATTGTGAACTCTGAGAGTTTTGCGAGCTTCTAACAATTCCGGGTACTGAAGTTACAAACCTCATATTCCGGAACGAAGAGGTAGCATGGGTCTCCTGGAAGTATTCCGAAGACTTACCACGGGGAAAAATGTTAACGTAGCAGTTGCCGCTTACGTAACTATTCAAGCTCGGCTCAAATTATATGGGTATTTGAGCAAATTGGGGAAGTATGTTTTATACTATGATAGTGTTATCTACGTTCAAAAGGTAGATGAACCCCCAAAAGTAACAATAGGGGACTCTGGGTGACATCACAGATGAGTTGGAGGAGTTTGGCTCTGGCTCCTTCATAGATGAGTTTCGTGCGGCCCTGAAAACTATGCGTTTTCGGTAATTTGCCCCTCTACCGGTAAACGCACAACTAAGTGTAAAGTAAAGGGTATAACTTTGAACTATGAAAATTCAAAAGTTGTAAACTTTTCTTCTTTGAAAAACGATTCTGGAAGACGCGCCACCTCTACATGTACACAATGCCAAAAAGATAAAAAGGAAACATGGTGGCATAGTAGTGTCAGAGTTAGAAACTAAAGAGTACAAGGTTGTTTTTAAGAAGCGCCTGCTTATGGACAATTTTGACTCTACCATATGGATTCTATTTATTTCTGTATAAATAGAGGTGTGCTTACACATAAAATTCACTTTATAGTATGACGTTGAAGCTGCAACATCCTTTTACACTAATTGTTGGAGGTCCTAGTAGTTGTGGTAAATCAACATTTGTAATTAGACTGTTAGAGTGCAGGGAGCAGCTTTGTGACGTTTTTTGAAAATATTGTGTGGTGTCACAGTGAAAATAACGCCCCGCATCATCTAAAAAACGTAACAATTGTTAAAGGCGTATCAGACTTTGAAAACCCTGAAAATGTACCTACGCTCATAGTGCTGGATGATTTAATGGACTCTGCTTATTCTACAAAAGTTAGTCAATTGTTTACCAAAGGATCGCATCACCGTAACATCAGTATAGTTTTAATTACTCAAAACCTTTTCCGCCAAGGTCCATCGTCACCTGATATTTCATTAAACAGCAAATATATAGTTGTGGTCAAGAACCCCAGAATTAAGACTCAAATTGTGCACTTGGCCCGGCAGGTTTACCCTGAAAACATTTCTAGTTTTCATACGACATATTTATACGTCTGTAAAATCCACGCTCCTATCTGTTTCTAGACTACGCAATCAATTAACAGTTTATTAAGATTTAGAACAAAGATATTTCCTGGGGAAAACACAGAAGTTTTTGCGGCTGTTGAAGGTAATGAACCGATTGAAGTCACAGTTACACTTTCTGAACGTACTTAAAGACGCTAAACCCCAGGCCAGACGCGCGTTACTTACATCTGCAGATGATGATTTAATTAAAGCCATTGTTGAGTGTGCTATAAACACATTAAATGGAAATCATAAATTAACTAAAGAGGACAAGGGTAAATTAAGTAAATATAAAAATCGTTTACGTGCGTTGGTAAACCTAAAGATTAGTTTTAAAATTAAACGGAAACTTTTAGTTCAGAAAGGTGGGTTTATAGTTCCTTTACTTACCAGTATTTTGTCAGGTGTTATAGGATCACTAATTAGCGGTAATAATTAACAAAATGGCGTTACAACGTATGATTTTAGTATACCCATGAATTGTGGGAAAAGCGCCGTAAAACACCGTCACCACCGCCTGTTAAAACAATATTAAAAATTAAAGATCATAGCTATAATAAATGGACTCGTGTTCGTTTGCATCAAGACCCATACTTGAAAACTGAAAAACTTAAACGGGAGCCTATACCCATTCCAATAATAGAAACTACACGTGAAAGCGGGTCTTTTAAGTTAGTCTGATTTAGAAAAATTCTCAGCCAGTGCATTCAAAGTACATTGATAACGTGTTGAGACGTAAATTGTCACACGATCCTACGTTTGGTGTGTACCAAAATGAAACTGATAGTTCTTTTAAAATCGGTAGTTCCAGTTTTAAATATAACGATAAACACGTGTTTGTAGATGGCAGAAAATACAAGGCAACAGGGTCTCTTACTGACAAAGTCTAAACTCGATAAAAACGCGATTACTTTTCAAGACAAGCAAATACTCCTACAGTCCAATGCGCATAGAGTTATAGTCCCACAGGTAAGATCAAAGCGAACAAAGGAATCAAGTATACGCGCCTTATGTCGCAACTCTTTACTGACAAAAAGGAAGTTCCTTGCGAATCTGTGTAATGTCTCTAGGTAAAATTTATTACGATCCTAAACATACAGCGGGGTTTAGTTCAGCAGCAAAGTTAGTAAGGGCTGCTAAAAGTAACAAGAGAAATATCGAAGAGTGGCTGTCGGGTCAAGACACGTACACTCTGCATAAGTCAGTGCGCAAAAGATTTTCTCGAAACCCATATGCTGTTACCTATATTGACGATGTTTGGGAAATTGATCTTGCAGACTTAAGTTCCTTGTCGAGATACAATGATAAATACAAATACCTCTTAAATGTAATTGACATATTTTCGCGTTATACCTGGAGCGTACCTCTAAAGGACAAGACCGGGAAGTCAATCGTAGCGGCTTTAACAAATTTATTTGAAAATAGAAAACCCATTACCATACAATCAGATAAAGGCACAGAGTATGTTAATGCAACTGTCCAATTACTTGAAACGTCAGGGAGTCGATTTTCATACTAATAACCCTGATATAAAGGGGGCTGCTATTGAGCTATTTACTCGTACTCTAAAGACAAAAATGTATAAGTATTTCACTAGGAATGACACGTACCGCTACTTGGACGTTGTAAATGACATAACAAGTTACAACTCTGTCCATTTTACAATAACCATGGCCCCGAGCACAGTGTCTTCCTCGAATATTCTGTATGGCAAAATGTAAACACCCTGCGGGCTAAAATTCTTCACGGATGCGTCAAGTTTAAAGTAGGCGATCTTGTAAGAGTAACAGATCAGAAAGCTTTTGTTAAGGGCTACGAAAAGACATTTTCAGCAGAAATATTTAAAGTTGTAAAAGTAATTACATGCGTGCCACAACCTGTTTATGAACTGTCGGATTTGCAAGATCGTAGTATAGAAGGGCAGTTTTACAGCTTTGAACTTGGTAAAGTTACTTATCACCTGAAACTGCGTTTCAAATAGATAAAATAGTGCGCACACGTAATAAAAACGGTATTAAACATCTTGTCAAGTGGAAAGGTTACGACGAAACTTTTAACAGTTGGGTAAACGCGTGCGATATTTAAAAAATATAATGCATAATTTTTACGTAACATTACCATCAGAAGTTCCGGTTATTACTACCCGGCAAATAGAATAGCTAATTTTACAACTAAATTAGCCTCACCGCTCGAGTTGCAACATAACAAATGGGAAGTCGGTTGAGTAAAAATATCGTATCCTAATGGCTACAAAAAACGTTTCCGACAGACTACAATCCGTTTAGATTCGCACGTGGTCATTTTTCCTGTTAAAGATTGTGAATGTATGCTTGATCTCACATATATTCCTGATTTTTTGGAACCGTCTAAAAAGGAAAAGTTTATGCGTATATTTAGTGAGTATGTAAATATACACAAGAACCATGTACGCAATTGTTACTTTGTGCTACGGGGAAAATTCTGTTAAAATCGATAATCATATAGTATCCCACTTTCTTGCCCGTATATATAATGGGCTTGAAGATATAGCTCAAACAATTATGAACCCCGCTAATTGTCATACTTCTAGAATAACTGTCGATAAAAGGTAACCCTAATTTTACGACACCAGAGCCTGTTTATGTGTATACAGGTATTATAAAACCAAATTTGGTTGGTGATTCGTACGTTAAACTTTTAACGACTCCACATTTTCCTTCTGGTACAGGATATCATAGATTTGACTTCCCTTTGTATAGGCCTGTAAAACAATCGTTTATAGTCCATTACCATTCGTTTAGTTACAAAAAATGCAGATGTGCTATTTGTAGTTAACGATATTCCTTGCGTTGTAACATCACACTTTAAAAACAAGTCCTCGGCGCAGTAAAACTTAGTATACAAATTACAATGGATCGGTATACACAATACTATGTTAATCAAAGCGGTGGTGGCGGTGAGGTAGGTCCTGTTTACAGGGCTAGTTTTAGGATTCAAAGGGGTAACGGCATAGGATCCTTCTTCAGGGGACACTTTCGTTTTGTTAAACCGTTGTATTCAGGGGCAAAGGCGGTCGGAAAAGAGGCTTTAAAAACAGGTTCTAATATAATAACCGACATGCTTAATAAAGGGCCGAAACAGCCCATAGGCGATGTTTAAAAATCGATTTATTGAGGTAAAAGAACCTCGAACAAAAAATTTAAAAAATGACGGGGTGGCCTTAGTTTAAAAAGAAAGCGCGTCTAAAAAAGCTCAGTCTCAAAATAAGCGTAGAAAGGTAAAGGATATTTCCCAGACAAGCAGTAATGGAGTTTTTAAAATCAGGTTTTCATTTTTCTAAAACGCAGCGCACAAACATGCATCATAAAGTCACACCGTTACATATAAATCTTAAGCGCCGGCAGACAGTCCCACTCAGTTGGAATTCAACTGCTCTGGCCATAGTGATTATTATATTGATTTAAATTATGTACGTGTACTGTTACGCATTAAACTAGTTAAAACTGATGGATGAGATATAAGTAGTGCAGAGTCAAACAGCAGGTTGTGTTAATAATCTTTTGCATTCCATGTTCAGCTGTCTAAGTGTCTCGCTAAACGGCAAACTCTTCACGAGACAAACTATCATTACAAGGCTTACATTGAAAAACTTTTAAATTATGGTTCTGACGCTTCTAGTACACATTTAGTGTCTAGCCTCTGGTATCTTGAATCTTCCCAAGAACTCTAAGACAATAATGGTTATGGTACCCGTTTAAAATACATTGGCAATAGTCAGACTGTCGAATTGTATGGACGGCTGCATGCCGACTTGTTCAATTCTGATAAAATGTTAATGGCGTTGATGTGAATATTAAAGTGACTCGTACACCAGAAGCTTTTTATTTATTGGCACCTAAGGATGATACAAAAGTACGTATCAAAATTTTAGACGCTACTCTTTATCACTCAAGTCGAATTAAAACCCCCTCTACTCTTAGCTCACGCTAATGTTTTAGAT
>Ga0268261_10002143_pt1 | contig 14055 bp, 9 predicted proteins | sample TergutNc150P1_FD_190353 | JGI IMG/M metagenome (GOLD analysis project Ga0268261, IMG submission 190353) | Nasutitermes corniger P1 segment gut microbial community from laboratory colony in Florida, USA - Nc150 P1 (SPAdes) (version 2) | ecosystem: Host-associated > Arthropoda: Insects > Digestive... | reverse complement strand
AGCCAGTGCATAGGGCTGACAACCTTGCCACCTTCATGTGCTGAATGTCTTGAAATCTGGGAACCTCAACCTCCTGGAACCCTCAGGGCCTGTCCAGGCCTGTAATGGGATTGCTTTTTATTTTCAGTCCTAGCAGAAGGTCCTGTTACAGCTGCATTAGTAAACATCACTGAAGCAGTCACACATTTCCTGACTTAGTCTATACACAGGTACATTGTACACATATCTCTTAGTCACAAAGCCTGTAGACTTTTATCTCCAGCTGTCTGTATTTCTTTGGCATGTTTGATGAAAACTGTACCTTCAAAGAGCACAGTAATTTCTACAGGTGATAAAATGTGCTGTAGTATTTAACATATGCATCACTGAAATTGTCAAATATGGACCTCATTTTACATAACTGGTCTTCTCAGGCTCATTTTTGTTGTCACTAAAATGTAAAAATTCAGTACATGAGTGAATCTGTCTCATTTTATTGTTTCCATAAAAGACTAATAAAACTGTAGTGTCAACCAGTAATCTTTCAGTGCCTCTGTGTGATTGTGCTCCATCTGCGGAATGAATGATAAGAACAAGTGCATTTCTCATATGTCAGGAGGTGAAGGTCCTTGCCCAATGCGTCCAAGTAAAAGATAAAGCTAAATTGTCCCTCTCCACACCACAAAGTCATACAGGAGAAGATACACCTCCAGGCATTTTTAACCTCAGCATTAGATGGTAAGGGTACAGGTAAAGTTAAAGTTCACCCAATAACCTGCCATGAAGGCAGAGGTATAGCTCTATTCTTTCTTTAATCATGGTAATAGATGGGGTGAGTGGTCAATGCCACGCCCCAGCTGTTTTACCTCTGGGAATGACCCGGTACCCATTGGATAGGATGCTGGGTGGGTCCCAGGGTCAGCCTGGACAGGTGGGGATAATCTCGCTCCCACTGGGATTTAATCCCCAGACTGTGCAGCCTGTAGCAAGTCACTACACCAGCTACACCATCCTGGTCCCCTCTTGCACTATATGGGGGTAGTCACGCTTCACCCACAGGAAAGAACCCCAGTACCCACTGAACAAAGGGCTTGGGCCATAGAGCTGGTATCAACATTCTGCAGAAGAGGAAAATCTCTTGCCCTTGCAGGAAGCCCAGCACACAGCCCAGTCACTATGCAAACTACATTATCCTGGCTCCTAAGTATTGTTGATAATATCTGTTTCATTCTTGCATGAACAGTTCCACACTTTTAAGCAAGAAGTGCATGAACATGGCTAATGGGATGGAGTCTTTGGCAACATGGAGTGCCTCATGTTGACAGAATCCAAGGAGAACCCAATAAAGCTGTGGATTACAGGTACAGAAGGTCGACAGCCAGTACTGTCAGTCCACTGTTTGTTGTCTGTGTCAGTAGTATCATCTGCCAAGTCACTGAGTGTCAGTGTCATTCCAAGAAATGTCTTCATCTTCTGATGAATGTGCATCAGTCAGACTCTAGTATCAGTTCTATTACATGTCAGTCAGCTTACTTTTTCACTCTATAGCCATACTAATGCACTTGGAAGTAACACCACTGTTCATGGAGCCAAACCAACAGAGTATGAATGTTGTTTTGTGGCTAAAGCTTGTCGTGCCTACACATTACACAGCTCTGACAGGAAATGAAGTAAATCACAGAGTAAGATGTACATAAACATGAAAATATACAACACAAGAACCATAACCAAATCCATACAGCAGAAGGTAACCCAGCTTTGATACCATATTGCACTAACCAATTCACTGAAATATTCAGTTCCTCCCTTCCCACAGTGGACTCAAACAAGGAATATGAATGCATTCCTCTCACTATTCAGGTAAGCCAAACATTCAACGAGCATAGCAACTTATGTCCGAACAGAGGACAACAAGCACATGTACAGTCACCTCCAAATTTAGCAGCACAGTATACCCATACACAGAATAAAAATTAAAAAAATTAAAGTTAACAAAACAAAACTGCAGCATCTGCAACAAAGCTAACTGTGCAACTTTGTTATTCCTGAGTTGTTAACCAGCCAGGGTTTAATATATGTGGACCAAAAGAATTCGAGAATTTTAATCAAATAAGAACCTACATACTAGACTGTAAATAATCTAAAAAAAAAAAAATATATATATATATATATATACACACACACACACACACACATACATACATAAATACATGGCAGAAATAAGACACTAAGCATGTATTTTAATATAATGCTGCTCATTACTAACATCTCTTAACATGTTGTGTAAACACAGAACTCAGAGAAAAACATATGTAATTTCCAACACCGACTCCTTTGTTAGCTCCCCTGCTGATGACAGTAGAGAGCACACAACATCCTGAAGCATCAATAAAGCTAATATTACTACTAATTCCTGTGAGTACCTTGTTGGTTCATTCTGAGTAAGTATGAATATTGTGGTATACACTAAAAAATTATTTTAAAATAACTAACTCCATGCAGCAGAGTCCTTCTTGAAAAGGTAATAGTTTATCAGTTGGTGAAGAAATGTCCCACATCTTACAGAACCCGAAGGTTAATCTCCATTCAAAACAACCTACCATTTGTCCCTGTTACCAGCTAGACCAATCAAAATTTGTACATTAAATCAGAAACTGAAAACAGTTCTCACTGTAATTTTTTAACCAATGAAATCTTCAAGTGGGAAGCTAAGAGTGAGTCACTTGCACAACAATCTAATGGCTTAACTTCTCCCTACATTAAAGGATATTTAAAACAAAGAAACCCATTAACACATGGTGAAAATCTTTAAAGGATGGTTTTTAAAGTAGAAAGTTCACTGGGCAAGGGCCTGGAAGTTATTATTGTCCACCATATTAAAGAAAATGTAACTTTCCTGTTTCCTGCTGTGGACATAATGCAGAACACCCATGGCCATAAATGTACTTCACATTTAATATTATATGTCCTCCGTGCAACTGGCAATACACAGATGAGATTTACTCCACCTGAATGTACTGGTACATATTAATACAAAACGACAAACATAAAAGCTATTCCAACAAGTTTCAGCTGATACACGTAGCCATCAACAGGGAGTACGCACAAGTCATATTTAGTTAAAAAATGTATAACACTGTCCAAGGCAAAGGTAAAATGAGCATTCCAGAGTAAATTACAATATCTTCATATGCAGTATGTAATCACGTATAACATACATAGCATAAAATACACATGGAATAAAATCAATAAAAACTAATTGCATCTCCACATCTTCTTTCCAAGTTAGCATTAAGTCTGAAAAGTTTTGGAGTGAGATTAGATATTAAAGACAGTCTAAAAATTTTTGGACTATAAAGCCAGTGAATATAAAAGTAATACAAGACTTACTGTAATCTACAGTGTAGTTGTCATACATCAAACACTCTATACCAGCCTATGATGTAAACACAGTATCCTACAATCATCATGCTGTCTGTGTTAAGCGCATGCAACTACACTATATAAACAGTCAGGCTTATATTACTTTTACACTCACTGGCTTTATCATAATCTATTTTTGATATCCATTCTTTCTCCAAAATTTTTCAGACTTTACACTAATTTGGAAAGAGATTTATTTATTTTATTCAAACCAACTCATGCACTCTTTTTAAAACACATTCACATTCACATTTAAAATACTAAATTGTTAAAAATGTTTGTAAAACACATCATTAAAACCCTACATGTTTCGGTGACAATTGTTTGACCATCTTCAGGGGGCCGCCTTCCGTGCTTAGTGCTGTTACTACTTCTCTGCTTGTTTGCGTGCCTGATGTACTTGTCTGTGGGATGTTTGGTTGTATTGAATAAAATAAATATAACAACATGCACGGTGCAAAAGTAAAGATTGGAAAGAGATGCTTAGGTGCAAATAATTTGTATTTATTGCATTCCTTACAATGTACGTACGAGTATATAATACATGACTGCCTACTGCATACGAAGATACTGTAATTTATCCTGGAATGTATATTTTAACCCTTGGAGAAGGTCAATGGGCTCTGACAGCGTAGTTAGCACAGCGACTCGATTAGGCTGAATGGTCCAGCGATCGAACCCCGGTGCGGGCGAGATTTTCCGCTCCCATCCAGAATGGACCTGGGGCCCACCCAGCCTCCTATAAAACTGGTACCAGGTCATTCCCGGTGTTAAGCAGCTGGGGCGTGGCATTAAGCACTGAGGTTAAGGAAAGAATAGAGCTACACATCTACTCCCCCTATGGGACTTCATGGCCTCTTCTAGGGCAAATTTTACCAGCACCTTGGACAATGGTATATAGTCCTAACTAAATATGACCTTTGTGTGTACTCCCTGATGATGGATATGTGTATCAGCTGAAACATGTTGGAATAACTTTTATATTTTTATATCCATATATACTAGTGCAATAAGTTGGAATAAATCTTATCTGTGCACTTAATATTCTTGACAACCTGTAGAGTACACATAGCCATTCAAGTACAATGCAAGTAGTGCAACAGAGCTTCTGAATGTGACTAAATACCTTATTTGAAACTTTCTCTTTTCAATATGAGTAAACCTTAATTAATATCTTAATACGAATCTTATTTTGTCACTTGAAGTTTAAGCTACCACATATAGTACGACGCTGCAATACAAAGCAGACATATCCTGGGTGATTAATCAGCACTTCTACTTCTTCAGATATAAATTACAAAGATCCATCAGAAATCAAGATACTAAAAATTTAATGCAGCCACTATGTTACATCCTATTGTGCTAAATAATTAATCACAATAAAAGTTGCACAGCAATGAATGGCACTCACTGTTTGATCTCACATTTTTGCAATGCTGTTCTGTTGGTATTCTAGATGACAATTATAAAATACTTAGATGGGGAAGCACTGAGTTGGTGGATGTTCTGACACTATGTCAAAAACAAATATTGGTTTTAAAATTTAGGCATAGGCAGGTACAAAAGGAGACACAGACATAAACACACACACATGTGCAGCTAAGGAACAGAGTTTGAAAAAGAGGAATTCAAAAACGTGCATATAGGGTGTGCCCACGCAAACCTATCTCTCAAGAACAACAACAAAAATTTGGTACTTTGTGTCTCACTTGCTAAGCTTGTATTTTTAAGGAGAGTTTATGCTTTAGTTTAAAAACAGTTCAGTTAAGTTTTAGCTTCTTTAGTGTGTCTGATGGACACAAATAATGATCTCTGTAACTATTCAATAAATGTTCCTCTTTTAAAAACAATAAAAAATAAAATTCCCTGAGTGCACACTGTAATGAATTGTGCTGCGCATGTTACGACAGTTGCTATATGGAAACTTATCCTCTTCCTTACTTTAATCTATTTTAGTTTTCTAGTTCTGACATAGCAATTTTCACAGTCTGTATTCTTGCATATCTCCTCTTGTCAAAACATGGAAAAGAACAGATGCAAAATTGTACAAGTAAAAACTGGAAGCTTTAAATGTCATTTAACCCTTTAAACGCTGAATTAAATCCCATCTGCCATTTGCTGGCATTACTAGGAGCTCACCATTTTCTCCACGTTAGCAGGATAAGGGTTAAAACCATAAACAATGATAAGATTCAAAACTAATGCCTATACAAGGGCATATCCAAAAGTTCCCAGAGTCATTAACAAAATATACACTTTACCTTTGTTACTGGACATCACTGTCTGAATTTAAGCAATGGATCCAGCATTTTACCACTGCCAGAGGTACACAAGGAACACAGGTAAGACAGTCATCAATTGTTCCTAAATTTTAGGGACATCAGGAAATGACGTGCTTCTAGCTGCAATTTCATTCTCAGAAACATGAAGAAATGACAAGGGGCCAAATATGAGTGAAGAGGGTTTGGGGACCACAACCATATTTTGGCAGCCAAATCTGCTTCTGCTTTTGTTCACTTGTAAGTAATAAAGGCACAACCTTAACAAAGATCTGCCACCCGTTCCACAGTCCTCCCTTACTATTTGCAGGTGTGACCCACATGAAAGGCTGAACCCACCAGCCATCTCCAAAATGCTACTTTGTCAGTCTTTGGTGATGACTTTGCAAACTTTCTCCATGTTCTTGTTAGTGTGGGCTGTGGCAGGTTGACTGCAATTCTCGCAATATTTTCCGTCTGAATCACAAAAAAACTGTGTTATCCTAACGGCATTATCACGGACAACTGTTTTGAGTACTCCATGTGTTTTCAATGTAGTTTTCCTGAGTATAAAGCAAAACAAGAAACAAATGTAGCTGTTCCTTCAAATCAGCCATTAAGAAACTGCACATCATACCCGACACGTACTCAATTCCCAACGGTGTCATTGGAATTTTTCAAAGACATAATCCTTCCGGCCACACTATGGCTCTGGGGTCGACTCAGCTGGTGTGTAGGGCTGGCAACCTTACCACCTTCATGTGCCGACTGTCATGAAATCTGGGACCCTCAACTTCCTGGAACCCTCAGGGCCTCTCCAGGCTTGTAATGGGATTGCTTTACCTTTACCTTTACCTTTACCCGACACGTACAAGATACAACCACATAGAGGGTTACGGTTGCAAAGCTCACTCAACTAATTCAGAAGATGGCAATACTACAGTAATCATTGGCAGAAAGCTGTACTAAAGCTGTTGTCAGTCCTAGCAGTGAGTTTGGGTACTTTTGGATATGACTACCTACATAGTGGTGAATGGCAGTACAGCTTACAGCATTATTTGCAATAAAATTAACCCTTTGGTGCCGAATGTCATGCAGAGTGATGCTCAAAATTCCTAATGTCAGTTTACGCTGATGGAATTTAATGGACTTCCTTATGCAGGTCTCATTTAAATTCCAGTCTTCTACAGTTCCCCCTCGGCATTTCATTTTGGCACCAAAGGGTTGTACAGCACATACAGTTATAACATAACTAATCCTTTGTGCTTCAGTGGAAGTTAGGAGCCTACATAGGCACTCAGGCAGAGTGACAACCCTGGAAAGTGCAGAATTAAAAATTAAGTATGGAATAAACATGAAGTCTAAAAACAATATATTCAGACTCGATTCACACACCAGATATACTGTAATGCATAGGGACATAACTTTGATGACAGTGTCTGGATATGTTACAAATCAGAGTGTATTTACAGTTCCACTTCTTCAGTTGCGTGTAATCAGAATTTTTTTTTATGTGCAAATGTATTCTGTTGGAAAAACACATGTCCACTAAATATGACAGGAAATGACGGAGTGACTGAAACTTATCGACTGATGCAAGAAGCACTTGGAAGTTCAGTAATAAAATGAGTATCTGTCTCAGACAGATCTCGACATTTTTATAAATTATTCTCTGCTGATAGTAATGAACACCCCGAACGCCCTTGAACTAGTAGAAATGATGAGTCTGTATGCCAAGTGCATGATTTCATGTAAAATGACAGTAACCTGTAAGATTTAAGGTTACTAGAGTGGAGTAGAGAATTCATGTCTCCTGGGGTATTACAGCATGGTGACAGGTAAACAGTTACAAGAGCATGAAGTAAATTCATCTGGCTCAGGATAACACTAGATCCCAAAACAGTTTCATCCAAATGACAACTTCCCATCTGATTACTATGCAATTCTTTTTTTTTTTTTTTTTTTGAAAACATAAATAGGCCTCTGCAGAGGTGACCTATTATGTAGTAATAAGATGCAGATTTGTCACTTAGATTAAAATGACTGTGGATCTGTCCTTATGCTTATCTATTCTGTAGATAAACAGGCCTTTACAAAGATCACATTTATGCAGTAATAAAGTGCAAAGTTGCCAGCTGAATTAAACTGATTCAGAACTTGTCCTTATGCTGTGCCAGACTCCACTCCACGCCCTAGTAGTAATTACTTACCAGTCAACATGGTGTAGCATCTCAGATGTACAGCTTGACAGAAACCTATTCTTGAAATGAAGATCACATGAGTTTCTTGTGACTCATGTCAGACAATTTTAATCAAAGAGGCCCATCTTAAACCAGATCAGATAAGTGATGCACCAACTGTTACTTGTGGGTAAGCAGTACTATTAGGTTTTCAGCTACCTGCCTCTACAACCCTACAACTTAGCAAAATATGGGATGAGAAATGAAGGGTACTTATTTTTATTCTGATTCATCGCATTGTCTTATACTATATGGAATGAAAATGAAGTACTGCAGTCAAACAACAAATCCAACAACTCTTTGTTGTTTGACTGCAATAATTTGTTTGTATTCAAAGGGTACTTAATTCTGGGGGGGGAATGTTGCAGACAGTTATTAATTAACTAAACGGTCTGATTCATACCTCTCACTTTTGTTGATTCACTACTTAATGACAGCAGTAAAATGATTCATACTTGCTACATTTATGTCATTCTGATAATGGAGACATGTTCTTTGAGTCAGAAATTCATCTTAAGTAACATGGAATCTACACTCAGAATAAATAAAAGGTAGAATTATGAAATGAACAGCATTTTGCCAAAAATGGATATTATGTAGCATGTCTTAAAAATGCAGCTAATGTCCTCATTGCCTAAATATATAAAATAAATTTCTGGGAGTGGTTTCACTGTCAAATGTGAAAGCAACAGGTAAGGAAATTTACAGCAACATTAATGGTTCACAGGTAAACCTACAATCTGAAGAGCTAAAAAAGGAGGAAAAATGAAATAGAAAATGTGACAATACTCTCAGAAAACTCAAATATACAAAAACCAAAGCGGAGAGAAAATATAACTGAGGAGCAAAGAAAACGCCTTCCGGTTTACTGTTAATGAAGTATACCAGCAGAAGCAGTGAGTCAGTGTGTGATCAAATACTGCAAAGAGCCATTAGCCAGTGAAATATAAACATCCTCTCAGTCACCATTACATGGCAATCATTACATCCAGTAGTCACTGCTGCACCCAACTGGTTTCTGGCTAGCCAGTAAAATACAAACAGCAACTCCAATCACTGCTACTGCAGCAATCAACATAAAATGGCAATTACTTTCATGTAACAATGATCAAAACACTTATCAATACTTCACTCACCTCTAGCCCAAACTGTGTAAAAATATTATCTATATGGTTGTGACATCAAACTTAGGCAGCAAAATTCTTCCTAGCCATGACAAGAAAAAGTGTATCAAGCACACAGCAAAACTACAGTGGTACCAACCATTCCATACAATTACACAGCTAATGTGTACCATAAATATGCTTTAAGAAGTCAGATTATTAACCAAAACCTGTATCTGTGAGTGTTAAAATGTCTCCATGATACAGTGTGCTGTAAATGGGCTTAACAGTGAGAATGCAGTAAATGGTAAATTCATCATGACACAACACCTGTCCACTCAGAAACTTGTGCAGGAATCCTCTGCTAAACACAGTATCTCATAAGACAACTTCCCTACTCACTAGACTACTTCTTCCTAACTTAACAAAATTCTTAAAAAGTAAAAAGATTTGATGATATGAAAACTGAACATGCTATAACGCTACAGCAGGTGGAAATCCCAAAACAAATCTCAGAAGTAATGCCAGCACATTGAGCTTGCTGGAACAGTAAAATGTGTATGTACAGAAAGAATCTCTGAGGTTTGCCGTCTTGGATATTGATGCCATGTACATGGTACAAAATTACCATAGTCTAGGAGGCCCCAACTGCACCCATCTTGAAAATAGATAAAAAGTCAGGAGGTTCCACCACTACTATGTTTCTAACAGACAACATGGAATCAATATTATTGTCATAGTAACCGTCATCAGAACCTCTTATCTTACACAGAGTAATTTACTTCGAAACAAATTAAATTCCCATCCTTGTCAAGTGCTGTATATCAACTTTAATAAATTCAATTTCAGTACCATACTTCCTCTTCATTGCATTTCAATTTCAACATGACTACAAACATTAGCAAACTACAAGGTACATAGTCACATCCATGTACTAATGCATGCTGGACAACCAACAACCAATTACAGTAGCATCAAATACATACACCTTACTCATACTAAATGTGAGTTGTCAGTTACCTCCAACATCTTTATTATTGCAGAGTTGTAATCAACAGTCTTTCGCATAACAGATTTGCGAAGCCTCTTCCCATCAAACTCGCTGTCTGGTCCGCCAGGACCTGGACGAGGGTAAGGGCGAAATGGTTGGAAGAAGTGACCTCTGTGTGCACCCCTTTCTCCATGGAACCGATGTTGGGGAAAATTATGGGGTACCATCACTGGAGGTGGAACCGACATATTTGGTATTGGAGGGGGAGGCTGACTAAACTGCACTGTCTGCATCATATTTGGCAAATCGTTGCAAATAAATTATAAATACTTCTGAAATTAGTAATTATTTTGTGAAATTCACCAAGTCGCGGCCAAGCCCAAACCTTGCAAAACTCTGTATTTTCGGATAATCTCAAACGTCAATACCAGACGCCATACTTCGTAACACATATGCATTATTCCAAACAACGGAATTCCAAGATTTGAAATTTGTCCACCCGTAACACGTTTCGTAACTAACTGCAAGCATGTTCAACAGATGCTTGCCTCCGTTACAAATAAAAATATACCTAATAATCAATACGAAACATTTCGATACCGATAATTTGTACGCATGCAACACACCACTTCAAATATACTTGGAAATAAACAGTAAGGGAAAGTTGTTTATTATGTATGTAATTTTGCCCGCAATGGCAACTCCTCACCACAATCCTCCATTATGATCCATAAACACCCTTCTGCGCAAGCGCATACCAAGCGCAATATGGCCGTTGTGGGCACGGATTACAGGCACACGGCGGGACCATGGTTCATGGAATGATGGAACGACCACTGATTATGAACGTCATCCAGCGCATTCCGATTACACTGGATCGGACGTCACACCAGGCCGTAGGAAATGCAGCCATTCGAAGTCAAGTGAAGTAGCGAATGCAATTCTACCACTGCATTTCTCTCGGGCTGTTTATAACCATCGTTTTGCTGTGTGAATAAAGCCTTGCATGACGATATCAATATGTGTCACAAAAAAAGGTTCATTCTAATTCTTTACAAATACAATAGGAAATTATAGTAACGACTAAAATAAACATCGTCCACATAACTGGGTATACTTAATTAAACTGCACTCCTCATTGTCATACACGAAATCAACAAAGGGATGATGATTTTTAAAAAGCATTAAATTATACGCTGCTGATACAACTAAGTACAGGGTCATATCTTCAGATCAGAATGCAGGACGAAGTCACAATGTAAATATTGATAATAGTTCCTTTGAAAGGGTGGAAGGGTTTAAGTATTTGGGAACAACTGTAACAAATCAAAATTCTATTCAGGCAGAAATAAAGAGCTGATTGAAATCAGGGAATGTTTGCTATCATTCGATGCCGAATCTTTTGTCTTCCAGTTTGCTACCCAAAAATTTAAAGATTAAGAAGATATCATCATCATCATCATCAATTCCTGTTATCCCTTAGGGGACATAAGGCGTCAACAAAACACCGCCATCTGGTCCTATTTCCGGCCATCCTCTTAACTTCACTCCAGCTCTTCCCTTTTTCTAATGCCTCATTATGGACAGTTCTTCGCCACGTATGTCTAGGTCTCCCTCTTCTCCTTTTCCCTTGCGGGTTCCAATCCAAGGCCTATGTTTAAATGGTTTCATGTACTTTCCTCAGTGTATGTCCTATCCAATTCCATTTCCGTCTCCTGATCTGCGTGGACATCTCGATTTCCCCTGTCCTCCAAAGTTCTTCATTTGAAATCACTTCCGGCTAGTGGATGTTCAGGATTCGTCGTAAGCAGCAATTAACGAAGGTCCGCAGCTTTGAGGCGGTAGTTTTTATTTCTTTCCATGTCTCAGATCTACATAACATCACCGACTTAACATTACTACAGAAGATGCGGAGTTTGGTCCTAGTAGATATTCTGCTGTTCTTCCACACTGGATAGAGTTGTACAAAAGCACCATTTGCTTTTCGAATTCGTTGCGAGACGTCCTGCGCAGCTCCTCCATCTTTGGCAAACACGCTGCCCAGGTATGTAAAAATATCCACATCTTTAATACTTTTGCCCCTAAGAGTAAATGGATCTGTTTTGCGTGTGTTTACCCTTAGAGCCTTCGTCTTCTTTAAACTGATTATGAGTCCTGTCTTTTCTGCCTTATTTGTCAAGTCTTCGAGATTCGTTTGCATATCGCCATGTGTTTCAGACAGCAGACAAAAATCATTGTCAAGTAGAGTTTTTTGCGTAACTCGTCCGGAGGAGTCCTACCGAGTTTGGTGTGTATAAATGAGTGTCAACGTGAAGCCTCGATAATTAAGACGCCCTGGTCCGCTAGGGGTCTGTTGCGGCATGGGGGAGAAAAAATCTACTCATGGTCGATTTTGCCTCCTCCCATACAATGTTATCCGCTGAGAAACGCCTATGTTTTAAGACACATTTCAGACTAATTGCTGATAGGACAACCATAGATTTCCCACAAGTTCATTCTAGTTGTCAGCTTTGTTATTTCCTAGTAAGTTGGTTGCTACGAGCTTGGAATCAATCAAAGCTCTCTTCTCATTACCACTAAGAATGCGGTCGAACTGCTCGTTTGTGTATTGCTTGCGGATCACCTTGTTGTTTGTAGCACTCATTCGTGGGAATTACTCAGTCCAGTACCGAAAAGCTGGCCCTATCTTATCCATAGCCGTTCTTCATTAGTCCCAGTCTGATGAGCAGAGGCAGCAAAATATTCCCAAATTCTACCAGCAGTAGGTGTTGTACATTGCTTGTTCACCGTTCTGTTGGTTGTTGGGAAGGCCAGCCTTTCTTCTTGTAATGGCAAGTCTTTGCTCGACTGTCCCATTCACAAAAGGAACAGCCTGATGAAGGTAAAAAAACAATAACTTTGAAGGCTACACAGAGCTTCCACTGGCATTTCGTGTAGTTTCTGTAGTTAGGAGAAGCTTCATAATGCCTACGATCAATTCACATTTACTTCATAGCCATCCGGAATGGACGGCAACACTTTGCCATTAGGGAGCAGAACAGCTTGTACACTTGACTTCAATGAGTCTATTAAAAGTTTCCACTCCTCAGGACTACAAACATTCACAGTTGTCACCAGATCATCAACATCTGTACTGGCGACATGTTTACCTTCCATCTACTTTCTTCACAACATGGATACGGAAAATAGCTATTGATCGCCTTTTGCGACTCAGCCAGCTTCAAGGTTTGGCTGCACCAGTATTGTCGCAGATCTGCGGGGCCCAATTCTTGTCCCGGTCCCCCATTCTAGCGGCCACAGTGAAGGTGGCAGATTTCCATGATAATCGGATTTATGGCACTCTTCTGCGATAAAAGACACTTCTCCACCAACACAACAGAAATTATGTGCACTGTTCACGAACTATAGTTGCATTGTTGTTCAGGTTCGGGCAAGAAAAGACTATATTAAGCATTTAGGGTATTGACAAAGACTGTACGATGTAAAAGAAAACTTTTTAAAAGTAAGAAACACAGGTACGTACAATGCAACTCCGTGGAAGGAATTGGAATGCAGCAAGTTTGGATTTGGCAGTACCTGGGATCTGATTGCATAATCCAGTTTGCTCCCCTTCACCCCTCTGATAAACAGCAAGTAGGATGATAAATACTGAGCTGCTGAATGCGTCATCCATTTCACAGTAAGTTTTGCCAGGTCGTTTGGTAAAGCTGCTCAACGCCAAAAGCAGTGCAAAGTTTACAAACTGGGACCCACCCCAGATTTTTTAAATCGGAGACAAAGTTTTTGCCAATTTCGCGCTCAGGACCCACAAATTAGAAAAGTCTATTTTCTTTTAAATTCAAAATATTTTAACTGTTGAACAATATTACAAAAATTAAAAAAATGTATGTCTTACCTGAAAAAGATTTGTATGTTTTTCGAAATCCTAGGCCATACATCATTTACACAATCTGACTTGGTTGCACGTGACAAGTGTCATTCCAAAGTACGCGCTTTCGCCCTGTTATTATTATTATTATTATTATTATTATTATTATTATCATCATCATCATCATCATCAT
>Ga0268261_10002142_pt1 | contig 14059 bp, 9 predicted proteins | sample TergutNc150P1_FD_190353 | JGI IMG/M metagenome (GOLD analysis project Ga0268261, IMG submission 190353) | Nasutitermes corniger P1 segment gut microbial community from laboratory colony in Florida, USA - Nc150 P1 (SPAdes) (version 2) | ecosystem: Host-associated > Arthropoda: Insects > Digestive... | reverse complement strand
CATGCCCCCGGTGGGATTCGAACTCACGATTTCAGCAGGTGAGCGGCCTGTGGTTCGAATCCCACCGGGGGCATGGATATTTGTCTGTTGTGAGGGTCGTGTGTTGTCAGGTAGAGGTCTATGCGACGAGCTGATCACTCGGGCAGAGGGGTCCTACCGACTGTGCTGCGTCGTTGTGTATGATCTAGAAACATCAAGAATAGGCGCTCCATATATATGACATTAGAAGCCTAAGGGTTAATGATTTAACCATTTTCCTGTTAACGTGGAGAAAATGGTGAGCTAATAATGCCAGCAAACAGCAGATGGGATTTAATTCAGGGTTTAAAGGGTTAATGTCATCTGAATACAATCACTATTTGTTGTGTGTGTGTGTGTGTGTGTGTGTGTGTGTGTGTGTAACAGTATGAAACATTCAGATCGTCCAATTTCCCCCCGGCCAATCCGGCTGTGATATATTCCTTTTATATATCTCGCCCACGTCAAGGTGTCGTATTTCTTATACTTCTCCAATAAATGTCTAGATATCCTGTTTCTTGTATTTGTCTCGTAAACGGGGATACGTCGTATTTTCTGTACCTATAGTGCAAAAATTTGAGAGATCCCAGTTCGTGTACTCTTCCCGCAAATGACGAGATATTTATATCGTCAGTTGTTTCTAAAGCCTCCATTCGTACCTCACTATGCTACACTACAGAAACCAATCACATAAACGTGGGAAAGTAGGTTTTCATCTGAATTGTCCGTTACTTTTGTCCGATTTCAATCTAAAGAAGAATGTGTCGAAAAATTTTAGTCATACGAATGCCAAATTTTAAGACAATCCTTCTCGTGAGTGTCCCGCTGTTTCACTCTGAAGGACGAGGGCATGGGCGGAAGTGACGAGGCCAGTAGTCGCTATTGGGTTTACGATCCCGTCTATAAGGCCATCGTACTTGATATGTACAGAAAACTGTATTGAGGCAGTTCATAACAGCAAATAAATATTACTAATTAAACGCTGGTAAGAACTCCTGAAATGAGAAAATTATAAGGGACCGCTTTCTCTTAAGGAGGGCGGGGGAATGCAGGGGTGTTGGAAGATATAACGGGACCGCAAAACGATAAGTTGTAAGAACCACTTGCCTAGATGATCTGAACTGACTGCCATATGTGTCAGAATTTAGTAAAGTTCCCTATTCCTTAACCAGATTTCTTTGAGACGATGAAAAGTTTAAAGAGAAGCAATGCCCGATGCTCTAGTCCTGTGAACCTTGAACAAGTAAATGATTTGTTATTTATTTGCTGAAACTGGTTTTCCACCCGGTGGCAGTGGCTGGTAAACTTGTACTAAAATTGGAAATGGACAGCTAAATCAAATGGGGAAATAATATATAAAAGTATACAAAACATAGAATACACAAACAAGAAAACAAATATAAAAAGTAAATTAAAATAAAATTTCAGTCCATTATTCTTGAATTCAAACTTTCGCTCTGTTGTGACTGTTGTATTCTTTCTTTTGGGTGATTCCCTGACGTCCGAATTTTGTGTGGCAACGTTTTGGAACACTTTGTTCCATCTTCATAGACCCCCTCCCTCTCACTCCTACTTCCGATTGGCCCAGACTTCATTTGATCCAAACCTTTACATGTTTAAATATCATAGCAATCTCGCCCCAGCTATTATTCTTGTTCACACAACCGATGCAGATGGGGCAGTTTTTCCTTTCGTTTAAACTTTCACATTGCCAGTAATTATTGTCAGTTTAGATTGGCCTAAAGTGCACCCAGGTGTGCTATGAAACTCTCAAACATGGATAAGAAACCTTGGCATAGAGCCTTAGTGTGACCTAAGGCTCCACAAGGTTAAAAGTACAGCGAAATATTTTGTGATACAGTATTAAACCTCCCTCACACAATCTAGTCAACAGCTACACTGACAAGACATTGTCACCGGTTCTGAATAAATTTCTAATTACATTTACATAACGGTTGTCAGAGCGTCGTCTTTGGCTAGAAAAATCTCACGGTTTAATTTAGGTTACCCATTTTTCCATGGTCCGTATTTGTTCAAAACCTGGGGTATCAAATTTGTAGCTTAAGAAAGTGGCAAATGGACAGAAATTGTACATATTTTGATCTTGGTCGGAAGTATGAAGCAAACAATGTATGCTACAGACTCCTGTTTATGAAAATATTATTTATTAATTCACAGGAGAATTTAAGAAAATTTAAGTAAATGTTTATCTCGTCTTATTTTTAGAAGTTGCAGGCATGCGGTTTCACTTCTGCATTTCCGCTCTTGTTTCTGTGCCCCATAATAATTTCAACGTAAGCAAATGGCTAAGCAACAAACTTGGTACGAAACCATTCCACACGAGCCACTCCATCTTTGTACGTTTTAAATTCGTACGTATGTAATAACAAGCTAACTGTCGAAAGAAGATACGAGGTGCGTCCCGAATTGTCCCCTGAGTGTCGAACCCCAACATACTCTTCGTTGAACAAAAATCTTCAGCTCTACTGCAGTAGTGTGTTTATTTAATATAAAAACTTATGATAGCCGCATTTTAGCTTTCGGGCTTATTTTGAAAATTAACAAAAAATTCAGAGTAGGAAGGTACAATTTGTTATTTTGACAGTGAACATACTACCAATTTTGACAGTAAACATACTACCAATTTCTATGTTGAATGCGGTTTATATTGCAAAATTAAAAAACTGAGTTAATGGAAGTCTCGAATTTTATTCTGACAGAATTAAGATATTGGGTACAGCAAAGATTTCTTCCTTCAATGAGATGTGTTTGTTTCCTTTAATCCAGTTTACATATTATACCGGTTTCACTGCACACATGTGTGTTTAACTGACCACTAAACATAAACAAATACAAAGCAAAATTTCCCAGGTGTCTCATATAATGTAAAAAACTGTATCGCATGAAGTTAATACATCTTTATTCATTAGCAAGTATATCGAGCGATGTATGGATGTGAAGTTTGATTCTCCACATTAACTTTTTCAAGCCTAGCGGTTTCTTTAGGTACCACCAGGTTTAACATTCAAAAATTCTACGTGGTGCTCGCCTTGCTTTGAGGGTTTTGTACGGATCTGAGCACAGACAGTGACTTTTGCTGTAAACATCATAAACCGATTGATTTTCATAACCGTGATGGAAAGTGTTTAGAGTCCGGTACGGACTGATTCCTTATATAAAGCAGATTAGGTTTAGTCTTTAAAAGGTTAAAGGAAAAGTGCAGATTGAAGGAAAAAAGTGTATTTAGGAAAATATTGGGACGTGAATTACACGAAGAAAACGGGAAGCAATTACATAATAAACAAATTGATAGTCTTTATCTTCAGGTATCAGCGTGATTAATCAGGGAGAACGATGAAGGTAGGAATGTAGCGAGCATGAAAATAAGGAGAGGGACATGCAGAATTTTGGTGGGAAAACGTGAGGGGAAGAAATCTTGGCGTGGATTGTTGGCTAATATAGTAGTGAGTTTTCAGAGGAGAATTTTTATTTAATTGGCTCGTCGTATTAAATTCCAAAGAAGGCGGAAAATATCTTGACTATCAGAAAAACCTAGACTTTCACTGTAAACAATATGCTCTGTCGATTTAACACAGGAATTTGCTAGGACTAATAACATTCCTGGGGAATAAATATGATAACTGAAACAAGGGCGTTTTGTTTGAAAAATCCATACAAAGAGTTAACGCCGAACAAATTCAGTGTTAAAATGACAGGAAGAATAAAACGCTTCATAATTGTCGAGCATGGAAGTGGAAGGACAAATACAAATTGTAGCTGATCAGCATTCGAGAGTTGGAATTTATAAAACAGAAACGAGGGAAAAGGTCTCAGCTCCTCAGGAGATATATACAAGTTCATCTTGCAATCGTCGTGGTGACAGGATAAATTGAAATACATAATTTATGACCTTTCATATTACAAACCGTATTCAGATTAAAGCAGGGAACACTTCCTGATCAATCCGAAATGTAACATTCAGAGTTGAGGAAGCTAAAATCAACAGGAATATTTTTGGCACAAATGATTAACACATCTATGGTTAAGATCATGGTTTGACGTGAGCCGTTCTCTGGGATGTGACGCCAATAGTCTCGAATAAATTTACTGACACTTTAGAGAAACGTACTGAATCTATTTTTTGCTTTCAAAAATTCCTATTTCCATAGGCGAAAGTAGGATATTACTTCGAAGCGTCGTTATATTTCTACACGACTACAAGACATCACATTTCATACGACCACAATTTTTATAGTTATTACAGTTAAACCTCAAAACTCACAAGTGTATGTTGTTGTATTCTATAAATAAAAAAAAGGGAAGTTACGCCTGTTGAATATTTATTTTACAGACCACAAAACGTGTTTCAATTATCATTCATTAACCAACACTTTAGCACCACACTATGTATACTAAATCGCGTATTATTTACTGCTCCAACGCTTTTCGGTGTCCACTAACAATATCTAAAGGGAGTTTTCTTTGAAACCTAAACGTTTCGCAACACATCAAATGATCACAATCACTCGTTGACAGTTCATTTTAAGACAACAGTCTGTAAGATACAGATATAGCACTTGGAATGTAATTCAAATTTCTTCTTAATGTGTATATTAAAACAATCTCAATTTGAAACCACTCGTGCACAAGTTTTTTATATCGTTGAAGCTCCTCAATCGTCACAATATGCAGTAAAAAGATTAAAATTTAAAATACTTTAAAACAAACACTGGTGTTGAGTATAAGGCGCATGTGGAATGTGGGTGCGATGTCACCTGTTTTAATAATATATTTGGTGTCTCGTATTTTCATGTAAATTCCCAAACTGGGTGTAGTCGGACAACTACTTATGCATTGTTATTGCATTTTATTTGTGTATGCCGATTCAGGTCCCAATCTAATGAACCTACACTTCATAAACCGGCAGGCTCCTCGCTGGAAGCTAAGGCAACCGAAGCTTGAAGCAGACCACTTGCCTTATCCTATGCCGTTATGGTAGTAAATGCGAAAGCATTATTCGCCCTACAGTGAGGAAAGTAAGTACTAAGATTCACGCTTCTCTCGCTGTGCTCCCATGAAAGGAGTCCCAAGGCAGAAACGCATTTATTGGTTTTATACCTTGTTGAATACAAAACTTCACATCATGTAAAAGCGGAAGTCCGAATTCAATCCCAGGCAAGTCCAAGTGGGTTTTGTGGTGGACATAGTGAAAAGGGACACTTTTTTTTTAAGAATTTCCGTTTTCCTTGTCAGTAACATTCCAATAAATCTCCATAATCGTAATTCTTATAAAACGACCAACAAGATGCAACAGTGTAGGATAAGTTTATTATTCCCTTGTTTCTTGGTTGCTCTGCATGTTTCGAGCGATGTTATCACTCATTATCAGGAGCATATAAACTGTAGTTAAAGCTTCTGCTTTTATTCACGTGTATCGTGTATCTTGGTCGGCTGCTGTCATGACAGCAGCCGACAACGGTACACGTCAATAAAATCAGAATCTGTAACTACAATTTAGATGCTTCTGATGATGAATGATAACATCGCTCGAAACATGTAGAGCAACCAAGAAACAAGGGAATAGTAAACTTATCCTACACAGTTGCATGTTGTTTGTCATTTTATAAGAATTGTGTTATGATGCACGGAACCATGAATGTCAATCTCCATAATCATGTTTCATTCGTTCATTGTCCCGACGCTATATAATCATAGCAGCTGACATTTAATTAAACAACATACTTAAAATCATGTGTGACTTCTGTATTAGGCATAAAGACAATACAGTGTTCGCTTTTTTCGGCCTGTGATTTGGCAGCTCCCCAATTATAACTTCCTCCATAATGACAGATGAATATTTGTTCACTGCTGTTTGACTGTTTGGCGACAGTTTAGTTAACAAAGGACTTACAGCTTCACGGCTAAAGATACTAAGTTACTGCTAAACAACTATATACAAGGTGATTCAGGAAGAAAGGTCAATATTTTTAGAAAAAAGTTCATAAGAACATGTGTCTAATTCTGAATGGTTACAGAGACATTGCAGTATAAATCTACAAATAAAAAAGCATTGTGAATGGTGATAAAAAAGATAAATTACTTATTGTTAAGTGTATTTTAATGTTACTTTAATGTCTTAACGACACATCTAGTGTTCAGATATGACAAATATGTTACAGTTCCAGATAAATTTTCGAGAACCCCACTGTCATCTTCAATATACTTTGCAACTGGTGAGCGAAGTTCGCGTGTTGTTCGTCTGAGCTGATCTTCGCTTTCCTTCCTGCGGGCAGCAGCATCCACAATTCTAGAAAAATACGCGAGTGGTATATTCGCCCCTCTTTTGTAAACTTCGCTCTTCATCCAAATCCACAAAATAATCTAACGAATTTGGGCCTGTAAACTCAAACAGCACTATCTCGGCAACCGTTCCAATTTAGACTCACTTTCATACAAACATTCTCCCAATAATCGATGCTGTCGCCACTCAAAATACTGAACTCTCCTCTTGAATCATCCGGTATATCCGTAACGTTTTCGGAAAATTTCATAGATAATGCACACTATATTTTTATTTACATGTATATTTTATTTTAAAAAGTATCACTTTACAGTCCTTCTATATAGTCCCCCTGCTTCTCAATGACCGCGTACCAGCGTTTCGGAAGATTTACTATTCCATTTAGGTTACCAAATTTTGTTCGGTCCTCGGAGGGCTTGGGTAACCGCTGCAGAAACCTTTACCAGTGAAGCAAGTTAGTGTACACGCATGGCTCCTTTAACTTGTGGAATAAGTGAAAGTCCAGTGAACTTATGTCTGGACTGTATGGCGCGTGAGGTATCACTTCCCGCTCGTATTTACTTATCAAATCGATCACAACCTTCCCCAGGTGCGGGCGTGCATTGTCGTGCAAAATGAGTGGCCCATCCCCGAGCAAGTGAGGTCGGTTTTTCTTTATTTTCTGCGCAAGTTTTGCATCCAATCACGATAGTTCGCTGCTGTCACAATTTTTCCATATGTAACTCTATCTGCCATGATGATTCCTCGGTGATCATAAGCAAAAATCGTCATTTGCTTGATTTTTGATCGCGCTCGTCGAAATTCTTTGAGTCGCGAGGAGGTTGGACTTCTCCACTTGTTTGACTGCGATTTCAACTCCGGTTCAAAGTCTCTAACCCACATTTAGTCAATAGTGACAATTCTATACAGGAATATTTGACCTTTAAAGTTAAAATATTTGTTGCAGCAATGTTGCAATTTCCAGGCGTTCCAGTCTCTGTTCAGCTGTCAAGCAGTGAGGGACCCCGCAGGCACACATTTGTTTTTCTGCAAATCAATTGTCAAAATACAGAATACTGATGTTGGTGAAATCCCGGTAGCTTGTGATATTTTCTCGCACGTCGCTCGACGATCTTGTGCAAAAAGTCCGCCACAAGTTTCACACGTCTTTCATATGTTGATGTTTTCGGCCTTCCTAGCCTTTGGTCATCGTTCACGAAAACGAGTAGCCCAAAAGGAAGTGTACCACGGTCCACTGTCTGTCCACAAACTGTATTACGGTCTACTGTCTGCTCACCACAAACTTCACACAAAGCACTGTGAATTTCTGTTGGGTTTTTGCCACGTGAAGTTTCAATCTTGATGTACGATCTTTGATATTCAACCGTCACAATATCCGAGGCGCTTGCAGACGCCACGTCTAACACTCTTCAATTCAGAACGGCGTACACTAGGGTAGTAACGAACACACATGCTGCTTTCTTAAGTCTTCATCTGTAACTAGCATAACTTTCACTGGGACAGCGTACTCCACTCCGGACTTTTGCCACCTTGTGCATTATTTATGAAATCACCCATGTATAACCAGTTAAATCATGTCAGTTAAGTTTATTTTAATAAATCTCGCCAAACGCTTAGTTTTTTCTAGTTCTGATATAAACACCCTACTTTTAATCCTCTAGTCTATTAAAATAGACCAGAGTGTTATTGCAACCAGTTTACTGAAAGCGGAGCTTAGAAGTTAAGAGCTCCAGCTATTGCATAGGACTCTTTGTTTTCTATTCAGGTCGCAAGAAAGCTGAGAGTGTGTATTCTGTTTAAATTTCAATCACATTGTAATTTAATTCGTACTACTTGCGACAAGTAAATAATTACCAAGAGGGCAGCAGACGTAACTAACCATCAGCCGTGTGTTTATAATTTCTCAACATTAAGCGACAATCTTCCGGATTACTATTATCCCATGTAGGATAATCAGCTTGTGACGACGTTCGGAGGAAAATGCTTCTCTAGTGCTGTTACCGGTAAATTAAATACCTTTGATGCCAGGACGGATTAAGAATTCTCCAGACCGTCAACTATGATAAAGCCAAGGCCACTATAGTTTAAATTCCTGAAATAAAGAACATCAATAAAAGCAAGAAATTTTTTTCAAATAAATCAACCAACCAGATGCTACAAATTCTTAATTTTATTACTTGTCGTTTAAGTACAGCTCAACATGTTTCGGGCGTCCTCATGCCCATCATCAGGAGCTCAACTGCAGTAGTAGTCTCTGGTTTTACCGTTGGAGCGTGGTGGTAGCAGTGTTTTTGGTCGTGGCCAACCGGCCCAACCACGACCAACAACACTGCTACCACCACGCTCCAAAAATAAAACCAGTGATTGCTACAGCAGTTGTTCAGCTCCTGATGATGGGCATGAGGGCGCCCGAAACATGTTGAGCTGTACTTAAACGACAAGTAATAAACTGAAGAAATAGTTGCATCTGGTTGGTTGATTTATTTGAAAGTATGATGTTGCATGGACTTGCAAAACCTAAATGCAAGAAATTTAAACTGAAAAAATACACGGACAGACTGTCACGAATGGAGCTATTTTAACAAAAATCATAAAAAACTTTCTTTCAAATAACTCTGCACTCAGCTTAAGTGAATATAATTAAATTATTAATTTACACGTGGTTAAGAACAAAATGTTTGCTAGAACCGGGTGCACAGCAGTTGAAACGAGGTAAATGTAGTTTTACCAGATGTGTCATCGACGCACCACGGTCCGATTTCCAACAAACGGCAATTTTACTGGTCCCAAATTGCATAAATTGCTCCGTTTCTAGGCGCGATAGCAAAAAAGCAAAAAGCGACCGCCAGCTTCGTCATGTCTGTTTGTTCGTACGCTTGGAACAACTCGGCTCCCAATAGAGGGATTTTAATGAAAATAGAATTTTGAGTATTTTCTAAATTCTGTCTAGAAAATTCAACTTTCTTTAAAATCTAAAAAAAAAAAACCAACGGGCACTTTACATGAAGACTTATGTGCATTTATAATAGAATCTCGCAAAATTCTTAGAATAAAAAAATTTTTCAGACAAGAGTTTAGGAGAAAATCGTAATACGTTTATGTTCAATATTTTTTTCTCTCGAAAATTTTTCCGTTTATGATATGACGTGGAAAAAATACAGTCAGAGCTGTACAGGCAATAGATGAAAATATGGCGCATGCGCATTGCATGTTGGGTAACTGGGGCTACAAATGCACATTCAGCATACGAAATAATTACTAGTTTTTTTACGGAAAAAATGGTTAGGCGAACGGGCCTGAATGTTACGTTAAACGTACATTGTCTGTCTTGAGATACATTTAAACTGTATTATACGGATGAATAAACTAAGACTGGGTAGAAAACTGGTGGTAAGGGGACGACAAAAAGTCAGATGGTGGAACTGTGTACAAACATATTAATAAATGAAAAATTTAAAACTGAAATACAGATAAAAACAGAGCGGACTGGAAGCAGTCCATTAAGGAGCCGAAGATCATCATTGGACTGTAGCGCCATTTAAGTAGAAGAAAAAGGAGAAGAAGAAGAAGAAGAAGAAGAAGAAGAAGAAGAAGAAGAAGAAGAAAAAGAAGAAGAAAGAGAACTAATGGCATGCGGGTCCAAAGCAACCCGATATCTTGTTAGTATGTAATATATTATATAATTAAGTACTGACTAGACACTAATAAGGATAATCTGAGACCATGTCTGTCTCATTTGTTGTTCCGTAATCCCTTAAGACGCGATTTTGCAGCTCGCGTCACTTGTATCCTACGTCATTCACAAACATTAATGCGCCGAAAGAAGTTGTAATGACAAATCGATAAGAACTGCAGGACCGACCGACAAGGGCCGCTCCACTCTGATCTTAGTATATCCTTTACTGATTTATATTAAGATAACTAAAAGCATGTGGCGAGTAACGCCATTTAATTGCTGTTAAATTCCAATAGCGTTTTAGCTGATACAGTGCTTATATGCACGCACACAGGGTGGGTTAGAACAGGACGGAGGAAAGAGCTATATTCACAAGATTAAAGACAGATGTATAGTTGTGAATTTAATAAAGTAACCAGTAATTAATTGATTTGCTCCTTTATTTATTTGTTCATTCATTCACTCATCCTGTAGTCTGTCTTACGACAGGTCCACATACTCTTCCAAAGCGAGTTCTCCACAGAGTGCGATCTAGTGTTTCCTCTTCCAATTTCCAGTATCCACTCCTTTTCTTAAGGCCATCCGGTAACTTTTTCCGTCTTCTTCTTCGTCTTTCCCTCAGTAACGTGCTCTAGAAGGCAGCTTCCTAATCAAGATGTGACTCAACCACCAATTTTCCTTCAATAAATCTGTAGGCTAATATTCTATAGCCCGCGGCCAGAACGAGGAACTTTTCTTGAACAAAAGTAGTAACTTATTGTTGTAAATCTATTAATAGATTTCAACATGCATTTTCTTTTAGAACGCTTTATTTCACGACTACGCCAATTGCTGGGATTATATATTCGTAGTATCCGTCAAACATGAATGAATGTATATGGAACATTTGTGGAAGGATAATAATAGGGTAAAAACGAAGTACTCGGAGAAAATTCTCCTTCAGTTCTACGCTGTCTACCACAAATCCTACGTGAGCTAACCAGGATTCGAATATGGGTCTGGGTGTTGAGAGACTGGAAACCTTCTAATCCGTGGCACAAGCTCCAAACATCTTCCTGCAAAATTCCCTGTTTGCGACTATTCAAGAAAGATAAACATTTCTTTCAGGAGTGTGCACGAAACGCGGTAAAATGTGGTACCAAAAGGAGTATAATTTTTGTTTTGTTTTATTTTACTTTTACTTTCGGTGTATTGTGTTGTAACATATTTCCACTTATTACAGGCGTGGGGGTCACGCGGTGGCGCAGTTGGGTGAGGCACTGCGCTACAAGCCGGAAGGTCGCGGGTTTGATTTCCAATGTTGTCATTGGATTTTTTCATTGACATAATCCTTCCGGCTGCAATATGGCACTGGGGTTGACTTATCCTCTAACAGAAATGAGTACCAGCAATAATTTCTGGGGATAAAGGCGGCTGGTGCGTAGGGCTGACAACCTTAGCTCCTTCATGTGCCGATTGTCTTGAAATCTGGGAGCTCAACACCCTGGAAACCTTACGGCCTGTCCGGGCCTGTAATGGGATTGCTTTACATTTACTTTTACCTTATTACGAGCGTGGATGGTCAACACCTCGTCCAGGTTTCTTTACTCCCTGGAAAGAAACCCGGTACTCAATCTATAGGAGGTTTGGTTGGCCCCAGTTTCGGTCTGGACGAGTGTGGAGTAGAAAAAGTTCTCGTTCCCTCACCGGGTTTCGAATCGCGAAATCGCATAACCTGTCGCTAAACCATCTACACTATCCCGATCCCCGTGATGGCAGTTAGAAATATATAATTTTAACACGACTGTGTAACACTTTGAAGTGTGAAATGAACAAGCGCGGTGGGAAGAATAACTGCGGATGACATGCAAACATATATACGCTTTAAACTTAGGGTCAAAGAAAGCGTTTTGTTCTCTCAAATCACTCACTGCATTCACACTTTTTAATAACGAACATACTTGCTCCCTCAAGATAAAAGTACGAGCTTCATCCGAATGGTTGGTACCCGCCTCAACCCGAAATGACGTCACTTCCGATAATACGGTAACCCTTCCATAAAAAATCATTATGATGTAAAGAGGAACATGTGGAAATCTTAATACGAAACCAGTAACTCCATGAAAGGGATCCATACAGAACGTGGATCACAAAGGGTTTCGTGTCTTTGGACTGAGATGCATAATAAATTGAAAATGGACTGATTCGTAGTCTCGAGGGAACGAAAGCTGATTAATCTGTAGAGGCTTGTTATGTGCGAGGCTACACACAGGGGGGAAACATTCTGCGCAATAAGTGTGCAAACCGCCCCTGCACCTAGCGACATACCAGTACTTAAACTTTTTAAGCAGGAAATTAACGAATGGTCATATTTGATTCAGTTCCTCTCAGTAAAAGCACTGCATCTGTGTTACAAACTTAAACTATTTGGTGCTCCTTAGGATTGTTTAGGCTGCGTATAAGCCATGAAACTCGCCATTTATTTAACAATATGGGGCACGACGTTAATTGAAGATTAAATTGAAGCTAAATTATTACCTCACAATCAACACACTGCATCTCTAACACAAATTTCAATTAATGCATGCTCTTTAAGAACGCACTACATTTTTGTCCTAAGAACCACAAGAAAAACATAAGCCACTTTTTAGCGAAATTCCGAGATCCTAAACGTTAGAGAAGATGGTACGCCCATTTAGCAGTAGCCTTTAAATGTTTAAGCTGCAAAAACGTGACCAGTACAATTGTGGGAAAACCAACATGTCATCATACCCCTTCTATTAAGTCCTCCGTTTCGCATCACAGCTCTCCTTCCTCTGTCTGAACACGCATCCATACACTGACCCTGACAACAGTTGCTTAACCAACACGGAATATTCAGTCCTCCGCTTTTCTTCACAGCGAGACTCCCTTTCACTCTAACGATTTTTCTGTTCTGCACTCCAAAACCATACACCGCTTCCCATTAAATCAACGCTATCTCGCGCCCTCTATCTCTGTCTATCTCTGGTCACTCCGCTTGCAGAGGTCGGTGACCCGCCAGGTCAACGAATGGAGAAACTAGCAGTGGAGTCCCACACTCCAATCCCTCGATGTCGAAGACCAGTCGCTATTTAGGATAGCCAAGCGGGTGATGAGGGTTTTTACTCCGTCTCCCCACTGGTCACGCCGGGGAATCGCTATCTCAGACTCTAAGAAAGCCGAAGCCCTTGCTGACACTCTGGAGAATCAATTTCGCCCGGTGGCCGACCCTTCGATCCCAGCAGTTATTGAGATGGTTGACGTAGCGCTGAGGTCTTAATTTCAGACGCCTGCAAGCGAACCCAAGTTAAAAAACCCTGATGAGGTTCACGAAGCCATCAGGGGTCTCAAGGTTGGCAAGGCTCCTGGGCCAAACGGTATACCGACACAGAGCCTTGAAGCATCTTCCCCAGCGACCGGTATCCCTCCTGGTCCAGATCTTCAACGTGATCCTCCTCACCCACCACTTCCCTTCCTTGTGGAAGCACGTTCGTTTGAACTCTATCCTTAAACGGGGGAAGGATTCGGCACAACCATCATCATATCGACCCATTAGTCTTATGGACGCAATTGTAAGCTATTTGAAAAGATCATATTAGCTAGGAATTTACATGTTTTAAGCGATCGCGGACTGCTGCGAGACAAGTAGTTTGAGTTCAGACCCAGGCATAGCACGTCCTTGCAGTTGACCCACCTCGTTGAAAAATAACCAGTAACTACAGCGAAAAGAGGCTAACAGGCGCAGTTTTCCTCGACGTGGCCAAAGCCTTCGATACCGTCTGGATCGATGGCCTCCTTTACAAGCTAACTCTCCTCAACTTCCCGTCTTACATAGTCCACACAATCTCATCGTACCTCTGGGGTCGGACGTTCGAAGCGTCCTTCCAGACGGCCACGTCATCTCGTCGCGGCATGCGGGCTGGTGTAGCTCAGGCTGGATTGATCTCCTTTGTCCTCTTCAGTCTGTATGGCAACGACATGCCTTCACCCTCGCACCACGTCAAGTTAGCTCTCTACGCGGACGACACGGCCATCATAGCCACGTCCCGCAAGCCGACGCTGCT